>JGI12269J14319_10002930_pt1 | contig 16260 bp, 12 predicted proteins | sample PeaSoiSIISIP2007_FD_14319 | JGI IMG/M metagenome (IMG submission 14319) | reverse complement strand
GGACGGATTCGAGACCTTGCGACGCCTCCACGAACTGGAAGGATGCCGTGGAATCCCCGTGATCTTCCTCACCGGCATGGAGGACCTCGAATCCAAGCTGCGCGGCTTCGCCCTGGGCGCCGTGGACTACGTGGTGAAGCCCTTCCACCTGGAGGAGATCCGGGCTCGGGTGCGCATCCATCTGCAACTGCGGATCGCCAACCGGGAGCTCGCCGAGGAACGGGGCAAGAGGCTCCGATCCCTGGGGCAGGCCCAGAGGGAGATGATGATCCGGCCCGAGGACCTTCCCGACGCGAAGTTCGCCGTCCACTACAGCCCGGCCCAGGAAGCCGGAGGCGACCTCTACGACGTGCTGCCGCTGGGCGTGGGGATCCACGGATACCTGGTGGCGGACGTCTCGGGACACGACGTGGGCACGAGCCTGGTGGCCACCGCGGCCAAGGCGCTTCTCCACCAGTTCGCGGGACCGGTCTATTCTCCCGAGGAGACCATGCGCCTGGTGAACGGAGCCCTCCACGGGTGGTTGCAACCGGGACGGTTCCTGACCGCGAGCTTCGTGCGCCTCAACCGCAACACGCGCACGGTCCGCGCGGTCTCGGCGGGCCACCCCGCGCCCCTGTTGCTGGAGGCGGACACCGGCAGGGTGGTCCCCCTGGCCTGCGAAGGGGACGTCCTGGGCGCCTTCCCCGACGCGAGGTTCGGAATGGTCGAACGGTCGCTCCGCACCGGCGATCGGGTGGTGCTCTACACCGACGGGCTCGTCGAAGGTCTGGGCCGCGGGCCCGGAGGACCCGGAGAGGAACTGGAAACCGCCCTCGCCGAGATCGGCGCGTGCGCCCTGGCGGAGCTGCCGGCGCGGCTGGCGGACAAGCTCGCGGGAACTTCCCGGGAGGACGACGTCCTGGTGCTTGCATTCGAGGCCTGATGTAAGGGAAACTGTTGGATTCCAGGAGGAAGCGATGATCCGAACATCGGCCGCGGGAGACGGGACCAAGGTGGTCCTGGAGGGAAATGTCGGTGTCGAGGAGATCGCCGACCTGCTGAAGGCATTGGACGCGGCGAGGACGGGCGGAACGGTGGATGTCGAAATGGCCTCCTGCCAGTCGCTCTCCTCCTCCGCCATCGGCGCGCTCATCGCCTGCCACAACCGGCTCGTCCCGGAGGGGATGCGCCTGCGGATCCGGGGAGCGAACGAGGACCTGCTCCGTCTCCTGAAACTGATGGGCCTGGACCGGCACTTCGAGCTGGTCTGAGGAGGAATCATGGAGAACGACGAAACGCTGCAGATGTTCCTCGAGGAAGCGCACGACCACCTGCGCGACATCGAGACCGACCTCCTGGGGATCGAGACCGAGACCGGCCCCGCCGACGTGGAGCGCGTGAACACCGTCTTCCGCGGCATCCACTCCATCAAGGGGGCGGCGGGCTTCTTCGGGCTGAACCGCATCAAGGAACTCTCCCACTCGATGGAGAACCTGCTCAACCGGATCCGCAACCTGGAGATCCTGCCCAACCGGAGGGTGATCGAGGCCCTCCTGCGCTCCGCGGACGTCCTCTCCTCCATGGTCGAGGATCCCAACGGCAGCGAATCCGTGGACATCAAGCCGAGCCTCGTTCTCCTGGGCGGGGTGCAGGAACCCGTCGCCAGGGACACGACCCCGACGCCCATCCTGGACTCCGTGGGTGTTCCCGTGTTCAGTCTCCCGGCGGACGAACTGGCCCTGGCCCGCAAGGGTGGGAAAAGCCTGTTCGTGCTGCACTTCGACATGGTCTCGGACCTGGACGAGAAGGGCAAGACCCCCCTGGACATCCTGCACGACCTGGAGAAGACCGGGCTGATCGTGGACGCCAGGCTTTCCCAGGACGGAAGCGGAAACCCGGTGGGATCGGCTCGCTCCCTGCCCTTCCACGTCCTGTACGCCACCGTCCTGGACATGGAGATGACATCGCTCCTCACCGGCCTGGAGCCGCCGAGGATCCATCCCCACCCCGCCGTCCCGGAAAGGCGCCAGGCGGAACCGGAGGCGGTCGGCGCCGCCGGAGGCGCCAGGCCGGCGGGAAGGAAAACGCCCAAGGCGGATGTCGCCAAGGCCGCCAGGAAGAAGGATTCCGCCCCGTCGACCCCGTCCCCGGATCCGGTCGAGAAGGCGTCCGATCCGCCCGAGGCCCACCAGGCGCCGACGACGGATCCCGTCCGAGCTCCCTCCGCCCCCGCGTCCTCCAGCAGCCTGCGCGTGAACGTCAAGGTCCTCGACCGGCTGATGATCCTGGCCGGAGAACTCGTGCTTTCCCGCAACCAACTGGTCCAGAAGGTCTCCAGCCGGAGCCTCGCCGACATCCAGGCGAGTTCCCAAAGCCTTTCCCTCATCATCTCCGAGCTGCAGGAAGCGGTGATGAGCACCCGGATGCAGCCGCTTTCCATCGTCTTCGGGAAGTTCCAGAGGCTGGTCCGGGACCTGGCGGCGGAAGTGGGCAAGGAGATCCGGCTGGACGTCGAAGGCGAGGACGTCGAACTCGACAAGACCGTGATCGAGTCCATCGGCGACCCGCTGACGCATCTCATCCGCAACTCGGTGGACCACGGCATCGAGCTTCCGGACGTGCGCGAACGCAACGGCAAGCCCCGCCAGGCGGTGATCCATCTCCACGCCTTCCACGAGGCGGGCAAGGTGGTGATCGCCGTTTCCGACGACGGCCGCGGCATCGACACGGCCGCGGTGCGCGAGAAGGCCCTGGCGCAGCAGATCATGGACCCCCAGCAGATCTCGAAGCTGACGGAGAAGGAGTTGATCAACCTGATCTTCCTTCCCGGATTCTCCACCGCCAAGAAGGTGACGGACATCTCCGGCCGCGGGGTGGGCATGGACGTCGTGAAGACCAACTTCACCAAGCTCGGCGGCGTGATCGACGTGGAGAGCAAGGGCGGGAAGGGCACCACCATCCGCGTGAAGCTCCCGCTGACCCTGGCCATCATCCCGAGCCTCATGGTCTCGGTGCAGGACGAGACCTACGCCATCCCGCAGGTGAACCTGGTGGAGCTGGTCCGCATCCCCGCCCGCGAGGTGCGCAACCGGATCGAACGCATCGGGGACGCGCTGGTGATGCGCCTGCGGGGACATCTCCTGCCCCTGCTGCGGCTTTCCGACGTCCTGGGCCTGGAGGAGAAGGCCTTCGAGGACCCCAAGACCGGGGAGGTCAAGCCCGACAGGCGGCGCCTGGTCGAGGACCGCCGGGGTCCCGTGGACAGGGAGACCCAGGAGGAACGGGAGAGGCGCCGCAACGCCGACCGCAGGTACCACTCCGCCAGCGCCGTCAACATCGCCGTGCTTTCTTCGGGAGCCTTCCAGTACGGGCTGGTCGTGGACCGCCTCCACGAATCGGAGGAGATCGTGGTCAAGCCGCTGGGCAGGCACTTCCACGGATGCCAGTGCTACGCGGGAGCCACCATCCTCGGCGACGGCCGCGTCTCGCTGATCCTGGACGTGGTGGGGATCACCCGGCACATGGACCTGCGCGACACCGGGGTCGGCGACCGTCCGCCGGACGAGGAGGCCCGGAAGCGTCAGAAACTGCACGACGCCCAGTCCATGCTCCTCTTCCGCGTCGCCGAGCACGAGCAGTTCGCCATCCCCCTGGCCCTGGTCCTGCGTCTGGAGGTGGTGCAGAAGGTCTCCATCGAGGAGATCGGTGGCCGACAAAGCACCCAGTACCGGGGAGGAACCCTTCCGCTGCTGGACCTTTCCGGGGTCTCCCAGGTGCACCCGCTTCCCGACCAGGACTCCTTCTTCGCGATCGTCTATTCGGTGGGCGGCCGCGAGGTCGGCCTGCTGGCGTCCCAGATCGTGGACATCGTGGAGTCCAACGAGGACTTCGACGAGACCACGTTCCGCCAGACCGGCATCCTGGGATCGACCATCTTCCAGTCGCACACCACCCTCCTGGTGGACCTCTACGAAGCGGCGAGGTCGGGCCTGCCGGGGTTCGCGAAACCCGCGGGGGCGGCGGGCGGCAAGGGCCGCCGGATCCTGGTGGTGGACGATTCCCCGTTCTACCGGCGCCAGATCGGCGGGTTCCTGCGGGATTCGGGCCACGAAGTGCACGAGGCCGAGAACGGCGAGGACGCCTTCTCCAAGCTGGAGACGATTTCCGGCATCGACCTGGTCCTGACCGACATCGAGATGCCCGTCATGGACGGACTTGAACTCGCCCGGCGGATCCGGTCGAACCAGGGCATGAAGAACCTGGCGGTGGTGGCCGTCTCCTCCCTGTCCAGCGAGCAGGCCATGCAGCGAGGACGCGACGCGGGGGTGGACGGATACCTCGTCAAGCTCGACCGCGAGAAGATCCTGGAATCCGTCGAGAAGTTCCTGGTCCACGGAAGGAGCTGAAGATGCCCAACGACGAAGACTCCCTGGAGCTGACCGTCTTCACCGTCGGCGAACTGCTCTGCGCGGTGGAGAACTCGGAGGTGCGCGAGATCTCGGGCCTGCGGCACGTGACTCCGGTCCACCACGCCGCCGCGCACGTGCGGGGCGTCGTGAACCTGCGCGGACAGATCATGACCGTCATGGACCTGGGAGTCCGGCTGGGGATCGGCCCGGTTCCCGAAGACCGCAAGTCCCGCATCCTGGTGGTGTGCACCGGCGAGGAGGACGTGGGGCTGCTGGTGGACGGCGTCGAGGACGTCCTTTCGGCCCCTTCGCGGGACGTGGAAGCTCCGCCGTCCAACGTGCGCGGGGTTTCCGGGGCCTTCTTCCGGGCCATCCTGAAGAACGGGGAGGACCTGATCTCGATCATGGACCTCGGACGGGTCCTCGCGGACGGCTGAGCGCCCGCTCACCCCATCCCGGGGATTTCCGGATCCGGGAGGATGCCGGCGGGCCAGAACTCGTAGCGGCCTTGCCGGTGCAGGATGCGGAGGACCCCGCCCACCAGATGGAAGGAACCGAAGGCCAGGACGTGCGTCCCCAGGAGCCGGGCGTCCTGCAGCGCCTGGAGGAAGGCCTGCTCGAACGTCCCGTGTGCGGTCGCCGCCGGGAAGGCCTCCGCGACGGTGCCGGGGCCGGCGGCCCGATCCACCGAAAGGGGCGCGAGGTGGATCCCGGCCACGAGGGGCGACAGGATTCCCAGCACCGCCCGCCAATCCTTGTCCGCCATGGTCCCGTACAGGAGGACCGGACGGGTCGCGCCCAGGGACATGGCGATTTCCCGGGCGGCGTCGGGATTGTGTCCCACGTCCAGCACCATGTCGGGATCGCCCGGAATCCGCTCCAGCCGCCCGGGCCACCGCAGGCCCTCCAGGCTCCTGCGGACTTCGTGTTCGCCGAGAGTCCTGTCCAGGAAGATCTCGGCGCACGCGCGGGCCAGGAGGAGATTCGCGGGTTGGGAAGCACCGGGAGGCAAGCCCGGAACGGGCATCGTCCGATCCGCGTCCGGCAGCACGACCCGGCCGCCGCGCTCCGTCGCCAAGGCATCGAGCGCCTCCAGGAGGACGGGTCGGCGTTCCAGGGTCACCAGCGTGCCGCCCGGGCGCATGATGGCGATCTTTTCGGCCCAGATCTTCTCCACGGTGTCGCCCAGGAACTGCATGTGGTCGAGACCCACCTGGGCCACCGCGCAGACCTCGGCGGGGAAGGCCGTGGTGCTGTCCCAACGCCCTCCCAACCCCGTTTCCAGGACCAGGGCCTGCGCACCGTTTCGCGCATACCACAGCGCCGCCATCCCGGTCAGGGTCTCGAAGTAGGTGGCGCGCGTCGCCTCCGCGTGGGGCAGCACCTCCTCGAACAGGTCCGCGAATTCCTCCTCCCCGACCGCCTCCTCCCCGACCGCGAACCGCTCCCGGACGCAGACGAGGTGGGGGCTGGTGAAGAGTCCGGTCCGCAGTCCCGAAACCTGCAGGATCCGGTGCAGGAAGCGGCAGGTGCTGCCCTTGCCGTTGGTCCCGGCCACCTGCACGCACCGCAGCGGTTTCTGTGGGTCTCCCAGCCGGGCGAGAAGTTCCCGGGTGGTTTCCAATCCGGGACGCACCCCGCGACCGATTCGTCCCAGGAGCGCCGCGAGCGCGGTGGGGTAGCGATTCAGGGGCCGTCGTCCGTCAAAAGCCGCAGGAACTTCGCGATCCACGCCTTGAGTTCCTTCCGGGGAACCACGTCGTCGAGGAACCCGTGCTTGAGCAGGAATTCCGCCCGCTGGAACCCGTCGGGAAGCGCCTGTCGGATGGTCTCGCGGATCACCCGCTCCCCGGCGAACCCGATCAGGGCTCCCGGCTCGGCGATGGTGGCGTCTCCCAGCATGGCGAAGCTCGCGGTGACCCCGCCGGTCGTGGGGTTGGTGAGCACGGAGACGTAGGGGATCTTCTCCTGCCGCATCCGTCCGATGATGGAGGCGGTCTTGGTCATCTGCAGGAGCGAGAGGGTCCCCTCGTGCATGCGCGCTCCGCCGGAGGCGGACACGACGACGACCGGAATCCGACGGTCCAGGCCTCGCCGGAGGGCGCGGGCGATCTTCTCCCCTTCCGCCGAGCCCATGGAACCACCCATGAAGCGGAAGTCCATGACGGCGAGCGAAACACCTGTCCCTTCCATCTCGCCGGTCCCGGACACGACGGCCGATCTCTCTCCCGTGCTCTTCTGGGCGGCGGCCACGCTGTCCTTGTATCGCTTCTTGGCGGAGAACTTCAACGGGTCCGCGGGAGCGACGGTGGCGTCCTCCTCGCGGAACGTCTGGGGATCCAGGAGCAGCTGGATGTACTCGCGCGCGCCGAATCGGTGGTGGCCGCCGCAGGCCGGGCACACGGCGAGGTTGTCCGTCCAATCGCTCTTGTAGACGACCTCCTTGCAGTTCTCGCACTTCACCCAGAGGTCGTTGGGCGTGTCGCGCTTGACCGTCGTCTCGATGCCCGACTTGGAGTTGTGGAACCAATCCATCAGAATCCCCCTTTGTCCATTTCCGCCTGGATCGCGGTCGCCGCTTCCAGGCGGCCGGACGCGTTCCCCAGTTGGCGCGCGACGGAGGCGGGTCCCGTCCCGCCTTCGATGTCGCGACGCTCCAGGCTCGCCTCGAACGACAGCTTGTCCCGCAAGGCGGTCTTCCCGGGCAGGACGTCCCAACTGGCGTCGGGAAGATCCAAAAGCCCGGCCCCGGCGCGCACGGCGTCGCCCACCAGGACACCCACCATGTGGTGGGCGTCGCGGAAGGCCGTGCCGGACTCCACCAGGAGGTCCGCGAGGTCGGTGGCCAGGAGCAGGTCGGTCAGCCGCGAGCGCATGCGGTCGGGATGCCACGACGCCTCCGAAAGGGCGCCGCGGAAGATGCCCAAAAGGACATCCACGGTGCGGGCCGAGTCGAAGACCGGCTCCTTGTCCTCCTGGAGGTCGCGGCTGTAGGCGAGGGGCGCGCCCTTCACGGCCACCAGCAGGGTCGCGAGGTTCCCCACCAGGCGTCCGGTCTTGCCGCGGGCCAGTTCGAATCCGTCCGGATTCTTCTTGTTGGGCATCATGGAGCTGCCGGTGGTGTAGCGGTCGGAAAACGTCACGTATCCGAATTCCGAGGACGACCAGGTCACGAAGTCCTCGGCGTAGCGGCTGAGGGTGGTCCCCAGGATGGCGCAGGCCGAGAGGTATTCGAGCGCCCAGTCCCTGTGGCCCACGGCGTCGATCGAATTGTCGGTGATCCCCTCGAAGCCCAGCTCCTGGGCGACGGCGCGGCGATCCACGGGGAACGCGGAACCCGCCAGCGCCCCCGACCCCAGCGGGCACGCGCCCGCTCGCTCGCGCGCCTGCAGGAACCTCTCCCGGTCGCGCTCCAGGGCGAAGAAGAGCGACAGCATGTAGTGCCCCAGCGTCACCGGCTGCGCCTGCTGCATGTGGGTGTACCCCGCCATCACCGTCCCCGCGTGGGACCGGGCGACATCCAGCACGGCGCGCTGCAGGGAAAGGATCCCCCGGTGGGCGGACCGGGCCAGCTCGCGGATGTGGAGCCGGAACGCGGTGGCCACCTGGTCGTTGCGGGAACGGCCGGTGTGCAGCTTCCGTCCCGCCGTCCCGATCCGTTCCGTCAGCACGCGTTCCACCGCCATGTGGACGTCCTCGTCGGAGGATTGGAACAGTTCCTGTCCGGCCAGGAAGTCCCGCAGGATCCCCTCCAGCCCCGCGACGATGGCGTCCACCTCCGCCGGTTCCAGCACCCCGGAACGGCCCAGCGAACGGGCGTGCGCCTGGGATCCGCGCACGTCGCAGGGAAGGAGCGCCCTGTCGAAGTGCAGGGAGAAGGAGATGGCGCGCAGGGCCTCGCTCATGCCCGCGTCGAAGCGGCCCGCCCAGAGCGCCTCCTTGGATGGCGTCGGATCGTTCACGTGATCTCCTTGATGCGAAGTTGGACCTGCCTGCGCCCCCGGAATTCGTTCCACTCCGGCTGGTAGGCCAGGCGCACCGACTGTCCGGCGGTGAGACGCGAGGCCTGCCCGCCCAGCCCGAATCCGATCCCGTCGAGGTCGTGGCGGTCCTGCCGCACGGAAAGCCGCAGGTGCTTCCCCTCCCCGACCCTGGAAAAGGACACGATCTGGACGGAATCCGTCCAGAAGAGCGGGGCCGGGTTGGCCGGACCCCAGGGTTCGAGCCTCTCCAGCCACCCGAGGAGGTCCGCGTCCATCTCGGCGAGGTCGGCGCGGCATTCTCCGGCGGGTCCGGGACCCGCCGCACCGGCGCGCGCGTCCTCGATCGCGCGCAGGAACTCCGCCCGGAAGAGTTCCGCCTTGTCGCGCCGCAGCGACAGGCCCGCGGCCTGGGCGTGGCCGCCCCACTTCTCCAGGAGGTGCGCGCAGCGCGAGAGGGCGATGTGGAGGTCCGTGCCGGGCACGGAGCGCCCGGATCCGCGCCATTCCGACGGCTGGCCGGGATCCGGCGCCAGCACGAAGACGGGCCGGCCGAAGCGCTCGGCGATCCTCTGCGCGACGATCCCGGAAACCCCTTCGTGCCAGGTGTCTCCCGAAAGCACGAACGCCTGCGGCGGAGCTCCCCCGGGACCGCATTGCGCCTGGGCCTGGGACATGGCCTCGGCCGTGATGCGCTGGTCCAGCTGCTGGCGCTTCTGGTTCAGGTCTTCCAGCTCGTCCATCCAGCGCCGGGCCTCCTCGGCGTTCGCCGACAGCAGCAGCCGGATGGCCAGCTCCCCCTGGCGCATGCGCCCGGCGGAATTCAGGCGCGGGGTGACCCGGAACACGATCTCCTGCCCGTGCGGCACGGTTCCGGGCTTGATCTTTGCGTTGAGCAGCAGTTCCTGGATTCCCGGCAGGGGTCTCTCGTGCAGCTCGCGGAGTCCGAGCCGCACCAAGGCGATGTTCTCCGCGGTGAGCGGCACCATGTCGGCCAGGGTGCCCAGTGCGACCAGTTGCAGCAGGCGCAGTGGATCGGAGGCCTGGTCGGCGCCGGTCGCCTCCAGGATGGCCTTGCCCAGCTTCCAGGCGAGGCCGGCCCCGCACAGGCCCTTGTTGCCGTAGGCGCACCCCTCCTGGTGGGGATCCAGCAGCGCTTCGGCCTGGTCGGGAAAGGATTCGCCGGGCAGATGGTGGTCCGTCACGATCACTCCGAGGCCCTTGGCCCTGGCCCGCGCGATCTGCGGTCCCGCCGTGACGCCGGTGTCCACGGAAACCACCCAAGTTGCCCTGTGGTCCGCGCCTTCGGGCAAGCCCTCGACACCCTCGCCGCGCAGGCACCTGTCCAGGGAGACGTCCGAGAGCCCGTACCCTTCCCCGTCGCGACGGGGCAACGTCCAACCGCACTGGAGCCCCGCGCGGCGAAGCGACAGCCAGAGGATCGCGGTACCGGTCATTCCATCCACGTCGTAGTCTCCGTGGACGACGACCGTCTCCCGCCTTTCCTTCGCCGCGAGCAGGATCTTCACGGCCCGATCGAATCCCTTCATCCCCGTAGGCTCCAGGATCCCGTCCAGCAGGTCCTGCGGCTGCCACGAAAGCCGCAGCTGCAGCGCGGCGGGATCGGTGAATCCGCGCGAGTCCAGCAGGGCGGACAGCGCCCTCGGAAGCACGTCAGGCATGGAGACCCAGCCAAGCGCCGGTCAGGGCCATCTGCGGTCGCGCGTGCTGGGAAATCGCGCGCAGCGCCTGTTCCAGCCCCGCGCGGATCCCTTCGAGGGATTCGGCCTGGCCCGGATCCAGGGATTCCATCCCCCCCTCCAGCTCTCCCAACGCGGTTTCCAGCAGGAGTTGGGACGCCCGACGGTCCTTGGCCTGCAACTCTTCGCTCTCCAGGATCCAGGCGAGGGCGCGTTCGGCGTCGCGGCCGCGGCAGATGTCCAACCATTCGCGGGCCCGTCCGCGCACCGCCTGCGCATCGTCCGAACAGAGGGCCAAGGCGGTGCCGGGTCTCCCCAGACAGCGGGTGGAGGCTTCCACGGCGACGGATGCAGACACGCCCCTGGACTCCAGGAATTGGGCGATGCGCGACGGCGGAAGGGGAGGCACGGGCTGCAGGAAGGACCGGGAGCGGATGGTGGGCAGGACACGCTCGGCGGCGGGTGCGGCCATCAGGAAGTACGTGCGGTTCGGAGGCTCCTCCAGCAACTTGAGCAGCGCATTGGAGGAGCTCTGGTTCAACTGGTCGGCGTAGGGCACCAGGACCACCCGGTTCTCCCGTTCCGACATCGCGAGCCGACCCGCCAGACCGCGCACGCCGGCGACCATCATGGGCCAGGTGGGATCGGTTCCCTCGCCGCCCACGGGGATCTGCGCCGAGAGCGGGGGCTGGGCGGCCGTCCAGGGATCCTTGAGGATCCACTCCGGACCGTAGGGTTCGATCTTCTGGGCCATGTCCTCGGACACCTGGGGCAGGAGCCAGTGGAGGCGGGAATGCCCCGAAACGAAGCGCCTGCAGTCCGGACAGATCCCGCAGGCGCGAAGATCCGCGGCATCGGGGCACAGGAGCGCCTGGGCCAGGTCCAGGAGCAGGGCGGCGCCTTCCCCGCGGGGAACCAGGAGCAGCAGCACCGGCGGGAAATGCCCGGATCCCGCGGCTTGCCGCAACCCGTCCAGGGTTCCCGGAGCGGTCCAGGCCCGCTCCTTCATCGTGTCAGCCATTCCAACGGATCCTCGGCCTTCAGGTTGTGGCGGTATTCGAAATAGACCCGAGGCGGCACCAGGGACGCCAGGGTCCCCACTTCCGCGCAGGCGGCGACGGCTTGCCCCTCCGACACCCGCGTGTGCGACAGTTGGCCATAGATGGAAAAGTAGCCGCCCGGATGCTCGAGGATCACCGTCGTGCCTCTCCCGGGCAGTTCCGTCACCGCCGCGACCCTGCCCGCCGCGGCGGAAAGCACCGATTGCCCGGCCTTCCCCCCGATTTCCACTCCCAGGTTCCGGGTGACCGTCCCCAGGACCGGGTTCTTCTCCAGCCCGAACCGGGAAAGCACGGCACCCTGCACCGGCCAGCACAGCCCCTGTCGCGCCGGGGGCGGGCCCTCCAAGGCCTTGTCCTCGACGGGCGGTGGAAGGGACGGCAAGGCGATCTTGACGGGCGGCGGAGGCGGCTTCCCCTCCTTCTTGCGCAGGATGGCTTCCTTGCGGTGCTGTTCTTCCGCGCGCTTGTGCTCCTCCTCCCGCTTCTTCGCCTCCTCTTCCGCCTTCCGCCGGTCCTCCTCGGCCTTTTCCCGTCGGCGCTCCAGGCTCGCGAGGAGCGTGGTCAAGGCCTTCTGCGAGGCTTCCAGTTCGGAAAGGCGCTGCCGTTCCTCCCCTTCCCGGTTCTTCAGTTCGGCCANGGTCCCCGCCTTCGAGGTGCGCGCCGCCTCCAGTTGCACCATTTCCTGNTGTTTCTGCGAGGCGATCTCCTCCAGCCCCGCCACCCGCAGGCGATGGGCTTCCAACTGTCGGCTCGCTTCGCGCTGTCGGACCACCACCAGGTCCAGGAGATCGCGGTCGGCGCGCACCACCGACCGGAAATCGGCCAGGGTCCGGGCCCACTCGTCGGGGTCCGAACTTCCGATCCACGCCACCTCGGGACGGGGCCGNCCCTTTTCGTACATCTGNCGGATCCGCCGGGCCAGGAGCGTGCGGCGCCCTTTCCANCTCGCCGTGGCGGACTCGAGATCCGCCTGGGAACGCTGCACCAGATCGCGGTAGAGGGATTCGGTGGAATCCAGGCGCTGGAGGATCCTGCCTCCCAACTGGATGTTCGATTCCACCTGGGCGAGCTCCGCCTCCTGGTTCTTCGCCTTCTCGGAGATCTCGTCCAGGTGCCGACGTCCGTCCTCCAGTTCGGAGCGCATCCGCGANAGCTCCTTCTTCTCGTCGGCGATGCGGTCCTCCAGTTCGTTCACCGAGGCGGCGTGCAGCGCTCCGCAAAGCGAAAGGACGAGGAGTGCCGATCTCACCGGAAGGCGCGACGGACGGTCCACCAGCCGCCGCCGCCGCCGGCGAGGGCGGCGAAGACCGTGGTGAGGGCGCCCGCTCGCAGTCCCCACGAAAGATCCAGGGTCAGGGGCAGGGGGAGGACCGTGCGCGCCGTCCAGAGCGCGATCCAGGGGATGACGGAGGCCAAAAGGCCCCCGAGCAGGCCTTGGATCAGGCCCTCGATGACGAACGGCGCCTCGATCTGCCAGCGCGAGGCGCCCAGGATCCGCATGTTGTCGATCAAACGGCCGCGACCGGTCAGGGACAGTTGCACCGAGTTGCGCACCACCCCGAAGACCACCCCGAAAAGGACCACGGCGGAGAGAAGTCCCGCGCGCGCCACCCATGCCTGGAACCTGTCGAGGTCCTCGAGTTCCCCGTGCGGGGAATCGACCGATTCCACCCCGGGGATGGCCTGCAGCCCGGAGACGATGTCGGCCACGCGCTGGGGCGATCCGTCCACCCGCAGGCGGACGGAAACCGGCAAGGGGTTGGAATCCAGGGCCTGGAGCATCTCGGGACCGAACCGTTCCACGAACCGTTCCCGCGCCCGGGCCTTGTCCACCAGTCGGACCTCGCTGGAACCGGAAACCGTCCTGGCGCGGGCCGCGACGGCCCCCGGATTTGCGGAATCCGCCAAGAACAGCTCCACCCAGCCCTGGCGGTCGCGCTCCGCCCGGCTCCAGGAGATCCACCCCTGGGCGGCGCACAGGAAAAGGAAGAGCAGCGAGCAGGCCAGTGCGGTGCTCCAGGTGGAGGCGAGCGCGCCGCTTCCGGTCCGGCGGAATCCCCGCAGGGACTCCCGGGAAAGCCAGAAGATCTGGCCTGTGACGCCGCCCGACAGGCCTCAGCCCTCCCGCTTGGGCACGATGTTCTGGAAGCGGCCCGTGCCCGGGTGGTACAGGTGGTAGGCGTGCATGCTCCACGACTCGTGGGCCTGGAACGCCCGCACCACGCAGGGGATCCTTCCCTGCGCGACTTCCCCGAACAGGCGCGGAACCACCTGGCGGCTGAGGCCCAGGTCGGGGTCCATCGCGGTGATCGGATCCTCCATCCATTTCCGGACCGCTTCCTCGCCCAGGTGGAGCGAGATGTGCATGTCGACCAGATGGGCGGGGATCGGTCGGTCCGTGGACCCGATCCAGACGGCGCAGTGCGCGTCCTGGGCGAAATGGCGGGCCTGGCGCAGGGCGCCGGGCTCTTCGGCGAAGTCGTCGAAACCGTCGATGGCCGCGAGCCCGGGAAGATGGGCCAGGGCGTCGTCGGAGTGGCGGAACGCCCTGGTCTGCGCCAGAATTTGTCCCAGGCCGTCCGCCGGATCGTGGGGGAAGAGCATGGGCATCCGCTTGAACTGGGCGCGGTACTGCTGCTGGGCGAGGATCGCGACGGCGGGGTCGGAGATCCCCTCCATGTCCTCGATGGGCTTCCCGCCCATCCTTTCCACTCCCCTCGCCTGGAACGCGCCGGGCTGCAGGCGGGTCGAGGTCCAGAAGACCAGGGCGTCGCGCGATTTCAGGATGTTCTCGATGCCGGCGAGCATCCAGTCCTGGACGGCCTTGAAGGAGTTCCCCTCCACCGCCCACACCTCGCCCGGACGGGCTCCTCCGCCGGTGCGGACGTTCAGCGGCTTGGTGGCGACCGGCGCGCGCCAGATCGCCCGGGTCCGGCGCAGGTAGGCTTCGCGGGACAGGGTCTCCAGGTTCTCGATCTGGCTCTTGGCCTGCTTCCCCTCCTCGGATTCGATCTTGAGGGTGGCTCCTTTCGGGAGGATCCCCCCTCCCTCCGTGAAGGTTTCCTCGCCGTACTTCTCGTCCGCCGACCAGTCGGCCATCAGGCCTTCGGACCGCACCGTGAACATGGTCGTGGTGTGCCCGGCCGCGAGGGTCAGGCTCTTTCCCACCGCCAGGTCGGTGAGCATGCGGTCCAAGGTCGGGTCCGGGTTGTCGGCGGGAGCGTACAGCCAACGGCCCATGGACCAGCCATTCTGGATGGGCTGGGGCACCCCGACCGCGGAGTCGTGCAGGTCGGGACTGGAATTGGGGACGATCTCGACGTCCGCCTTCTCCTCCGCCGCGAGCTTCTCCCGGAAATGGTCCTCCAACCGGGCGAAGACGGTGCGGCAGTCCTCGATGGTTCCGAACCGGCGCGCCGGCGACGGCTGGAAGCGGATCCGCACCGCCACCAGGGAGCCCGCCGTCTCCACCGAATATTCGTTGATCCCCACCCGGGCCATCAGGTTGGCCGCGATGGCCCCCACCTGGTCCTGGGTGGATCGGCCCTTGGATCTCCACAGCACCACGGTGCTGTCCAGGGTCTCCAGCTGTTCGAGGGAGGCGACGCGCGTACGGCTCCTGTCGAACTGGTTGTTTCCTCCGCTCTGGGCCTGGAGCGAGCGAGGACGGGGGTTGCGGCAGACCTGGATGTTGTAGTTGCCGGCGTAGGCGTTCAGGGCGCTGATCAGCAGATCGGGATCCGTGAAGAACCCGGTGCCCCGGATCTCGCGGCTCCGGGTATCCACCAGCACCCACTCCGAGCAACCCTGCTCCGCATGGCCAAGCCGCTGGAAGAAGCTCCTGAGCTCNGGTTCCGCGATGGATTGATCCACTTCGTCCTCCTACCCCTCCTCCCCGATCGATGGGAGACGGGAGGGGCAAATGTACCACCCGCCAGGACCCGCCGGGGACCCCCTCGATTCAGGATCCGGACCCGTCTCCGGGGTCGGTGGCGGTCAGGCCGGTGGCTTTTCCGGAGACTTGCGGCGGAACTTCTCGATGATGTCGGGGATGAAATCCACGATCTTGCCGAACTGCCAGGACTCGCGGTCCAAGGGGACGAGGTCGGTGCGATCGGGCCGCANCACCAGNAACGCCACNGGCGTCACCACGGCGCCCGCACCGGTGGCCACACCTTCGCTTTCGGTCTTCGTCCCACCGCCGCCACCGAAACCCACCGAGATCCGGCAGACCGGCACGATGATGGTTCCGTCGGGCGCCTGGATGGGCTTGCCGACCACGGATTCCGCTTGAACGAGGCCCTTGACCTTGTCGAGCACGCTGTCGAGGGTCTCCGCCACGCTCATCGCCGCCTCCAGGGACCGGGAAGTGCAGCTGTAGGGAGTCGAACCCCAAACCTTCTGATCCGTAGTCAGATGCTCTATCCAATTGAGCTACAGCTGCGTTCGAGGCCGCAAGTGTAGTCGATCGGACCCTCCGATGTCAAATGCCGATCAAGCCGCCACGACCCCTTCCAGGAGCCTCGCGAGGTCCTCCCTCAGGAAGGGTTTGCTCAGGCTGCCGCGGAAGCCGTGGGCGCCCGGTTCGGAAACCACGGGATCGTCCGAGTACCCGCTCGAGGCCACCAGCACCGCGTCCGAACGGATCTCCAGGATCCGAAGGGCCACCGCCTTCCCTCCCATTCCCCCGGGGATGGTCAGGTCGAGGATGCAGGCGTGGAACGGCTTCCCCGATTCCTCCGCGCGCCGGAACGCCTGGATCGCTTCCCAGCCGTTGGCCACGGTGGTCGGATCGTAACCCAACGACTCGAGCATCTTGTCGAGGAACAGACGGATGTAGTCCTCGTCGTCCATCACCAGGATCCGACCTCTGCCGCGAGCGCGGACGGCGTCGGCACGGGTTTCCGCGCCTCCCGCCGATTTTCCCGGCCGGGCGGGAAGCAGCACCCGGAAGGTCGAGCCCTTGCCGGATTCCGACTCCACGTCCACCCATCCGTCGTGCCGCTGGACGATGGAGAACACCGTCGCCAAGCCCAGTCCGTGGCCGGTGGTCTTGGTGGAGAAGAAGGGCGCCCAGATCTTGGAGAGGATCTCCTTCGGAATCCCCTGGCCATGGTCGCGGATCCGG
>JGI12269J14319_10002927_pt1 | contig 16267 bp, 18 predicted proteins | sample PeaSoiSIISIP2007_FD_14319 | JGI IMG/M metagenome (IMG submission 14319) | reverse complement strand
GAGAGCACGTCCGTCTGCCACTTCGCCGCGAACTCCGAAAAAGTAGCTGTTGGACGTGGTTTGTAGGTTAGAGAGTTCACTTCCGCGAGTCGCTGTTCGAGTGCGCGTTCCGCCAAGCGACGGGTTTTGTATTCCTTCAATGTGCCCAGGACCTCGCTCGTTCGGACGCGATGGACTGAGCCGTTCTCCTGGATTACGTCTTCCCGCCACTTGCCGACCCACACTTTGCGATCCTTCCCGCGCAAAAACAGATGCCCGCGTTGGTAGCGGCGCCTTGACATGTCGTCTCCTCGTCGAGGTACGACAGCGCCCGTGTTCGCCTCGGGGAACATTATCACGGTTTCTCTTTTAGTATCCGTGAGTCTCCCTCCGAGATGTGAACGATTCGAGTTCATTTCGTCTCTTGCGCGTTGCAACTATTCAACGGAACGGCGAGGAGCAAGGGCCTCGCCGTCCCGAAGGGCACGGCAGTCTCAAGCGTGCCGCCCGTCCTCACCTGGAGAGGTTGCAGGGGAGTTGCGGGCAATCCCGGCGTGGTCACCGACAAGCGCCGCGCCGGGAAACTCAAACTGTTTGCCTCTCGAAGAACGTCATCGTCTTCGACTCAAAAAAAACCTTCTCGATCCCGACCGGACCGTGTCGCTGTTTCGCGATCACGATCTCGTCGTCGCCTGTCGGCCGTCCTGAGTCATCCGCCGGCCGATAGATCAGCAAGATCGTGTTTGCGTCGTTCTCAAGCGAACCCGACTCTTTCATCGAGAACTTGTTGGGGCGCTCGTTCTGATTCCGATCTCTCGGCCGATTCAACTGAGACACAGCGACGATCGGAACCCCGGTGTCCTTCGCGAGCGCGCGGATCTGACCGGAGATTTTTGTGATCCTCTCGCGCTCGTTGGGCGCGTTCGCCGAGATGAGCTGGACGTAGTCGACGACGAGCAGGCCAAGCTTCTCTTGGCGAATCAGGAGACGCGATTTTGCGACGAGCTTCTGTAGCGAGAGCGATCCGTCCTCCGCGACAAACAGCGGCCAGCAACCGACCGTAGTCATCGCTCGGCGTACCTGGGCTCGTGTGTCGGCGTTCGCACATCGAGGATTGCGGATGTAGCCGAAGGGGACTTTGCCTTCGTGCGACCAAAGCCGTTGCAACAGCTCTCCCTTGCTCATTTCGACCGAGAAGTAGCCGACGGAAACGTCGCGCCGGCAATTCGCGGCCGCGATCTGCAAAGCGAGAGAAGTTTTTCCGTCCCCGGTGCGCCCGCCGATCGCCCATGTCTCGCCTGGACGGATCCCCGTCGTCACGAGGTCTACCGTCCCGATGCCCGTGGTCAGGCCGATCGCGTCATCCGATCCGTCTGCGAGCCGCTCCCACTCGCTATAAACCGCGTCGGAGAATTTCAGAACTCGCTCGGCCGGCGCATCATCCGATCCGGTTTGGATCTGCAAAAGCCGCTCGCTGAGTTCGCCGATGCACTCTTGAGCAGGAGAGCCGTCGCAGACGGCGCCGATAGCTGCGCTGCAAGCGTGCGCGACGTTGCGAGCAGCCGCCTTGCGTTTCACGATCTCGACGTGATGTTTGATGTCGCTCCGCAAATCCGGTACGGCGTCGAGCAATGCGGAGACGTATGCGGCGCCGCCGACAGGTTCGAGATCCCTATGATCGCCGAGGAAATTGCAGAGGGTCACGAGGTCGATCGCGGATCCCGCTTCACCCATCTGCGAGATCGCGAGATATATCCGTCGGTGCGAATCGAGAGCGAAGTCCGAAGCGGTGAGGCCGAGTGCCGCGGCTTCGTCGTAAGCTCCGGCGCCGAGCATGATGCCGCCCAGGACGCTGCGCTCCGCTTCGACGTTGACCGGAAGCGATCGCTCGATGGTGTGATCCACGCTCATCTAGCTCCCGCCGCGGCGCGCTCGCGCAAGATCTCTTTGCTGGGCGAAACGTAGTTAGCTGGGAGCGTCGTCGACGATTTGCGGTTCGTGACGCTCTTCGCCTTTATCGCGAGCTGGTCGAACTGATCGCGAAATTTTCCCATCGAGAGGATGTTGCCTCTCCAAAACTCATCTCGTTGTGCCCATCGGATCAGATCCGCGGCCTCCGCCGGATCTCTACGGTCGAGCCTGAGCATCCGATCAGCAGTCGCGTCCCATTTCCGCTCTTGCGCTTGGGTGATTTTGAAGTCGCCTCTGTTCCGGAGAATTTCCGCCTTGAGTAGCGACGCGAGCTTGATCGCTTCTCGGGAAGGTCCGGGGGTAGGTTTTTTTGAAGGGAGGGTCGCTACGTCCGAACGTCTTTGTTCGGACAAAGAGTCTTTCTCTGATCTGTTCTTCTCTGATCTACTCTTATCTTGCATTGGGTCAGGCATAGGTGACCCATTGGGTCCGGCATCAAGGCTCTTTTTCGCGTCGTCCCAGCGCTTCCGCGCCGCCCGTGTGCCCGCGTCGCTCTTCAAGAGAAGCGCTGTTACGACCTGCTCGCGCTCCAGCCACATGAAACGGTTCGCGCGCTTCCCCGGCTCGATCGTCGGGAAAAATGGCGCGAGGGTGACCCATGCCTGACCCATCGCGTCCTGATCGAGTCGGCACAGCCGAGCGAGCATTCGCTGATCGTCGGGGATGCTGCCGTCGATCCATTGCCGGCAGAGCAGCCGCAAGCACGCCCCCAGCTCAAGCGTTGACATCGAGTCGACCTGGGCGTCCGCGAGGAACTTCGCGGCATCGAGCTTGAACCAGCCCGGCTTTTCCACGATCATCTCCCTCTTTCTAAAGCTGGAACTGATGGAGTTCTCCCGCGCCTAGCGCGTACGATCGACACGATCTCTTCCAGGGCGAACTGCAAAACCGAACTGAGATCATGCAGTGATCGAACCTCGCGCTCGTCGGACGACCCAGCGGCCGCGCGACGGAGGAGGAGTTTCGACTGTGCAACGTGGGCGAGAGCCGCGTCGAGATTGGCGATGGGAGCGGCTGGGCGAACTATGTTAGGCTCGTTCTGCATCTGGGTCTCTTCGTCGGGGTTCCGGTGCTCGTTCGCGTAATCTCCGTGAGTCACAAAGCCGCTCGTCGCCGCGAGCGGCTTTTTCATTGCGACGACGACTTGGCTTCGGGTTGCGGCTGCGTCGCCGTGACCTGGGCGCCACCGTGTTCTTTCGACTCCAGCCAGCGCGACAATGAGTCAGGACGGAACCTGATTAAACGGCCCACCCTGATGTAAGGCACGGCATAGAGACCCGTGCTGATCCAGTTCTCCAAAGTCCCCCGCGAGATCCTGAGAAACTCGGCCGCTTCCTGGTAGTTCAAAAGCTCGCTGCGTGTTGGGATGGACGCGACGCTCGCGGTGCGCTTCGTCGGGCGAACGGCCTTGATTTTTCTTTTCACCACGTTTTTCCTCCCAAAAAGAGCTGCATGAACTTCCGTGGACTGTACGGGGACAGCAGGTCGCTGTCGACACCTGGAAGTGGGGCTAGTTCCATACAACGAAAACGCTGTGGGGAAGCGTGGCTAGTTACGCACAACGAAAACGTTGGGTGAAAGTGGGGCTAGTTCCATACAACGCGGCGAAGGAATCTAGGGCAGGAACTTTCGCAAAGCAGGTATGCGCATGATCTCGTTTCTAGGAAAGTCGGATGCAAAGTCGGACACGAAGGCAGTGGTCTTCTCGGCCGTCGTCTTGCGGAGCATCAGTTTGAAAAGTTCGGTCAGTTCGTTGCGTCCAGGATAGCGGTGATACTCCCCGGCAAGAGTGTTCGTCATCGCGACCAGCCGGTCCGCGCTCTCCGAATCATTCGCAGCGCGAAGGGTAGGGTGTTCCCGGCCACAGACAAGGCTGGCCGCTTCTTTTGTCTTCAAACCGAGTGCCCTCAAACGCGCAATCTGTACGAATTGCATGAGGAGGCGTTCCCGACGCCTAGCCATGCTGGACGCCCGCTCGCTGAATCCGAGCAGGGAAGCAAGTGACCCCTTCTCTTCGAGGAAATCCAAGAGACCCTGACGGATCCAGTCCATGACCCAGCTCGGCGGGCGATGTTCTGGCCAACGTTGCACGAAAACCGTCGCGGCGTATAAACGATCCTCTCTCAGCCATTCCGACCGCTTGTTCAAAGCGCCGTGCAATGAGTCCTGCACCGGACCGGGCTTGGACTCCAACTCACAGAGCTCCAAAAACTGTTTCGACGAGAGCAGCATCTCCACTATAGAAGCCTCGGGGAGGGCTTCATAGACTTTCCGCGCGAGATCCATGCTCGGCGCTCCATTCGCGGGCTCCGGCCGTCGCGCGTTCACTGTGCGCGGCCTCTTCACCTTGTGGCGGGGCTTTTTTGAAACTCTGAGGGAGTTGTGCGTTGCGGCTTTTCGCTTCGGGTCCCGGTCGTCGGACGGCATCGATCACACCTCGGGGTGATCTCGGGATCCGTGAAGCCCCCGGATGGGCGGCGCCGAGATACGCCGCCACGCGCTGACCGATCTTCGCGAAATCGCCCAACTGCGCTATCCGAGGAGTGTTTTGGAAAGCCGAGAGCGAGGCCCGCAGCGGCATCCCAAAATCGGAGTCAGTGTAACCCGCGCCCTGGGATCTCGACAAAACAGACCGGCGTCACAATTCTTCTCAGCTTTTCTCTGATCATATTTCCGTTATAGCTTTGCGGTTTGTCCGAGATCCGCGGCCGCGGCGCCGGCGAGCTGAGAGCTGCTCCGGCGCGACCGCATGAACGCTGAGGACTCCGCGCTATCGCTCAGAGCTACACTTCCCGCGACCGCGAGCGCAGATGTAGACTTCCCCCGTGTTCCCATGAGCGATCGCAATCTTGATTGCGTGCGGTGTCGGGACGCCGGCCACAAGTGCGCCGCAACTCATGAGCTCGATGGTGAGCCGATCTGCGTGTTTTGCGAAGACGGGCTTCCGTGTCCGATCATACGAAGAGAGCAGCGCGCAGCTCGGGATCGAAAACCTCAACCGACTCCGATCGCGGAAGTGAACAGGGAGACCACCGTGGAAAAAACTGTGGAACAAGAAAACGGCGCGGCCGTGACGACGCGGATCTGCGCGAAACCTGGATGCACGACCGAGATCGGTCCCAAGAATCGGAGCGGCCGCTGCGGTCCGCATTTCCACTGGAAGCCAGGGACGCGCCGATCGACCGGCAACGTGCATGTAACCGCACGGTCGACAGGTACGAACGGACACGCGGCTGAGACGGATGACGCCGCGGCGATGCCGCCGAACGGATCCGACGGCAAGCATGATCGCGTCGAACCGGTCGCGGATCTCGCCGGCGACTTCCGCGTGGACCGCCTCGATCGCCTGATCCTGAGCCTTACGGTCGCAGAGAAGTCAAAGATCGCCTCCGCTTGGCTATGTGGGGGCAGTTGTAGATTCAGCGAGACAGCCTGATCACTGCTTGGGTTGCTGCTGTTTTTTGAGCTTTGCCTGACGGGCTGCATCGCCGAGCGAGGTTTGATCACCGGCCGCACTTCCCACATCGGAGTTCGGCTCGCTGATGGTGGAACCCTTGACCTGGTGCTGATCACTTTCAGAGGGCTGAACTTTTACGGGGGTGGCAGGCTCCGCCATCGCCGCTTTCGGAACTTCCGGCGTCTGTACGGCGCAACTCTGGCGAGCTGCCGCGAGCGCTTCCGAACTGAACTTATCGAGCACAACGACGTGCGTCCCGGATGCCTGGATGTCCTCCAGCTCTTTACCGTGATAGCTCATCTTCGAGCTGGGAAATCGAACCGAATCGACGTAGTCATATTTCGCTCCCGGCGCGATCGGCACTCCGATTAACGCGGTCCAGAGCAGCCGTCGTCCGACGGTCCCTTTGTGCTTCACGATCAAGCATGAGCCTCAGAGCCGGGTTACCTGAAGTGTTCCGCTTCATGACGCGCGATCAGCGCCCGACGAGGTCGAGGTCGAACTTCGAGAGCTGGATGAGCGCCTCTTTCAACGCGCGCTCGATCTTGTCCTGGACGACCGTCACTTCCTTCTCGCCGATGACCTCGGCCGCGAGCCGCGGGGGGACCTGCAGAATGCGCTGTTTGATTTCCAAGACGAGCGCAGCGAGATCGTTCCCCACCTTCGCGATCGAGATCATGCGGCCGCGCTTCTCGGCGAGATCGAGCTCCTTCAGATCGGCGTCCATCGTAAGCAGCCGATTTCGGACCGCGGCGTTCGCTGTGTAACCGCCGTCGGGATCCGGGAGCGCCGCTTCCTTCAGCTTCCTTTGCAGGTAGCGAACATAGAAGCGGAGACACTTGTCAACGTCGTACTTGCCTCGGGCGCCCTTCGGAAGTCCGTCGGTCACGAGTCTCTGAACGTGTCGCTCGCTCAGATGAAGAGCGACCGCGCATTCTCTCAGCGTGCCGAACTTGCCCGCCTTCGCGGAAGGTTTCTTGCCCGATTTTTTGCCGCGTGCCGGCGTACGCGTTTTTTTCTTCGCCATCGGCTCAGATCATATCGAAGATCGCCCGCGAACGGCCCCAGGAACGCGAGCTCGGTCCGATCAGGCCCCGAACCTCGCCCGTCGACGGATCGCGCCCGGAGGCTCACCCAGGCGTTCGCGGGCTGGGCGTTTTGGAAGCGGGCGGGATCGAAGTGAAAGTGGGAAAAGCGACTTCCGGCGACACGACATCCGTACAAATTTTCTGTTCGCTAGAAAAGTGGGGAGGTCGCCGTCACCCGTAAGGTCGTGGCCCCCGAGGGAGTACCTTTTGATCGAATGGGAAAACTACAGCGCACCATCGTTCTCAGTGGGAGATGTCGATTTCAGCCACGGCTGTTGAAAGGTAAGTGATTCAGACGAGGCTAAGGCTTGGTCCGTCTCTTCACGCTTCGCTAGCCGCATGCCAGAGCCGTCCGTGGCGCAGAGCACAACAATGGGATGCGATAGTTGGCGAACAGCACTTCCCAGATCGACTCGGAAACCATATCCGTAAAGCCTGACGATCGCCGCTTCGGGATCGTGCGGAGGACCGAGAACGACTTGGTGATACGGCGTGCCGCCCGTGGTGGGCGCAAAACTCTCCGGCGCCTCCATGACGGGTTCGGATTCCTGGTCAACGAGACCAAGAATGTATGCTCGCAGCTCGCGATCTCGATGTTGATCCAGCTCCATGGCCGACGCGAGACGAAACAGACCGACCGCGATCTTCGCGACCACTCGGCGAACTGCCTGTGGATCGTATTCGAGCTTCATGTGGTGCTGAGTGCCGCCTTGGATCTCTGCTGATTGCCAGGTTCCACGAGTTTTGTCGACGTCACTCATCACGAGCTGTGTGAAGACGACAATGAAACGCTGAGCCTCTTGCACGTCACGAGCTCGGAGACGCAAATTGCCGTTCGGAAGCATGACCATGCGCGGCCAGAAGTCCGGATCTGCGCTGATCTCTGGAGGTACGTCGAGCGCGACATTGACTTCGCACACCAGACCGTCGGGTCCGGGTTTACTCGAAAGGGCGTCTTTGAACTTCGCGAATAGCAGGTCCGTCTTCGCCCGACCTTCTCCGCGGGTGCGCCCTTCCAGCGGCTCCCCGGGGACGACCTTGATCTCACAGTGGCACAAGGATTCCATCTTGTCGCCGCGAAATACTGACTCGCCGTATCCCCCCAACGGGTTCTTCACGAACAGGTAGTCCGGCTGCAAAATCCCGCTGTCGGGACGTTTTGGGTGCCGTCGCGGAAGACCGGAGGCAACGGCGTGAATCGCCAATATCGATTTTCGCGCGAGGATCGTCTCGGCCTTGGAAAGGATGACTTGGCACGAGTTGCAGGCGGGCAAAGCGTAGTCGAGTGTTCCGCCGATCGAGCGAGGTATCACATGGTCCTTTGTGAGCTCCTCTCGCTCCTCTGAACACCAGGCGCATCGCATCACAGATTGTTCCAGCGTTCAGCCGGCACTAGTTGCCTTCGCGCGGCGAGCCTTCGCTGCTGCCTTCGACGCTTTCAGAGCGATCGCGCGCTGTTCTTTTTTTGTGAGAGCTTTAGCTCTCGCCTTTCCGCCCTTGCTACCGATGCTTGCGAGGTACTTCGACAGCTCGCCCCGATTCATTCTTTTAAAGTACCATAGCGGCTATGGAAACTCTGACTCTTTCATGACTTGGATCGTTGGAATGCCCACTATGTGGGGATACAGCATCGGAATCTCGGACATCCGCGTGACGCTCGCGGATGACTCGGAGCACGACTGCCTCCAGAAGATCTACCCGATCGCGCAATCGATCAGCCTGGGCTTCGCGGGTTCAGTGTTCATCGGGTTCCGAATGATCGACACGATGCGGGAGTGGCTTCATTGCGATCAGCCGGATCACGCGTGGAAGCCTCTTGAAACGATCGAGCTGTGGCCTGCAATCGCCCGAGATATTTTTGCCGCGGCGTCGCCGGAGGAGCGAGAAGGACAGTGCGCGCTCTTGATGCTATCGGCCGATCCCGACACCCAGCCGACGGAGTTCGGCGCGCGCACCTACGTTCACACGTTTCGATCGCCCGATTTTGCTCCGGTCCAGGTGCAAACCCACAAAGCGGCCGGGATCGGATCGGGGACGGAGGTTCCCGTGTTCAAGAAGTATCTCGACGACGTTTCCAACGATCAGAAGCAAAACTTCGAGATCGTGAAGATGGAAGCTGGCCAGCCCGGAGGGATGGGCGGGATTCTCGGATTCTCCCTCACGAATATGCTCAAGAGAACGAGACCATTCGGGATCAGCTCGCACCTTCACTACTGCTGGCAGTACCTCGGCAAGACAATCATCAAGACGAATGACCACGTCACGATCGGACGCTGGACTTCTCTGGAAGGCGGATCAGGAATCAACCAGCCCGCAAGTCCACCATCGCCGCCCCCGGTCTCTTCGCAGACGATAGAAGGCGGAGTAGCGTTTCAGATGCCCCAGATCGCACAGTCATGGAAAGAGCTAGAGCTCTTGCTGGAAAGCGCCGGAGCGAAGGCCCAGGGAAGTACGACGTGACCCGCTATCCCGTTGTTTCTAGGTCCTTAGCGGCTAAGGGTGACCGCATCACACTTTCGTGCCTTGACGCCGGGTAAGCGCGGCCCCATAATCGCATCCTGTGAACCACAGCGGCGAGTAGGTCAAAACGCCGCTTCTTCGGGCGCGGAGGTTCCGCGACCCGCACCCACTACCCGAAAAATTAAAGTTTGTGGTCTGCGCTCTAGCGCCGGCCGAAACGACTGCTTTCGACAGTCGTCTCAGCCTGACCACGCCGGAAGGTGAGGTTCCAGATGGCTGCTCCAAAAATATCAGTCCCTTCGTCTTTTCCCCAACAAGATCCTGTCCAATACACCGGCGAACTCATCGACTCACTGATCGACACCGTCAACCGCGTCGATCAGCCCGTCCCCAGCTCCATTGAGCTACCTCAACATCAAGAAGACGACATCGAGCTCGAACGCCGTCTCCGGGGGGTCGCATGACGACATCCCTCAGTCGGTTCGCGCTGATCGTCCTGGGAAGCGGCGTCCTCAGCTTCCTGCTCTCGTTCGCGTACGTCTTCGGGAAGGAGGCGACCCGATGACAGCAAATAAAAAAACACCCACGCCAGACGCGAGTCCCGAGCCCAAACCGGATCCAAAAGCGATCCCAGCCGGCCTTCTCGATGCCGTCATGGCGGTCGCCGCTCAGCAATCACGTGTGCTCGAACAGATGTACGCTGCTCTCGTGGCCGGCGACGACGCCACGGCTCTTGAGAAAGCTCGCGAGTTTTGCGGGCTGCGCGGCAAACCGAAGGGCGAATTGAAATGACGAAACGGAACCCATGCTGGATCTGCACTGGGCGATCGCGATCACTCTGCGCGAAGCATAAGAGCGCCGTGATCCGACGAGCTGCGAAGCTCGGCATCACGCGCGAAGCCGCGGCGTTCGATCTGCGCGACTTTGAACGGGACGTTGCGGACAAGCGCGTCGAGCAGGGACTAGCTCGCGCCACACTCCGACGCGCGGCCTAAAGGTTCTCAGAAGTACCGCGGACGTGACAAGGCGACTCCTCAGACGATCCGAACCCTCAACCCGAAACCGGCGGAGCGGGACTTCCGTCGAGTCTCGCTCCTTCCTCGAAAGTCGGATGCTAAACTCTAGCGGTCATCCCCACACCCATGCTGATCGAACGCCGCCAACGCGGGCGACCGCGAACGAGCTGGGCGGGCAAGTTCGGCGCCTTCGTGTCGACATGCCGCGTTGAGAATCTCGCCGACATGGTCGAGGTCGACCCAGCTTCGGTTTATCGCTGGTGCAGAGGGGACAGCTCTCCGTCACTCGGAAAGGCGATCGCGATCGTGGAGATCGCGCGAGCCGCCGGGACTGCTCTCACCCTCGAAGATGTCTACGAGGTCGAGGTCAACCGGATCCGCGTGCGAATGCGCTCATCAGCGGCCGCGCTACTGGCCCCGCGATAGCGCCTTTCCCGCTGCCTTGGGATTACTCGCGAGATGGCGGAGGATCACGCGGCCGGCGCTCTTGCTGGAAAGATGTTTCAGGATCAAACCCTCATCGAGCCCGATTCCCAGCCGGAGATCCCCGCCGGCGCCGCCTCCGTTGCCCTGTACGAGCCCGCCCTCCGCGAAGTGTGGGATCGCCATCCCAGCGATCGACGGCACTCTCACGCCTTGGTTGATCGTCGCGAGATGTTCCACCCCGAAGCCCCGGACCGCTGCTTTGCTCATCACGAACTCCCCAGGCATGAGCATCGCGGGGACGGAGTCCGTATTCCCAACGCCGGGGACGACACCGCCTTCGGCTAAGTGGAGCGCGTGGAATAAACCCCCGATCCCGCCGCCCGCGCCCGATACCTGATCGAGCGCATTCGAGATTTTTTTGAACGCGATCATGACGATGAGTTGCGCGACGATCTTCTGGATCGACGAGACGGCCGTGTTCGCGAGTTGACCGAAGGCGTCGCCGATGCCGTGAACGTGATCGATCGTGGAGCCAAGGAAGGTCGAAAGATCGCCCTGGATTGCGGAGGTCACCTGATTGTCGAAATCCTTCCAGCTCACGGAGGCTTGCTGGATACTCACCTTGATCTGTCCGACACCCTTTGCGAAGTCTTCCGCCGCCTTGATCTGCTGGGGATCGTGGGACGCAATTGCCATCGCTTTCAGTTGTGCGGCAATTTGTTCCAGGTTCCCCAGCTCGCTCTTTTCGAGAGCCGCAACTTTCTGCTTCGCGACGAGATCGGTATTGTTGAGCTGGATCTCCTCGCGCTTGTTGGCGAGAGCGGCGAGAGCAGCTTTGCCGGTATCCTCGGTCGTCTTGAAGCCCTTCTGCTCCTCCAGGGAAGCTCTGTATGCCGCGAGCTCCTGATCGATCTGCTGCGAACTCTGTCCCGCCTGGGCGAGCGCGATCGCCATTCTCTGGACTTCAATGGCGATGCGAGCCTCTGCCTCGTCGAACGTCTTGCCTTGCGCGGCCGCGATCTTGCCCTGGAACTCCAAAACTTTTTCCTGGAGCGAGAGATTGTCCTGCGCTTCCTGGGCATCGAGCTGTTTCTGCTTCGACGCGGCGTTCACCTTCGCGGCATCGATCTGACTTTGTAGCGTCGCGAGTTTTTGCTGGCGCTCGATTTCGGCGGCCGCAGTCTTGTCCGTCGGAGCATTGCGAAGCGCGATCTGTTTCGCGTAGAGAGTCGCGATCTCTTGATCACTGTCGTCCTTCGCGAGCTGCTTTTTCTTCGAGTAGAACGCCTGGAGAGATTCGAGCCCTTGGTTGTAGGCGATCTGATTCCCAGATTCCTCGGCTGAGTTCTTGGCTTTGTAAAGCGCGAGCTCGTTCTGGAGCAGCGCCTCTAGTGCGGCGAGTTGAGCTTTGTCTCTTGAGGTGTCGGGCGGCGCCTTATCTACTCCGGCTCCGGTCCCTTTGATTTTTGCGGCGCGCTCCTTCATGCGCCTCTCTTCCTCCTCGTCAGTCGGGAAGAGATTGGCGAAATTCTGTGTGACCTGGGCGCCGAGGTTCGCCCAGATCGCTGCGATGCGACCGGCTTCGTCTTTCGAGTTGGACTCCGCCTGCTTTGCTCCCTGAGAGAGCGCGTTCCATACGCCTTTGAAGCTCCCGCTCTTGATCGCGTTCGCGACGGTCTCGCCTCCGATCTTGATCTCCTTCCACATCCCATCGAACTCTTCATCGATCGTTGCGACGACGGCCGCGGCAGTCGCACCAAGGTCGAGGAAAAGATTCGCCACATAGCGGAGCGCAGTGCCGGCGCCTGCCCCGATGGACTTGAAGCCCGATTCACCACTTTGCGTCGTCGCTTTTGCGAGCGCGTCGCCAACGTCGGAGATAGCGGGGGCGAGTCCAGTGACGAACTGCGTCGCCATTCCCTCAGCGACATCTTGCAGTTCGTGCATGGAGACCGCGGCCGCGCTGATCTTCGTGATCCCATCGGCTGCGAGGTAGGTCCCGAGTTCCTGTGCGTGCTGCTTGACGTTGTCGAATCCTTGGCCCGCGAGCTGATCGAGAACGGGGATCAGGTTCGCGGCGCCTCGGCCGAAAAGTTGGTTGACGATGTACGCCTTGTTCGTCCCGTCGGCCATTTTCCCGACGGCGTTTGCGACGAGCGCGAGCTTCTGATCCGAGTTGAGGCCGACGAAACTCTTCTGGCTGAGGTTAAGGAGTTGGAACGCAGCGGCCCCCTGTTTGCCGCCCGCCTCGAACTTCACGATGTTCGTCGAAAGGCGGATCAGTCCGGTATTGACTTTGTCCTGGGAGACGCCAGCATCGCCGGCGGCCTGACGATACACGCTGAGAGTACCGGCCGAGATCCCGGTCGCGGCCGAGAGTCGGGCCATGTCGGTCGCCGTCTTGACGACCTCTTTGCCGAACTCGATCACTTTCAGGACGACGGCCGACGAGATCACGGCGTCGAATGCACTCTTTAGGTTGAGCGAGGAGTCGGCGACTTCGTTCTGTTTTTGCTTGAGCTGGGAGAGCTGATTTCCCAATTCCTTGATCGCGGCCGAAACACCCTTGTCCTCGGCTGTAAGTGTGACGCGAATCTCCGGCGCCTGGTCGCCCATAACTGCCCTCCGCGCTGATCGCAAAATGTTCGGGGTTCTAAGATCGGCCGGGGAGACTTTCGCTCCCCGGCCGCGAGTACCGCACGGTTCAGAAAAAACCTAAAGCGACTAGCTCGGCAGGCACTCGGCGACGACGAACGCCTGGGGATATTTCAGGATTATGTCGCCGAGCATGAACGTGGTCAGCTCGATCATGCCCTGTTTCTTGAGACGGAACGGATCGACGATCAGCTCGAAGCCGGATCCCCACATCCCGATGACCATCGTCGCCCACACGCCGAGGATCAGCGCGTGATTGTTCGACGTGGATCCGCGAGTGCCAGTCTTCGGGACCTGGTTCGACGATCGCGCCTCGTAGCCGGCGAGCGTATTGTCGTCGCGCCACGCCGGTAACGCGATTGCGTTCGCGAGTTGCGGCGTGAGCTTGAGCAGCGACTTGATCGCAGGAGTTGTGAGCCAACCTGGATCGCCGAGCTGATCGGCGTTCGTGTCTTCGAGCTGCTCGACCATGTGAACCACATCGGTGTAATCCGGCGTCGAGCCGTTGCCGCTGTCCCCGTTGAGGACGAACGACGTAATCCCGGATGTGTTCAGGATCCCGACAGGAGAGTCTCCGCCCGATGGTCCAGCGATCGCCGCGAAGTCGATCGCGAGCGCCATGTCGCGCGCGAGATCCTGTCGCACGAGCGTGTCGACATCGACGACCGCTTGCGCGAGCAATTGACGGGAATAGCTCGTCGAAGACTGGTAGGTCTTCGGAGAGCTCGGCACCTGTCCGAGAGTCAGGTTCGAGTCGGAGACATCGGAGCCGGGGTTTTCACCCACCCATGATCCCGTCGCCTTGCCGGTCTGTTTCGGGTATGCCACGTTGTCGCGGAGTCCCGTCACGACGTTAGCGCCGAGTTCCTTCACGCGCATCGAGTTGTACAGAAAATCGATGAACGCGCCGGGTTCGGTGAACTTGAGCTCGGCGCCTTTGTTGGTCGTCGCCGTGTCCAAGCCCGCGCGTTGCTTCATCGATCGAGCCCTCGAAAGCTCGCCGACGCCAATGTTCCACGGCACAAAAATGCCGCCGTGACGGGAGCCGGTTCGCATCTGCGTCTTTTCGATCTCTTGACTGATCGACAGCTCGAAGCAATCCTCTTCCCGTTGAAACGAATCTTTCTCGGCTCCCTCCTGATTTTTTGCTGCTGTCAAAATCGCTCGCGAGAGGCTGTACTCCTTGAGTTCGCGCTCCGTGAGAGTGAATCGGGCCGCCCTTGTCTGGGTCGCCGATTGTGCTGCCGCTGCCGCTGCCGCTGCGTTCATAAAATCCTCCGTGTGTCGGGTTGAACCTCGGGGATGTGCGGGTCGAGGAGTTACCCCGCCCGAAGAAAAACTTTCAGTTCGCCGCCGAGTTCGCGGCGATGGGAGGAGCAACGGCGATCGCACGGAACTCATTGAGCGCCTCGCCCAACTTCCCGATCTCTCTTCCCGCCGTCAGGATTCTGTCTGCGAGCTCGACGACGTTGCGCTCACTAATTGCTTCGACGACGCGATCGCTCGCGTCTGCGGCCCGTGTAACCGCGGCAATGAGCCTCGGACGATCAGAGCTCATCTTGACGGCGACCTCGGTCGCCTGGATGAAAACCGCGAGAATGTCGGGACTGTCCTGGACCATCGGCCCGAGAACATCGCTCGATCGAATCAGCTCGACGAGCTGCGAAGCGGGACCGCTGAGGTCGCTGTTCATTTTCGAGTCCTGGGGTGTGTTTGGCGAACACCGGACGCTGAAGGTTGTTGGGACCAGAATGGGACCAAAACCGGGGTCTGTGGATGGCTTTTTCGAGATTCGGGTCGGGTAACCCGCGTGATTTCACTACGAGTTGCGTTTGTCCTGTTGGGCTCATAACCCAAAGGTCGGTGGTTCAAATCCACCCCCCGCAACCAATTCCATCAATCAATTAGCGGGATTTACCGATTTCCGGCTGGGTCAAATAAGGCCCTCGTTGGGCAGCCCATCCAAGCATCTTTCTCCGGTTTCCAGCATTCCTGTTCGGCGCTCCGCTTTACAAAGTCCATGTATCTCCTCATCAGATGGAGCTTTTTCTGATCTGAGATCGGGCGCATCCTGCCTGGGAGCCTTCCACCCCGTGTGATCCCCATCACATTCCTATGTGACGCTTGCCGCTGTGGGACCGTGCACTCATGCCTCAGAATCGGCGCCATCGATGTGGGGCCCGCTAAGTTCTTTAACTTCAATGAGGAGGCGGTGAGATGCCAGTGCGTCATCGCATGTCCATTGTGTTTGGGGTTGTGTTCACCTGCGCCTTATTTTCGACTTATAGCTATGCCATCCCAGCCTTTTCGCGCCAATACGGCACTTCCTGCAGCACCTGCCATGTCGATTTTCCCAAACTGAATGACTTTGGCAAGGCATTCAAAGATGCGGGGTTCAAGTTCCCCAAGGATGATGACGCGTTCATCAAGTTGGCGCCGATACTGCTCGGAGCGCCCGCGCAGAAAGATCTGTGGCCGCACAGCATATTTCCAGGGACGATCCCAGGCATGCCGCCTATTGGCCTGCGCTTCAACCAATTCTTCCAGTACACCAACGGCAACGCCAACAACTACAACCAGATGCCTGTAGGGCCGGCCGGGACGCTGCAGGCGCCAAATGTTCCGACTACCGATTTCGAACCTGGTTTCTTCAGCATCTTCATGGCGGGGAACTTTGGCAGCGGGATCGCCTTTTGGGTGGATGACGATCTCAGTGTGGCGGGACAAAACGCCAATGGCGGACTCGGCGACGGTTATCTGCGCTTCGTCAACATTGGACGATTCTTCAAGCTACCCACCGACGCGCTTACCCTGAGAGTGGGCCAGTTCGAATTGGATTTGCCGTTTACTCAGGCGCGGTCGATCAATATCAGCCCCTACGATATTTACAGCGAGGCCAACATCGCGGTGGCGAATCAGCAGAACCCGCAAGCGGGGGTGAACAACCTGCTCGCGATGTCCGATGCTGCCAGAGGAATCGAGTTCAGTGGAGGCCATCTCTACAGGGGCTACCATTATTCGCTGGCCATCGTGGATCAAAATACCAGCGGCAGCTCATCGCCGGCGACGAATGTGCCATCGCCCACGGGAGGACAAGCCGGCGGCGGGGTCGGCTTTTTCTCGGATTCCAATTTCAAGGATCTCTACGCCAACGTCTCCTACCGGTTCAATCTGGAAAAGGACGCCGCGAGCCGCAATTCGGTCCAGGCGGCCGG
>JGI12269J14319_10002924_pt1 | contig 16269 bp, 27 predicted proteins | sample PeaSoiSIISIP2007_FD_14319 | JGI IMG/M metagenome (IMG submission 14319) | reverse complement strand
TACTTCCACCGGAAGTGGACGCGCAACGCGCTGACCAGGCGATATAGGTCACAATCCCTCCCGCTGTTGCACATCCGCTGCACATGAGCCCTCAGCCAGGGCCGTGAAAAACGCATCCATGGCCTTCCGGCCGCGATCAGTGTCGTCGGGCATGAGATGCGCGTAGGTGGCCAGCACGGTTGCCTCCGTGTCGCCGAGCCAGGCGGCCACGGCCGGGACGCCGACCCCGGCAGACAGCCAGGCCGACGCCGCGGTATGCCGCAGCACGTGCATCCCATGGCCGCGCGGCATGCCGGTCGTCCGGCTGCCAGGAGCCCGCTCGACGATCCCGGCCACGCCGAGCGCGGGCCGCCACTGGCTCTCGTTGAATCGCGTCCGGTGCATCGCCGAGCCGTCCGGCCGGGTCACCAGCAGCGTGAACGTGACGGGCCTGCCGCCGGGCACCAGCCACGGCAGCGTCACCGCGGCCGGCGGATACAGCCGGATCTGCTCGGCCAGGACCGGCGCCAGCGAATCGGCCAGCGGCACGTCATGAGCCTTGTCGTTCTTCACCGGGGCAAAGCACGCGACCTCGCCCACCAGGCGCACCTGACGGCGGACGTGGATGACGTGGCGCAGGAAGTCGATGTCATCGACGGCCAGGCCGAACATCTCGCCCTGCCGCATCCCGGCGCCGGCGCCGAGATAGGGCAGCACGGCGAACCGGGGCGGAAGCGCGGCAGCCATGGCGTCGATCTGGTCGAGCGTCCACGGCCGGGCGAGCACTTCCGGTGCCTTCGGCCGCGTGACCGACTTCGCTTGCACCGGGTTGCGGCTCACGAGCCCGTCGTCGATCGCCGCGATGAACACGCTTGATACGTCGCGGATCACCTGGCGGGCCGAACCCGGCGCGAGTTGCAGGCCGGATATCCAGGCTTGCGTGATGCTCGGCCGCGTCGCCAGCTCCCGCAGCGTCCGACTCCCGATCACCGGGTACACGTGCAGCCGGAGCTCGCGCTCGATCCGGGCAGCAGTCACCACGTCGTGGGTCCGGGTATTCCGCCAGTCCTCGGCGAAGTCCCTGAATGTGGTATTCGCGTCCTTCGGGCTCACGTAGGAGCCATCGCCGAGCCCGGTGCGGACCTTGGCATCGAACGCCGCGGCGTGCCGTTCCGGGTCCTTCCCGTCCTTCACCGCGAAGGTGCGCGTGCACTGCCTGCCCTCGTTGTCACGCCACCGGACCTGCCACCGCTTCTCGCAGCCGTAGTCCGCGGAGCGGACGCGCCTGGCCGAGCCGTCGGGCTGGCGCTCGCTCTTCCACCAGCGGTCATAGACAGCCATGGCTCAGCCCGCCTTGCCCTTGCGGCCGGGCGGCAGCTTCCCGCGCCGCCGGGCCTCACGTATCCAGCTCCGGACAGTGGCCACAGGGACGCCGGCCTCTTCGGCGATCTTGATAGCCGGTGCTCTGGTCTGCATAGCGTATTCACGGTATGCGGCGGCTACGCGCTCTGAGAAGCCAGCGGGATCGGTGCCATCTGGCCGTTTCAGCTGACTCCGCTTAACAGGCTCGATGAGCGCGAACCTGGCCGGGGCACCGGGCGCCATGGCCCGCAGGTCAGCTAGGGAAGGCTCGCCGGCAGCCGGCGATTCCTCGGTCAGCGGGTATTCGGTGCCGAACTGCATGACCGCCGTCAGGTCGAACAGGTTAATGCCGGGCATCAGATTCGCGATCAGCTCCAGATGGCTCACCGGCACGGCCTGCAGGACGGTGGCCGTGATCTCCGGGCCGTGCACGTATACCGCGTCCACGACGACGCGGCCGTCAGCATCGCGCAGCCGCATGTGCGTGCCCCCGCCTGGCGGAGCGGCGATGGAGACCCACACGGCCCGGTCCTCTCCGCTAACTGGCTCGGTCATGTGCCGACCGTAACCTGACTACCTAAGTCTGTCAATACGAAGGCATGCACTCACTGACTTGACCAGTCTCAATCCATGCAGTAGGACTAGTCATGTCAGTGAGTTGATGGGTCCGCCCACCAGGTACGGAGGATCAGCAGATGCCGAAGACAGACACGGTCAGAGCCGATACCGGCAAGCTGCAGACGCTGGCCTCGACGGCGGAGGTCGCGGCCGTACTCGGCCTCCCCGAGCACACCCTTGACGTCTGGCGGAGCAAGGGCAAGGGTCCCGCCTACTGCAAGGTCGGCCGTCATGTCCGCTATCGCTGGGCGGCCGTGGACGAGTGGATATCTGGCCAGGAGATCAGAACCGCAGAGGCGGTCTGACATGACCCCGAACGTGACTGCGGCCGGCCCCGCCACAGGACCGGCCGCCACCGACGATGACCCCGCGAACCCGGTACCAACAGGACGGAAGTCTGATGTTGAGCGTACAACATACGCCTGACGATCTGGCGGCCGGTGGCCCGTTGACAGCCGCACTCCGCTACACACAGGCCGGCTGGCCGGTGTTCCCGTGCCGCCCCGATAATCCGGACTGCCAGCATCCGCGCGGCTGCGGATGCAAGGCCCCGATGACCGAACACGGTTTCGGGAACGCGACCACCGATCCCGCGGTGATCCGCTCGTGGTGGTCGAGATGGCCGCGGGCCAACGTGGCGATCCGCACCGGAGCACCCGGTCCCGATGTGCTCGACGTGGACGTCAAGCCGGATGGCAACGGGTTCGCCGCGCTCAGCCGGCTGATCCGCGCGGGCCTCCTCACCGGGGCAGCGGCGCTGATCCGCACCCGATCAGGCGGCCTGCACGTCTACTACGCCGGCACGGCGCAGGCGTGCGGCAGGCTAGCGCGGCATTATCTCGACTTCAAGGCGGCGGGCGGTTACGTGCTCGCCCCGCCGTCCAAGATCGGCGGCCGGCCATATGAGCTACTCGACCACCGGGCTGGCACGGCCGCGCTCGACTGGACGAGGGTTGCCGCCGTCCTTGACCCGCCCCGGCCGCCGCGGCGAATCGGGCCGTCCCGGTCACTGCCGCCGGGAGAGCTGCCAGCCGCCGTCCGGCGAGCGCTGGAGGCCCCGGCGCCGGACAGGTCCGCGGCGCTGCACCGGCTAGTCGGCGCATGTGTGCGGGCCGGCCTGGACGAGCCGACCATTCACCAGCTTGCCGCGGGCTATGAGCCTGCGGTGGAGAAGTACAGATCCCGGCTGCATGCCGAGGTCGGCCGCTCACTAACCCGGATCGAGTCACGATGACAGACGTCCCCTCCAGGCTGGCGCACCTCGACCAGCCAGTTGACCCGCTGCCCGACGAGCCCATGACGGATCTTGGTTATGCCCGGCGCCTGATCAAGGTCCATGGCGACCGTATCCGGTTCGTTGTGCCCTGGAATCGCTGGCTGACCTGGGATGGCTGCCGCTGGGCAGCGGATTCAGACGGCCAGGTCCAGCGCTGCATGAAGCTGACCGCCCGTGCCGTCACCAGCGCGGTGATAGCGGGCAAGCACGACAAGGACACGCTGAAAGCAGCAAAGCGCGCCGAGTCCAACTCGGGGGTCAAGGGAGCACTCGCCCTGGCCAGCACAGAGCCGGAGATTGCCGTCTCACCTGATCAGCTAGACGCCGATCCGTACCTGCTCAACTGCAAGAACGGCATCCTGGATCTCCGAACTGGTGCCTGCACCGAGCATAATCCTGCGGCACTGATGACCAAGGTGACCGGAGCTAGCTACGACCCGAGCGCGGCCGGCCCGGAATTCTTCAAGTTCCTGGAGCGCATCCAGCCCGGCGAGAGCATGCGGGATTACCTCGGCCGGCTTCTCGGTCACGCCCTGGAGGGCACCGTGACCGCGCATATCCTGCCGATCTTCTACGGCGACGGGGCCAACGGCAAAAGCACGCTGATCGAGGCAGTGCTGGGCGCGCTCGGCGACTATGCCGACGCGGCCGACCCGCACCTGCTGACCGCGCGGAGCTTCGATGCCCACCCGACCGGCGTAGCGGATCTGTACGGCCTGCGGCTGGCGCTCCTGCACGAGAGCGATACCGGGAGCCAGCTCGGCGAGGGCACCGTGAAGCGACTCACCGGAGGGGACAAGCTCAAGGCCAGGCGCATGCGCGAGGATTTCTGGTCATTTAAGCCCTCGCACACGTTCGTGATGCTGACTAACCACAAGCCTGGCGTAGGCGGCACGGATGAGGGGATCTGGCGGCGGCTGCGCCTGGTGCCCTTTGACGTGGTTATCCCGCCAGCGGAGCGTGACGAGGATTTGGGCCGCAAGATAGCCGCGGAAGCTGACGCGGTTCTCACGTGGCTCGCATGCGGATACCGCGCCTGGCGGGCGGGAGGGCTCGCCGAGCCAGAAGAAGTCACCAAGGCGACAGACGCCTACCGGGCGGAAAGTGATCCGCTCGGCAGGTTCATTGGCGAAAGGTGCCTACTGATGGCCGCATTCCACGTCGGCAGCACCGAGCTATTCACTGCCTACGAGAAGTGGTGCGCGACCGAGCGCGAGGATGCCGGAACACCTACGGCATTCGGTAACGCGATGAAGGTTAAGGGATTCGAGAGCTACCGATCCAACGGCATCCGCTGGCACGGTATCGGGCTGGCATCCGAGGACAGCCAGTGACCCGGGCGGAAGGGTTGGAAGGGTCTGTGCCGTCGTACGCGCGCACGTGGAGTGCCAACCTTCCAACTCTTCCTACCCTTCCAATCATCTACCGTGCGTACTCGCACAGACGCGGGGCGCGACGGCCCGGAAGAGTTGGAAGGGTAGGAAGGGTCTACAGCTTCACCGTCCACCCGCGCGCCTCACGCGTGCGCGAACCCTTCCAAACCCTTCCACCATTCCAAGTGCAAAATCACCGCGCGCGGCGTGTGCAGGGCCGAACCCGAGCGACATGAAACGAGGAATCCGAACATGACCGACCGGCGCACGCGGAAACGAGCCGCAGCACTGGCCCGCGCGGCTGAGCTTTCATGGACGCCATCCATAAATGCCGATGAGGCCGACGCCAGACTGCACCACGTGTCACGAACGAGGGCGCCTGGTGGTGTGAATGCTCACCCGAAACCCGGAAGTCGCAGCGCGCACCCAAGGTGGTCGGCGGACTCATTGCGGGAGTCGGCGATATCGCGAACGAATGCCTCGGCAAGTGGCTGATGGAGCTTACGGAGAAATGCCCGCTGTCCATGCTGTGTCCCGCCTGCGGCATGATTCTCGCGGTACTCGCGGCGGATGGCGAGCCATGCAGGTGCGGGAACTGCGGCAGGCGATTCATGATTCGTTCGGCTACGCCCGGCGAGACAGCGGCAGGCCAATTCTGGATCACGCCCGGCGGGGATTCGCCGTGATCGCCATCGAAGCGCTCGGCCAGCTCGGCGCCGGGAGGGCCGGATCATGACGTGGCTCGATGACCAGCTCGCCCGGATGGCGCGCGAGGCCGCCGTTCCCCGCCAGTACGCCGACTACCGGCACCAGCTCCGGGCGGGAACGGCGGAACGCCCGATCGGGCCATGCGAGCTAGGACGCGCCTGGGGGTACTGGGGCGGCCATAAGGCCGATCGCGCCAGCACGGCTCACCTGATGCGCTACGTCTACGACCATTGCCACGAGCACGGCTGGATACGCGGAATCCTCTGCCAGGGCTGCAACCAGCGCATGGCCCTCGCCGACGCCGGCCTAGGCGTCGCGGCGCTCGGCGCCGATCTCGGCCATTACGAGCGCTGGCGGCTGCGCTGCCCGGAGTGCGCGGCCAGAGACGCGGATCTCCGGTGACCGCCGCGCCAGCCGTGACCGCGAACCGTGACATCGCCGGCCGTGCCCGCCAGCTCGCCGATAAGGCACCGGGCGGCAGCATGGACCGCCGGGCCTACGGGTGCGCCGGCGTTGCCCTCTCGACCACGGGCACTATCGCTGCCGCACGCAAGGTGCTCGGCCTGGTCCGCCCGGCTGAGGTGCAGGCCGCGGCCATGGCGGCGCTCGACCAGCTCGCCAGCCAGGAGATAACCCCGTGAATCTCGCCGAGTTCCACATTCGGCTTGCCTCCGAGCCAGCCACCTGGAATCAGCGCGGCCGGATCATGGCCGAATGCGCCCGCCTCGGCCTCGACGACCGCGCCGGGCGCCTGGCCGTCTGCGCCGTCCTGGCCGGCCTTGATGAGCTGGACTCGACACGCGACCTAGTGATGGGTGACGCGGGCCTGATCGTGCGGACGCTTACCGAGGCTGCCAGCCGTGACGATCTGCCCGCCGTCCGCGGCGAGCCGGACGCACCGCTGCCCGCCGCGGTGCCGCGGTGCACATGGGCGAACGCGATCACGGCCATGGTGCAGGCATTCGCCGCGATACAGAACTCCGCGTTCAAGACCACGAGAGAGGCCACGCCATGATCCAGCCGCCTTGCTATACCTGCAAGACGATGTCCGCCGGGAACGACTACGGCGGCCCGAACAGCGCGTACTGCGCGGAATGCCAGCCACGAGACACCCGGCAGCAGCCGCGCGGCTCGCAATGCGCCTGCACGGCGTGCGGGCGGATCCTCGCCACCCTGACAGACTTCGATCGCCACCAGGAGCACTGGCCGCGTGGCCATCCGCTGGAAGGCGTGTTCACGGGCCGGTGCCTTGACCCGGTGTCTCTCGGCCTGGAACTGGCTGGCGGCGTCTGGGGCACCCTCGAAGGCAACGCCAGACGGCAGCAGGACTCAGCACGCATGGCCAGGATGGGTGCTGCGCAAGCCCGTGGACGGGCTCAGACCGCCGACCACGCCCCGGCCCGTACCTGAGAGTGAGGGTCCGCGTGGATGGCGGAGAATCTGGTCAGGAGCGCGGTGCGCTCCTCGGTTGAGGTCACCATGCCAGTGAGGACGCGCAAGGTCCGGGCAGTTCGGCGGCAATGCCATTGCCGATTTCGAGACCTGGAGGTAAACAGCACCATGAGATATGGAGTTCCGATCGCCGCCGTTATCGCCGTTATCGCCGTTATCGCCATCATCCAGGTCATCCGGCTGTGGCCTGGTACGCAGAGCCGGGGAAAGGCGGACGCAAAGGCGGCCCGGTACTGCACCAAGCACGTCATCGTCAAGTCCCTGATTCCCGGCGGCCCGGACCGCCTGTCGTGGGTCTACGGCCCGCACCGCACGGAGGGGAACGCCTGCGACGGCCCGGAGCACCACCGCAAGTCTGGGTACTGGTGAGGCGCCCGCCCCTGGCCGCAAGCCGTTCGCGTCCATGGTTTAAGCCCCAGAATCGCGATTTCCCGCCGTCCGTAGGGCCTGGTAAGGGTTCCGGCTAGGTCCGGCCTCCGGGCCGCCAGAATCACGGGACGGTGGCCGCTACGCGGCATTGCCCTGAGCCTGGCTGATACTTGAGATCATGACGGCGGTGACCCTGGAGCGGGTATGCGAGCGCGAGGGCTGCGGCATCTCGTTCACGGCGAAGCGGTCAACGGCGCGATTCCACTCCGATGCCTGCCGCGCGGCCCATAGCAAGGCCCAGCGCTCGCGCGTGCCGAAGCGTAGCGAAACCGGTTCGGCGAGCAGACTGGCCACGGTCACGGCTATCCGCCCGGCTGATCCGCTGACCTGGGAACCGCCCTCAGAACCACGCCGCCCGTACCGGACGGCCGAGCCGTGCCCGAAGTGCGGGAAGCCGCTGGCGGCGAGCCCGCGCGGCACCTGGCGGGCCTGCATGACCTGCCTGCGCGCGATCGTGCCAGCGGCGGTCTCGGCACCATACGCACGCGGTGCGGAAACGCCGCAGCGCCAGGTGGTCAGCCAGCGCGAGCGGGACCTTGCCGCGATCGCGATCGCCCGCCGCAAGGGCCTGATGCTCGATCAGCTCGGCCGCCTCGCCGCTGACGGCCGACTGCACCCGGAGTCGGCGCCCGTGGTCGAGTGGTTCGCTGGCGAGGTCCGCGCCGCCAGGTCAGGCGACCGGCTCGACGACCTGGCCGGGCTACTGCCCGAGTCAGGCATCCGGCGCCGCCGCTGGTGGCAAGGTCAGCTAACCGAGGCTGAGACGGCCTGGGACGACGACGACCAGGACGACGACGACGACCAGGACGACGACGCGCTGCCAGCCCGGCCGCCTCTGGCGATCGCGGCGCCCGCTCCGGCCCGGCCAGCCGAGCCGACCTGGTCGTGGGCGGTTAGCGCGCTTGGCTGGCACGTCTCGCCGGTCGCCGGCGGCTGCCAGGTGATCGATGACCAGGCGCGCTGTCATGCTGAGGTCCGGCACCACGTCGGCAGGCACCACGGCGCCGATACCTGGGTCTGCGACGGCCACTACCAGATGCTGTGCCGGGCCATCAACGACGCGAGGAAGCCAGCATGATCCCGCCCGCCGCTCCGCTGCCCCGCGTCCTGGCCCGCGTGGATGCGATCTGGCACCCGGACGCCGCGCCGCATCATCTTTTGTACGCGATGACCGGCGCGGGCAAGTCCACCCTCGTCAAGGCCCTGCTCGGCCTGTGCGCCCATGAGCGGGTGCTGATCCTCGATCCCAAGCCGCACCCCGACCCGGTATGGGACGGCGCCGGCGCCGATGCGTGGGGCAGGATCGTGCACGCGGCCGGGCCGGCGTTCGGCAGCGACCGGGACGGCGGCGGCCCCGCCGGCTTGTGGTTCCGGCTCGCGGGCACTCCCGACCGCGGCGAGACCGCCCGCCGGTTCGGCGCCGCCCTGGCCATCGTCGCGGCCGAGGGTCACTGCGTGCTCGTGCTCGACGACGTGCGCGAGATCACCCGGCAGCTGCGCCTCGCCGAGCACGTCGATAGCGCGCTAAACCTCGGCCGCTCGGCGAACGTGCTCGCGATCCTCTCGGCGACAGAGACCGGATACGTGTCCGGCCGCGCGCAAGCGGCGCAGGTCTGGATCGGGCACACGTCCGGACTAGATGCCGCCAAGGCCGGCGCAGGCCTGCTCGGCTGGCGCGGGGCGATCAGGCAGGACACCTGCGCGGCCGTCGCCCCGCACGAATGGATCTACAGCGAGGACCAGCCCGGCAGCGCCGGGCCGTGTCTCGTGACGGCCGCGCAGCCCTAGCGAGCCGAGCCGCACGAATCAGCGGCCCCCACCCGCGCGATGGCCGGGAGTCCGTGCCGAAACACCGCATGCGCAGACACGAGTCCTGGGGTCGCGCGAAGTGCGCTTTATAAAGCGGCTAATGTGCCGCACTTCCCGTTTTGTCTTTTATGCTTCCACACCCGCAACGGCGGCCCTGCCTCGTGACGGCCGGCTAACCGTACCCGTACGCGTACAAGCGCGCTCAGGCCCGCGCAGCCATTGGCGCGAATCCGAGCCAAAACGCCTCTGACCAGGGAGAACAGACCCCCTCATGCGCGCGAACGCGCCAAGTTGGCCGCGAAAATTTCGGCGTTCCTCCGCATTTGTCCTTTTAGCCTCGCGTGCGAGAGAGCACATGTCTGGCTGGCTGTCAAGAGGCGAAGGTCGCGGCGCGAGTTACCGGGGCCCTGGCCGGGGAGTAATCCTTGTCGAGATTGATCTCCACCTGGTAGCCGTTGTCTTGCAATAGCGTGATCACGTCCCCGATCTGCCAGACGCGAAGAGGATCTGTGAGCAGGGCCTTGCCCGGTCGGGCGTTGAGGTTTCGACCTAGCAGCTCGTGACCCCCCAGGCTGGGTATCGCGTTGGCCGGTCAGGGCCAGCAAGGCGTGCCTTTAGTTGCCGTATATACCGGAATCGCTCAGGCCTTGTGTGCACCCGGCGACGAAATCGCCGCCGGTCGGTCCGGCCGTCGCGTACTTCTCGGCGATATGGCACCAGTCGGCCTTGGTGAAACCGGCGACGCCGACCTCTTGCGAGGCCTGGCCCGCGTTGTCAACGGCGTATGTGTAGCCGTTGTGCCAGGCCCCGTCGTGCCCGCCGCACCCGGCAATGAGAAGTAGCGCGAGCAGCATGCCAGCTACCCCGATTGCGCGGCGAAGTAGCTCCACAACTCCTCCTCACCGCTGCGGCAGCATCATGTACGGCGGCGGATACGGCGTCATGGCTCGGACCCACTCCGCAGCGGCGGGCTGGTCATGCTGAAGCTCCGTCCCAGCGATGGCAAGGACCGGCTTGCCTTCCCGATCGTAGGTGACCATGGCGGTCACTGTAGCGCCGCATAGTCGGCTGGTCTTGAAGATGACCCGCACCAGCTACCGCTGCCGTGCCGCCCTCACTGCCCGAAGTCCTCCTGGCCGTGCTCAGCGATGATGCGCCGGGCGATCTCCTGCAGTTCCTCCACCTCGGCCAGGATCGCGCGCTCGGCCTGCCGGACTTCCTGGCGTGTCGGCGCGGCCTTGCCAGTGATCAGCTGGTGCATCCGGCGGATGAGCTGCCGGTGCTCGCGGATCTCGGCAACCAGATCCCGCCATTCTTCGCGGGCTTCGGTGATGCCGGTCCGGATCTCAGCGCCGAGCGCTGCCGGCGGCCTGGGCGCGGTGCCGGGACCGAGTGTCTTGTGACCGCGGGTGAAGAATCCCGCGTCGGTGCGGGGAACGCCGTCCAGTGGCTTGCCGGTGAAGAACCGCCATATCAGCACGCCGGGGGCGGCCAGGCAGCGGCGCACGGCCCTGTTCACGTGGGTTTCTCCTCTTGCGGGCGTAATGGTGACGCGCAGCCGCGCCCCGGGTGCACGGCGGGTCACAGCTTATGGCCGACGCGGCAGCCCGGCGGCGTCCATGCAGGACTGCTACGTTGACGAAATGCCGATCAGCGGAGCCTTCGTCGTCCAGTTTTCCGGCCCGGAGGATCGGGCCGATGACTTCATCACAGCACTGGCAGAACATCAGCTAGCTGCCGAGACGTGTCCTCCCATGTACCCCGGTGAAGCGAACCTGGGCTGGGTGCGCGTACTGACGCACGAGGGCTCTGATGACCATCCGAGCACGGCGTTCCAGGACAGTGTCCTCTCAAGGGCCAGCGCGATCGCAGCCGGCTTCGGCTTTACTCTCCGCTCGCACGGGCTTGTCCTCTGAGTCGCCAAGTGAACGCGCTCAGCTCTTCACGACCTTGCGGAGCATGTGGTTGTCATCCCACGCCCAGCCGGCATCGGCGGCGGTCACTGGCCTGCCCGCGCGGCGATCTTGCGGATAAGGCCGATGAACTCGGCGATGATCCCGATCCGCCTGCCGCTGCCCGTGCTCGGCTCCGGCCCGCGCCCGGCTCGGCTCCTGGCTGAGTACCGCGGTCGATCGCTGCGGGCAGGCCAGTAGAGCGCCAGCCGGTCCCTACCCGACGCAGGCAGCGGCGGCTCGGGCGAATGGTGGGTAGTCGTCAAGCAGGTATCGGGCACACAGACTTTCAGCGTGATCCAGAGCGTGAGTACGCCGCTCGGTGCTTACAACATCATCGGCTACCCGACAGAAGCTCAGGCCAATGCGGGAAAGGCCACGCTCGCGGCCAACGCCAAGAAGGGAATTGTTAACCGGATTCCCATAGTCGGCCCGACGCTGAGCGGCCTTTCTGTCATCGGCGACTTTTTCCAGCGAATCACGCAGGCCAATACCTGGATACGGGCCGGGGAGGTGCTGCTCGGCCTGATCTTGATCGGCGTTGGGCTGGCGCATATGACCGGGGTGGTGCCAGCAGCCTCGAAACTCGCCTCGAAGGTCGGCGCCACTGCTGCCATGGCAGCATAGGAGTCTCCGGGTCCTGCAGGCCCGCAGCCGGATAGCCACGGCTATCCGGCTTTGGCGCGCTCGGAGTCGATCAGCCCGGTCATGACTCGCCACCCGGCCGGGTGCCCGTGTCCGCTGTCCCCTCATCCGGCGGGCCATGAGCGCCGGATGAGGTTCTGCGGACAAGCGGTGCCAGCTCGGCAGTGATCCCGACCCGCATGCCGCCGTCCCACCTGACGTGGATCGTGCCCAGGGAATCGACCAGCTCAACCGTCCCGAGGTCACCGGCCCTGAGCGCGAACCGGGCGTAGCCGTCCGGGACGGCGGTCAGCTCTACCCGATCGCCTCTGGCCAGTGGCCCGGCTGGCTGCCCGCCGCTCATGACCCGGCCGGCTGGCTGTCCGCCAGCACCGGGGTCACGCCGAGCGCGGTCAGCAGCTCAGCCGCCGCGACGGCGGCAGCGCCGAAGTCGGCCTCGGCGCCGAACCGGGACTTGACGCCGTGGCTCGCGAGGTCACTGACGATAAGGTGGACGACCGACCACGGGTCAGCGGACGGGTGCTCAGGCTCGCGCAGCCGCCCGCCGTCGACGTCGACGGCGCTCACGGCCGGTCCGTCTCGGCGTGCTCGATCAGGCCGGCCAGCTCGCCGGCGGAGTGCGCTGCCAGGAAGCGGCGATGACGGCCATCCGGGGAGCGGCGCTCGGCCGACAGGATGCCGATCGACAACTCGCGCCGGATGTCCCAGCGGTCGCCGTACTTCGCCAGCAGGTCGCTGTTCATGATGGTGGCCGGGGTGGTTGGATTCGTCATAGCCAAGGGCTCCGTCCTTGGTCAGGCCCCGGTTTGGCGTTCACCCGCCGGCCGGGGCCGCTTTACATTTCCGCATTACAATATGCCTGTCCGGTCATGGCCGTCCACGGATGGACATGATTTTCTGGCGTCTTCCCAGGTCAGCTATGGTCGGACGGGTGACGGTCGATCATGGCAGCGATGTCCCGCCGTACCGGCAGCTGGCCGCCATCCTGAGGGACCAGATCACGTCCGGGGAGCTGGCGCCGCGCTCGCCGCTGCCGTCGATCACCCGCTTGCAGCAGGAGCACGGCCTTGCCAAGGGAACCGTGCGGAAGGCGATTCAGGTTCTCGTGGAAGAGGGCTACGTCCGCGTCGAGCCCGGCTGGGGGACATTCGTCACGCCAGAGGACCGGCGCCGGGCGGACTAGCGCACCCGCTCAGCGGTGCCCTGCCCAGCAGCGTGACCATTGGCCGCCGCGGTCACTGCCTGACGCACTTTGCGCTCGGCCGTGCGGGTCAGACCGAATCGCGTCATGACCGCCCTCTGGCTGAGCGGATTCCCGGCCGCCACGCTGGCGGCGAGCGCGACCCGTGCGGCGCTCTCGGCGTCGGCGGCCACAGCGGCCGATGGCTGGATCGCGGCGGCCCGGTGGTGGTGCTCGACAACGCGCTTGAGCACACCCAGGCCGACCGCCAGTGACGCGGCAGCCGCGAGCGGCGGCACTGCGGCGGTCACCCTTGCTGACAGCGCCGAACTGGCGACGTGGCCGACGTTGCCGCCGACCGACACGGCCAGGCCGGCGAGCGTGACGGCCCATGCCGCAGCACGCGAGCGCGATGCCCACCGGTCGGCCAGCGCAACGAACAGCGCCAGCTCGCCGACCGCGATGAACACGTCAACCTGGAGCGGCCAGGCAGCCGCCCAGGCCCCGGACAGGCCGTGCCCGTGCGCCCACAGCCACAGCCCGCGGTAGGACTCGGCGAATGACACGAGCGACGCCGCGGCGACCAGGCCGGCGATCGCTGCCAGGGCAGCCCGGCGGGGGACGCGCAGAACGCCGGTCACCGGTCATCTCCGAACAGCTCTCGCACTCCGGATAGCCGGTCGGACAGCAACCGGTCCCGTGCGCCCGGATCTGCAGGCAATACCGGTCGCGTCGGCTTGCTGACATCGTCGACCTGGCGGCGCAGCGCGTCGTGACGCAGCTCGGCGGTGATTGCGCGTCCGGCCATCCGGCGGGCACCGTGCCGTCTGCCGATCGCATAGGCGCCGAGCGCGAGCGCGGCCCCGGCCAGGAGCACCGCCCACGAGCGGAGCAATGCCTCGGCCAGGCTCACCGCGGCGAGCACCGCCATGGCAGCCAGCCAGATAGTCACCTGCGTGATGGTCTTCGGTCTCATCGCCCGGCCTCCGCTGCTGCCTTGCGCCCGGCTGCCCAGTCCGCCATGACTTCGGCGTAATCGGTGCGGTACCCGGCGGCCGGGTGCTCGGCCAGCCGCTCGCGCAGATAGTCCAGGGAATGCTGGCGCTGCCAACCGGGCCGGTCATCTTCGAGCCATCCCCTGAGCATGATCAGCGTGTGCATCAGCCGCGCGTCCAGGATCTTCGCGCGAATCTGCTCGTCGCCGACGCTGGCGGCGTAGGGGATGTCGAGCGCCTCCAGGATGGCGGCCAGGGCGTCATGGTCGGCCGCCGCGGCGGAACGGCCGAGCCGCGCCGCGATGCACGGGCCGCACAGGTCGTCCGGGGTGCGGCTGCCGATCATCTGGCCGCCGCAGCCTGAGCACGTCCATGCTTCGGAGTCGATCAGCTGATGGTTTACGGTGTGTCCCATGGTTCCTGTCTCCTTCGGTGAGATGGGTGATCAAGGGCCGTCGCAGCCTCGTGAGGGCATGCGGCGGCCCGCCTTCATTTCGGGGTAGCGTGCTGGCCCATTGCACATCCGCTGCACTCGCGAGCGGGAACGATCGATAAACGCTGAGACGTGATGAGATGAGAATCCGCAGGTCAGAACAGAGGTCAGAAGTGCGCCGCAGCGTGCGGCAGGGATAGTTTTACTTCCACCGGAAATGGACGAACACCCGGCCGAAGTTTTTGGAATCCTTCTCCACCCGGTGATACAGCTGCTTGATGTCCTTGCGCTCGAGAAATCGCAGCACGTGCTTCTTGAGCTGCCCGGATCCCTTGCCCGGGATGATCTCGACCAGTGGCGCCTTGGTCCTGGCGGCTTCATCGAAGATGTCCTGCAGGGCCTTATCGATGTCCCGGCCGCGGTTGTAGATGTCGTGCAGGTCGAGCTTGAGCTTCATCAGCCACCTCCTGTCCGCGCTGCCTTCACGTTACGCTGCGGCAAGTCACCTATCCGCACGGCAGGCTGCGACGAATGGGGGTTGTGGCGATGCCTCAGTCCAGTCCGTACGGGCCAGTTGCCGGGTCCGGTTCCGGCCCCGGCTTAGGCAGCGACGGCCAGTTCGTGCCGGCTCAGCGACCAGCGAAAGCCGCGGGTTTCACCGTGGGCGCCGCCAACGGGATGGACCTTGAGCAGCTGATGAACCGGGTGGCACGGGGCGATCAGGTGGCATTCGAAGCGGTTTACGATCGGCTGGCCGGCCCGATCTTTGGGCTCGCCAGCCGGGTCCTCAGGGACCGGTTCCAGGCCGAGGAAGTCGCGCAGGAGGTGCTGCTTGAGATCTGGCGCAGCGCAGCTCGCTTCGATCCGGCCAGGGGTAGCGCTCAGTCGTGGGCGCTGACGATCGCGCACCGGCGGGCGGTCGACCGGGTCCGGTCGGCCGGCGCGGCGACACAGCGTGAGCAGCGCTCGGCGGCCACGTCGACGGTCTCGTCGGCGGATGAGGTAGCCGAGATCGTCGAGGCCAGCCTGGAGGCGGAACGGGTCAGGCGCTGCCTGGGTTCGCTGACCGATCTGCAGCGCGAGGCGATCACCTTGTCGTATTACGGCGGGTACACCTACCGTGAGGTCGCCGACAGACTGCGGGTGGCGCTCGGCACAATCAAAACCCGGGTCCGCGATGGCCTGATCCGGCTGCGCGACTGCCTGGGGGTGGCCTGATGAAGCTCCCCTCCAGCCCGCATGGCCTGGCCGGTGTCTACGCGCTGGACGCGGTAACCGATACCGAGCAGGACAACTTCGAGCGGCATCTGGACACGTGCCAGCGCTGCACCCAGGACGTGCGCGGGCTGCATGAGATCGCCTCGGAACTCGCGCTGGCGGCGGCCGCGCCGCCGCCGCCGCAGCTCAGGGCCCGAGTGCTGGCCGCACTGCCGTCGGTCGAGCAGTTGCCGGCCAGTTCCGACCTGGCCTCGCGGCCATCGGCACCGGTCGTAGCACCGGAGTCGGCCCGCCGCCCGGCCAGGCCGCGCCCTGCCCACCGGCGGCCGGCTCATCAGCTGCCACGACGCCGTCGGACCGGCGGGCTGCCGAGGCTGGCCTACGGGCTCGCCGCGGTCGCGACCGCTGTGGCCGTGGTGCTCGGGCTCAGGCTGATCTCGGTCGAGGACCAGCTCAGCGTCAGCCGGGCAGAGCAGCAGGCGCTGACCCAGCTGCTGAACACCCCGGGCGTGCAGGTTGTCGTCAAGACGACCTCGCGTGGCGGACAGGCCACGGCCGTGGCCGTGCCCGGGCTGCAGAAGGTGGTGGTTCTGACCAAGGGCCTGCCACCGCTGCTGGCCGGCAAGGTCTATCAAGTCTGGCTGATCGGCGTGAAGAGCGTCGGCATCCGCTCGGCTGGCCTGCTGCCGCCAGAGCCCGCCGGTGGATCGACCACGCTGCTCGCATCCGGGGTGGTCAAGGGAGACGTCGTCGGGATTACCGTCGAGCCGGCCGGCGGCTCGCCTCAGCCGACCACAACGCCGATTGTGCTCATACCGCTGAAGCAATGACCCGGCCGCC
>JGI12269J14319_10002919_pt1 | contig 16288 bp, 17 predicted proteins | sample PeaSoiSIISIP2007_FD_14319 | JGI IMG/M metagenome (IMG submission 14319) | reverse complement strand
GTGGACAAGCAGGCGGGCCTGCTCGCCGGCGGGGTTCGCCCAGCCGTGCGGCATCCCGATAGGCAGCAGCGCGTAATCGCCGGCGCGCAACTGATGGTGGTGACCGTCGATGTTGAGGACCGGAGTTCCGGCCAGGACGTAGACGGCTGACTCGAAGGAGTGCAGGTGCAGGCCGGTCCAGCCGCCCGGCTCGAGCTTGCTGATGCTCAGGTCGGTGTGCACCGCGCCGGTGTGGCTGCCGACCAGGACAGAACTCGAGTAGCCCTCCGCCGACCCGGCGTAGCCCGCTGGCGGCTCGGAGAAGGCCCAGTCGACGCGCCCGACGTAGTGCATGCCGCATCTCCTCGCGTGATCGACCTGCACACCCAGCCGCCCGGGACGATGGACCCGGGCGAGGCTGGAGTTTTAGTAATACTAAATAAAATGGCCAAGATCACTACACATCTGGCGGGACACGGGTAAGTAACGTTTAACTCCTGCGGTACGGGGATCGGCGTTCGGGTAGGTGCGGGACGGGCGTTTGGGTAGAGGCCGGCCCGCGCGTCACGGCTTGGTGGAAGCCCAGCCCGGGACTGCCTCGGCCCCGGGCGCTTGGGGCTTCGGGGTTGCGAGCTCGGTGTGGGCTGGCTCAGCGCGTGCGGTTGATGATGACCCAGATCGCCCGGGCCGGGACGTCTCCCGCGTTCCAGAACCGGTGCGGGATCGTGGAGTCGAACGTCAGCGAGTCGCCGACCTCGAGGACGTAGCGATCGAAGCCGATCTGCGTGGAGAGAGCACCCTCGATTATGACCGCGTACTCCTGGCCGGTGTGCTGGATGGCGTGCTCGGCCTCGGGCACGCTCTCCCCGACGCCGTAGCACACCTCGAGGAATTCCATGTCCTTCCCGGCGGCGGCGGTGAGCCTCTCCCAGACGACTCCGCGCTCCAGCGTGATCCGTGGCCGGGCGTTCCGCCGCAGTACGGGTCGGCCGACCTCGATCTCCTCCGCAGCCGGCTCGTCGTCCCCGGCACCGGCCGGTCCGTCCTGGGCCGGGTCGAACAGCCGGTCCATCGAGATCCGCAGCGCGGTGACCAGCGCCCAAAGCGTACTCACCGAGGGAACGGCCCGACCCCGCTCCACCTGGGAGATCAGGCTGGGCGAGCAGTCCACCCGGCGGGCGAGCTCCCGGGCCGTCATGCCGAGTTCCAGCCGGCGGTGGCGCAGCCTCGGGCCGATGAGCATGCCGCGATCGAGTGAGGGAGGGTCGGCGTTTCCTTCCGCGAACACTCGTGGGGCCACGCGTGCCATCCTACGGCGTGGGAACCGGTCGCCCTGGCCCACGGTGGTCGCGCGGGCAAATTTGTTAAGCAGTGCTTCACGCAGTGAACGGTTCCGACCGACCTTCGTCGCCGGGGCGCGATTGCGGGCATGGTTGCCCGCTCCTGAGCCGACGCGGTGTAATCAGGTCAGATCGTCGGCTCGGGGAGGACAGCTGTGGGTGGCGATTCCGGCAGCCGCCGCCTGCACGCTTTCCGCTCGCTGGCGGGCAACCGGGTGCTGGTGCGCGTACTGAGCGGGTACGCCCTGTTCATCCTCACCGAATACGCGGTCTGGCTCGCGATGATCATCTACGCCTACAGCCACGGCGGCGCCACGACCGCCGGGCTGGTGGCGGTGGTGCAGTTGGTGCCCGCGGCGGTGCTGGCGCCGGTCGCGGCGGCCGTCGCGGACCGGCGGTCACCGGTGCTCCTGCTCGCCGGGGGGTACCTGGCGCTGGCGGTGGTGGTGGGCGCGATCACCGCCGCGGTCTTGCTGGACGCGCCGTTGGCGGCGTACGGGTGCGCCGCGGTCGCCTTTGTCGCGGTGACCACTACTCGCCCGGCGCAGTCGGCGGTCATCCCGTCGGCGGCCGTGACCGCCGATCAGCTCACGGCGGCCAACGTGGTCGTGAGCTGGCTCGAGGCGGCCGGTCTGGTCGTGGCCGGGCTGCTGACCGGGGTGCTGATCTCGCTGGCCGGCGTGGCGAGCGTTTTCGCCGTGTGCGCGGGTCTGACCGTGGGCGCCCTCATCCTGGTCGCCGGGCTCCGGGTGCCGACGCTGGCGGCCGCCCCGGAGGATGGCAGTCCCTCGGTGCTGGCCGGCCTGGCCGAGGGGGTGCGGCTGGCGGTCGGGCGGCCGCGGCTGCGGCTGATGCTGGCGCTGCTGACGGCCGAGGCCATCGTGTCGGGTGCGCTGGACCTGCTGATCGTCATCCTCGCGATCGGAGTCCTGCACCGCTCGCAGGCGTGGGCCGGGTACCTGAACAGCGCGTGGGGCGTGGGCGCACTGCTGGCCGCCACCGCGAGCGCGGTGCTGATCGGCCGACGGTTGGGGGTGCCGATCTTGGCGGCCGCCCTCATGCTCAGCGCCGTGATGGCGGCCCTCGCGTTCGGTCTCGGCTTGGCCGGGACCATGGCCCTCCTCGCCGTGGCCGGGGCGGCCAGCACCATGCTGAACGTCGCGCTCCGCTCGATGCTGCAGCGTTCGGTTCCGCCGCAGCTGATAGGCCGGATCTTCGGCGTCCTCGAGGGACTCATGTTTGCCGGGTACGCCGTGGGAGCGCTGCTCGTCCCCTTGCTCGTGCACCTGGGCGGCAACCGGCTCGCACTGCTGGGGAGCGCGGTCGTGCTGCCGCTCGCAGCCGCCGTCGGCGGGCGAGCGCTGTTCGCCCTGGACGCGGGGGTTCCGGTGCCGGTGGTGGAGATCGCGCTGCTGCGCTCGCTCCCGTTGTTCGGCGAACTGCCCGCTCCCGCGATCGAAGGCCTCGCCGCGGCCCTGACCGAGGTTCGCCTGCCCGTCGGCGGGGTCCTGATCCAGCAGGGTGACCAGGGGGATGCCTACTACGCCGTCGCCTCCGGTGAGCTCGACGCCCTGCAGGACGGGCATTTCCTGCGACGCGTCGGGCGCGGCGAGGGAGTCGGGGAAATCGCCCTGCTGCGCGCCATCCCGCGCACGGCCAGCGTGGTCGCCCACACGGACGCCACCGTGTACGAGCTGAACCGGGACCTGTTCCTGACCGCGGTGGTGGGCCACGCCGCCACCCAACGACGGGCGGACGACATCGCCGAAACGCGTTTGGCCACCGGCGCCGCTCCTGACGGCGACGGGGCCGCGGGGACCGCCGCGGCGGAGCCGGGCTAGGTCCACCTGGCTCCTCTTCTTCATCCCCCGGCCGACCCGTGAGGTCGGTCAGCCGGACGAACTCGGGCCAGCCGACTGATCACAGTACGGTGACTGCACGCACCCCTCGGCCTCCTGTGGCCAGGGAACGGGGTAGTGGTAGATCGTCTTCTTGCCCTGCAAGGTGACAGCCAGGACGGTGAACCGCCCGTGCCGGACCGCTGACAATGTCAGGGTGGCCGGGTACTTGGTCACCCCGCCCTGGGCGCAGTTCGGGACACACGTCAGGAGATACCATGAGCCACTCCCGGTAGCGCCGGATGCGTTCCAGGATGACTAGGTGATCTGGCGTATCGAGACGCTGGCGTCGACGCCGAAGGTGATCTGCGTCGGCTTGATGCCGCAGTACGGAGGCGCGCCCGCTGGGAAGCCGGGATGGCAGAACGTAACGGTCGGCGGGAGTGCGGCTGACCCGGGTGTCGTCGCGGCCGACGAGCCCGCCGGTCCGGCCGAGCATGCGGTTGTCCCCGACACCAGCGCTGCCATGGCTATGGCGGCGACGGTCAGCTTCGCGATCGTGTTCATGACTTCCCCCTCCGGGGACAGCGCGCGCCACCCGAGGTTTGAGACGGCCCGGGAGCCAGGCTGGTTGTGCCTGCGTGCCGCTGGGTGCGCGACACGTTTGCAGGGAGGCCGGGGAGGGCCAGGACACACCTAACCAGATGCCGCCGTAATGCGTCTCTAGGGCCAGTCCGCTGGCGTCCGGCGACGGGTCCAGCGGGTCGTGGATCGGCGGTTTCACCGGGCCCGCTACGAGGCTGACCTGATGGTGACCGCGTTCGCCGGCCGCCTGAAGGAGGCGGTGGACCTGGATATGATCCGCGACGATCTGGCTACCCTGGTGGAGAAGGCGCTGGCTGGGGCCCACTCACATCTCGTTGTGAATGAACGAACGTGGGTGAAATCCCGCCTGTAGTGGCCACTCCCCCACGGCGAGCTGCTTGCAGCTCGCCGTGGGCCTGAGGACATGTCAGGTTTCGGGTTCCTGCCCTGTGGGGGTGGCAGGTGGGCTGGGTCCAGGTGGCGGGCTGTGGCTGTGGATGATCTTCCCGCTGGGGCTGGTGACCTGGCTGGTGCCGTCCGGGTGGACGGTGAGTGTCCAGCCCATCTGGTGGAGGACCACGTGGTGATGCCACCAGCAGTAGTCTTTCAGGTTGGCCAGGCTGGTGTGCCCGCCGTCGGCCCGGTGCACCACGTGGTGCGGCTCACACCCGGACGCCGGCTGGTCACAGCCGCCGGGGAACTGGCACCGCTGGTCCCGCAGCGCCACCAGGCGGCGCAGGTGGACCGGGATGTCGTCGGTCTGGCCGTAGTTCGCGTTTTGTATCTATCCCGGATGGCACTGGACACGCGCACAGGAAAGCGGAAACCGCAGCTCAGGGCAGCATCATAGGTGTGGCTCAGCGAGACCTACGACGAGGCCGAGTCGGTGCCCACCCAACTCGCCAACACCGGCAAGCACACGCAGCGGCGCGGTGGAGGGTTGGTGGCGCGGTTCAAAGACGACGGCTATCCGGCAGGGAGATCGGGCGGGATCTTTTCGTCAAGCTGATCGAGGCGTAGAGCGTGACGAGATCGACGTGGTGGTCGTCTGCGATGTGGACCGTCTGACGCGGAACCAGTCGGACTGGAGCCGGTTCGAGAAGGCGGCGGTAGAGCAACGCGTGCTGCTCAGCGCCCGTGCCGGCGGGGACCTGGGCCTGTCTACCCCAGAGGGCGCGTATCACAGGGGATGGAGACGCTGCAGACAAGACGAGAGAGCGCCGTCAAGAGCGTGCGCTCCCGGGCGTCTTCCGCGTCGGCTTCCTGGATGGTCCCCCGTTCGGGAGATGCCACGGTGCGTGCTCGTCCCGTCTGTCCGTCCCGCCGTCCGTGTACGCGCGTTAAGTGCAGACGCGCGCGAGGGGCGGGACGGGACGACCCTCGGGATGATCACTCACGGCGACCGATCCTCGGCGGTCCGCGGTCGGCGCCGGTCCAGTCGACGAGCACCATTCCCCCGCTCGGGCGAGGTAGGTGCAGTCAGGCTTGGGCCGCCGACGGCTTCCCGCGAGAAAGAAGGCACGTCGCATCTGGTAACCGGGCAGACAGCGGGACCCGCCCCTGATGCGCAGGACAGGCAAGACGAGGCGCCCGTCCTCGACACCAGCATCGCTCACCCAGCTCGCGTTTAGGACTACTGGCTCGGCTCGGCGGATGCTTCCTCTAAGTACTTTGGCCGGATGGGTTGGGCGTTGCCCAGCCGTCAAGAGCCCTTCCGTGGGTTGCCGTAAGAGCCGAAGACTATCTGATGATCAGCAACGACGCCCGATAACGTGCCTAGGGCTTAGCGCGGTCAGCGGGGATACGGATGCGTATCTGATCGGTGCGGATATCGGCAGGATCGCGCACCAGGATCTGCTCCTGGATCAGCACCGACAGATGCACCGCGAGGTCGTGGTAGGCGGCGGAGCCGTTCCATTCCGGGCTGATCGATGTGTTGTCGCGCAGGTCGGGGAAGTCGCTGGCATCGATGGTCGCCGTCACTGTCTTGCCTGCCCCGGTAAGGACGCAGACGAGCCTGCTCCTGCCGAGGTCGGGGTCGAAGTCCAGCTCGCTCAGGTGCCATTGCTCCAGGAATGGCACCTGTTTGACCTCGGTCAGCCTGCCGTCAGGACCGTAGAACGCCGTCTCGCCCGTTGAGAGCAAGATCTCCCGCAACTCGGGTACCACGCTCGGCCCGAATTCCATGCGTCCCACGAAAGCTCCTCACCGCATCTGGCGCGGCTGCGCCCGGGCACCGCAGACCAGCTTACGGGCAGGACTCATGGACTGTCTTTCCCTTGCTTCCGTACGCGGTGACGATAGCACCGGAGCTGATCTCGGGGATCACGATGAATGTCCAGATTACGTAGTAGCCCGCGTAGAAGCACTGGTAGATCGGCGCGGTCTCCTTGTAGTTGCCGTTCGGCTGGACCCCGATGGTAGCGGGCGCCTTCAAAGTCTGGGCCATCGCGAACGAGAAGCTAGCCCAGCCCCCGAAGTACTGCCCGATGTGCGGTTCCAGGTGACGATAGCCGTACCTGATGTTCCCGCAGTACAGGGTGTCCGTGCGGTAGCCACCGGCGTCGTGCTTCTTGGCCTTGTACGTGGCGACGACCTTGCGGACGTTGGCGCCCTTCCCGCAGCCAGGGGTTGCCGCGATGACGGGAGCGGACGCGACATACCACGCGCTGGCCCCTGCCGTAACGGGCATGGGGCGAACACCCGCTGGCGCCGTTGAGGCCATGGCGGTGCCGGATAGAACACACGACAGCGCGACCATAACGGCCGCCGCCGCCGCTATCGCCGCTCTTAGCCTGATTACCGGGACCTGCAGTTGCCGCGCAGCGGCCTGCATCTCCCTGTAAGGGATATTGACGTTCGGCACGAGCCTTTCCTTTCCGCTGTGCTCGCGCGCGGGCACCGCGTGCCCGCACTGCCGTTGCTGGCACCCATCGCAACGGCTCCGCCGGGCGTGCAGTTCGGCATGTCAGAAGTTTGTAAGACAGTCCGTGACTGATATGTCACGCAGTGAACCACGCGAAGCTTGTTGTTAGCGCGCTGACTACTTCGACCTGGAAAAGTCGCCGTGCTGAGAATGGGCAGGTTCGAGGGCTGGGTGGTGTTCGGCTGGGCCGGGTCAGCTGGCGAGGGTCCCGATCTTGGCCGGGTTGTGCAAGTTACTCATCAGTCGCATACAAATTGGCGTGCGGCCCTTCTCTCTCCTCCCCCCGGGAGGACTGGTCCTGCTGCTCCCGGGCCCGATGCTCGACCAGGCAGCCCAGCACGAGGAACGACCAGGCCAGATGGCGCGCACGCCTGTCAGCGTCATGAGCTTGCGATCCAAGATCACAGGTACAAAAAAGAAATTAGGGCTGGCCCACGTCCAGCGGGAGGGAGGGGCCGTTCAGGCCCTGGCCGAGCAGGCATGAGTCCGGCCGCCATGGCGGGGCACCGGGATCCGCCGGTCTTCATCGGGCGCTCTAGCGCACGAGCGGGCGAGGCGTGATCCCGGTCGGGCAGGTCCCGCAGTCTGCTCAAAGAGCTCCGACAGCCCCCGGTTGCGGCTGGCGGTGACCTGTCCATACGCCCATTAGGTTTCTCAGCGGCTTTCTGTAAGGCTCATCGATATTTGTCACATGCCAAGGCCTATTTGTCATCATGATGATGGGAGGACGTGACCGGGCAGGTTCGTCGTCGGCGTGAATGGGCAGGTATCAGGCGTTCGGGACGGCAGGCTGGCCGAGGCCCGTGAACGGCTTGGTTGCGAACGGCGGGTCCCATCCGCTTACCTTGCGGAGGATCAGCTCGATGAACAGCCCGTCGGGGTCATTGGCGAAGATCGTGTATAGATCGGGCGCGTCATACACCGTCTCATCCGCGCGGCCCGCCCGGATCAGGCTCGCCCGGATGCGGATGAATTCTCCGGGATCGCGGGCCTCGAGCGCGAAGTGATTGATCGACCCCAGGTCGAAGGCGTCGTCGTCAGCCCTGCGGGCTCGTTCCGGGCCTACCTCGAACAGGTGCAGGCTGGTGGTGGGGGTGAGCCGGAGGAGGCACTTGCGCGGAGTGCCTTCTGACCGGGCCAGGATCTGCGCGCCGAACATGGCGGCGTAGAAACCGGCGAGACGGTCCAGTTCCCCGGTCATCAGGGCGATGTGGTTAATGGCCGAGACCGGCGATGCCGTGTTGCTGGACATGGCTCCTCCTCAAGTGAGTACGATGTACGCAAGAGTACAGTGTACTCATCTGTACGGGAGGATTCATGCCGCCCGGCCGGGCACGTCAGCGGATCAGCGACACCGCGCAGGCACCCACGCGGTTCGCGGCGCAGCGGCTGAGCCGCGAGGAGATCGTGGCCGCGGCCATCGCGACCGCGGACCGGGACGGAGTCGACGCGGTCAGCATGCGCGGCGTCGCAGCTGTTCTCGGCTCCGGGACCATGTCGCTGTACCGGCACGTCGCCAGCCGCGAGCAGCTGCTGGATTTGATGATCGACTCGGCGTACTCCGAGATCGAGCTGCCCGCGCGGCCCAGCGGCGCGTGGCGTCACGACCTCGCCCTGCTGGCGCACGCCCAGCGGCGCATGATGCGTGCCCACCCATGGGCCGCCCTGCTCGTGGGCAGCAGGCCGCCGGTGTTGGCGGGCTTCCTGCGGCCATTTGAGTTCGCGCTCGCCGCCCTGGCCGGCGCCGGGCTCGAGATCACCGACGCGGCGGGCGCGGCGGCGACCCTCAACGCATTCGTCACCGGCTTCACGTTGTACGAGCACGCAGAGGAGGAAGCACGCCGCCGCACCGGGCTGACGAAGGAAGACTGGCGCGCCCGCAACGCGCCACTGGTAGAGCGCATCCTGGCCAGCGGCCACTACCCGGCGGTCAGCCAGTTCGTCGAGCGTGCGCAAGACCTCGACCCGGAAACCGCATTCGAGACGGCCCTGCGCCGCATCCTCGACGGCATCCAGGCATCGCCGCCCGCATCCCGCTGAAACCGGTCACCACACGCCCGGGAACCCGCTGACGTGGCAGCGATCTCCGGGGACCCGCGGCATCCAAACGATCGGATGGAGTCCGCCGCAGACGCCCGGATATGACACGACACTCGGCGGAACGTCATGCATAGTGCCACGCCGTTCATGGCACTGGGTGGCGAGCGGGTCAGTGAGCAGGCGCGGGACCGAGCCGCCGGCCGGGAAGCCAGGACAGCCAGCGTGGCAGGTACCAGCACCGCTCCCCGAGCAGGGTCATGGCGGCGGGGAGCAAGATGCCGCGCACCACGGTGGCGTCGATGAGCACCGCGGCGGCCAGGCCTATCCCGAGTGTCTTGGTGTCGACGATGGGCAGGGTCGCCAGGATGGAGAAGACGGCGACCATGATCACGGCGGCGCTGGTGACCACCCCAGCGCTGCTGGAGATACCGCCTACGATCGCGTTCCTGGTGGTTTCCCCCCGCGAGCGCAGCTCGCGGATCCGGCTGAGGATGAACACGTGGTAATCCATGCTCAGGCCGAACAGCAGCACGAACATGAACAGCGGTACCCAGAAGACGATCCCGCCGAACGAGGTGTAGCCGAGCAGGTGCTGCAGGCGGCCATCCTGGAAGATCAGCGTGATCAGGCCGTACCCGGCGCCCACCGACAGCAGGTTGAGCACTATCGAGACCAGCGGGAGGGTGACCGAGCGGAACGCCGCCAGCAGCAGCAAGAACGCGAGCACGGCCACGAAGGCGAAGACCACCAGGGTGCTGGCGTGTATGGCGGCGGTGTCGTCGTAGCTGTTGGCGGTGTCTCCGCTGACAGCGTAGCTGATCCCGCTCACCTTGCCGAGCGTCGCCGGCAGGATCTGGCCCCGGAGCGCAAACAGGTTTCCCTCGGATACGGAACCGCCGCTCCCCGCGAGCGGGATATCCACGATCAGGCCGCGGCCGCTCGCCACGGGGATGACGGTTACGGGCTCGCGGATCGGGCCAGCCGGGCCGTCAGCGGATGCCCGTGCCTGCAGCGCGCCGATCGCGTGTTGCATCGCCGGGCCAGTCAGGTCCGTGCCTGTCACTACCACCTGCGCAGGCGACGGCGTCTGCGGAAAGGCCTGCTGGATCCTGTCCACCGTCTGCAGTACCGGGGAACTGGCGGGCAGGTCAACGGCTGGCTCGCCAATCCGCATGCCGAGCGCGGGTGCGGCGAGCACGAGCAACGCGATGGCGGCCGCGCCGCCCCACAGCAGCGGACGCCGGACTACCTGGCGTGCCAGGACCGCCCATGCCCGCGACGGGCGGGCGGCGGTCCGCCGGCAGCCAAAGAACGGGATGCGGCCCCGGTCCGCCCGCGGCCCGAGCCAGGACAGCAGCGCCGGGAGCATGGTGAGCGAGCCTGCGACGGCGACGCCCACGACCGCGATCGTGCCGAGCGCGATGCCGCTGAAGACGTCGTAGCCGGTGAGGAACAGCCCGGCCAGGGCGATCATGACGGTCAGCCCCGATACCGCGATCGCGCGCCCGGAGGTGGCCGCGGCGGTGCGCAGCGCCTGGCCTGCCGAGGCGCCCTTCGCTCGTTCCTCGCGCTCGCGGCGCAGGTAGAACAGCGAGTAGTCGATGCCGACCGCCATGCCGATGATGAGCACCACCTCGGAGGTGTTCGACCCGACCGGCAGCCACCGGCTGATCACGGTCAGCAGCGACAGCGCGGTCACGACCGAGGTGATGGCAAGCAGCAGCGGGATGCCCGCGGCGACCAGCGCGCCGAACACGGCCAGCAGCAGGACCAGTGTGATCGGCACCGAGGTCGCCTCGGCCCGGCGGAAGCCGCTGTTCAGGAGGGCGTTGATGGCCCGGCCGGCGCTCGCGTCGCCGCCCTCGGCGATGCGCAGGCCCGGCTGGCTGGCAGCCACCGTGGCTACCGCGCGCAGCGCGGGCGCGACGGCCGCGGCCTGGTCGGCCGCCGCGCCCGGGACCTGGAACGTAACCAGGGCGCTGCGCCCGTCAGCCGACACCAGGCTCGACCCGCCTGGTTCTAGCGGCGACCGGATGTCTGCCGCGGCATTCGGCAGGCCGCTCAGGACGGCGACGAGCTGCCGGGCTGCCTGCCGCATCGCCGGGTCACTGGCGAAGGTCTGGCCGGCGCCGCGGGTCTGGATCAGCACGTCCTCGACGGCCGGCGCGGCGACCCCGAGCCGGTGCAGGGTCTGCTCGGCTTGCCCGGACTGGCCGGCGTCGTAGACGGGCAGGCTCTTGGTACCCAGCATCTGCCCGGCGACGAAGACCACGGCCACCAGGGCGAGCCAGCCGAACACCGCGGTCTTGCGGTGCCGCGCGCTCCACCCGGCGATCCGCTGGACGAACGGCCCAGGTGGGCTTCCTCTCGGATCCCCCGGGCCGAGACTGCCGGCGTGATCGGGGTGATGCTCGTGGGAAGACTGACCGGTCTCGGGCAATACTGAACTACGCGGCTGGCGCATCTTGGCCTCTCTCTGCTGTCTAATGCGGCACTGTCTAGTGCGGCTGGCCGGCCGGTACCTGCCTGGCCGGGGCGAGCGGGTCGGGCCGGGGGCCAAGCAGCGAGCGCGCAACCAGGGCGTGCGCGCGGGCGGCGGCGACTACGGCGTAATTGCTGAGCAGGAACACCGCGAGGGACACCCCGGCGACCGTCAGGGCGGACGGCATGCTGCCGATGAAGACGCCGACGGCCCCATGGCCGTACGGACCGTTCGGGAAATACCCGAAGAGCTGGACGCCGTGGATTCTGGTGCCGTGATAGGACATCCACGGGATCCGGTACCAGATTGGCACGGTGATCTCGGCGAGGGATGCCACCCAGACGGTGAGCACCATGAGGTCCAGGGCCGCCAGCGGCGCCCAGAGCCCGAGCAGGTAGGCGAGGTCCCGCCAGGTGGCCGGATCCCGCCAGAGCCCGGCGGCGCGGGCGATCAGGCCCGGCCGACTGATGGCGCGGTATCCGCCGCGGACCGGCTCACTGTGCACCTGCCGCAGCCGACGGCGCTCGACGTCGGCGCAACCGCGCAGCGCGGCAGCGCCCACGATCAGCAGCGGCAGGCCGGCCAGCGTCAGCGCGAAGATGACCGCCCCGGTGGCCACGATGAGGGCGACGGTCGCCAGCACGGCGCCGGTAAAGAGGTAGGCCGTCAGGTACCACAGACTGCGCCACAGGCTCACCGACACCGCGAGCCGCAGCGGGTTGCGGTACATCCGCAGGCGGGAGCCGCCCGGGCGCCGCCCGCGCGCGCTGGGAACCATGACATCCGCACCGCTGACGTCCGCTCGTGTGCTGTTCATATCACCAGTGTTGACCTGCGCGGGGAGCGCGGTCAGTGTCTGGAGCACCAGCACGCGGTGGCTATCCCAGGCCCTGCGCATGCACTTTGCACGACAACGGAGACCACCATGATCAATCATCACCTGAGGTGATCCCTTCCTCGTGACAGCACTGATCCCTTGGGCCTGCCGCCGACCAGGGGAGCGGGCACGAGGAAGCTAACCTACTCTCAGGGCGCGAGCTGACCCGCAGGCCGGAGGGAAAGATGATCCGGGTCTTGGTCGCGGAGGACATGCGGATCTTGCGGGACACGCTGGTCTCTCTGCTGAATCTGGAAGATGACATCGAAGTGGTCGCCGAGGTGGCGGCGGGCGCGGCTGTCGTGCCTGCCGCTTTGGGACACCGCCCCGACCTGGCCCTGCTCGACATAGACATGCCGGGCGTGGACGGGCTCACCGCCGCCGCTGAGCTGCACGAGCGGCTGCCTGACTGCCGGGTGGTGATCCTGACGGTGCTGGGACGGCCTGCGACCTTGCGCCGGGCGCTCGCCGCGCACGTATCGGGCTTCCTGGTCAAAGACGCTCCGTCAGATGAGCTGATCGACGCGCTCCGGCGGGTCGCCGCCGGGGATCGGGTGATCGATCCGCAACTGGCCCTGGCGGCGCTGGAGACGGCGGACAGCCCGCTCTCGCCGCGGGAAGCCGAGATCCTCAGGCGGTACGCGACCGGCGCCGACCCGGCCGAGATCGCCGCTGAGCTCTTCCTGTCCTACGGCACGGTACGCAACTACTTGGCATCGGCGGTCACCAAGCTCGGCGGACGTAACCGGACAGACGCGGTGCGGATCGCCGCGGAGGCCGGGTGGCTGTAGCGCACCCGGGTAGCAGCGCGCGACAGGCAGTCATGTGCCCACGCCCGGCCCGTCCGGTGTCAGGGCCGGGGCAGCATCCGGCAGAGTCATCGCGGACGTCGTGGTGCCGGCCGCGGAGAGCGGGATCTCGGCGACCAGATCGAACCGGCCAGCGGTGCGCTGGCTGGTGAGGCGGCCTCCGGCGGCCTGGACCCGGGCGGTGAGGTTGGCCAGGCCGTGACCGGTGCCGTCGTCGGCCGACGCTCGGGCGACGCCGTCATTGCCGATGTGCAGCCGCAGCACGCCGGCCCCAGCGGCCGTCTCGATGCTGGCGTTCCTCGCGCCGCTGTGCCGAAGAATGTTGGTAACAGCCTCGCGCAGCACGGGCACGAGCACTGCGCCTGCCGCGGCCGGTACCGGCATGGCCGCGATGTCGGCACGGACGTCGATGCCAACCGATGCCAGCAGCTGCTGGGCCGCCATGAGCTCGGCGTCCAGCGGCAGGTAGGCAGCCTCGCCGGTCACCAGCCGTATATCGGTACGGGCCGTGGCGCAGATCCGGGCCAGCTCGGCGATCTCGCCGCGCGCGCGGCTGTCGTCGCGGCCGATCAGCCGGATGATGAGGTCGGCTTTGAGCGCGATCGCCGACAGGCCCAGGCCAAGCAGGTCGTGAGTGTCGCGGGACACCCGCAGCCGCTCGCCCAGCACCGCCGACCGGGCCAGGTCACCGCGCAGCGCCTCCAACTGAACCGCCAGGCGGGCCAGTCGCGAAAGCCCGTACACCGTCAAGCCGAGTACCGCCGTGAGGGCGGTTAGGAAGACCTCCGCGCCGATCTGCTCAAGCGGGGTCAGCCCGGGGTACGACTCGATCTCCCACAGCGCGGGCACGCTGATGACCACCACCGCGAACCCCGCCGCTGCCCGCCGGCCTGGTAGCAGCAGCAGCACCGACCCGGCGAGAAACCGCACATGGCCAGCGGACGCCAGCCCAGTACCGGGAGCATCGCGTAGGTCAGCAGCGCCTGCAGGGCCAGCGTGACCGGCCACGCCCGGGGCGCGCTGCCCTCTCGTGACGGCCACGAGTGGCGTAGTTGCAGCACCACGATCGGAATAGTGTCCGCGATGGACTCCGCCAGGGCCCAGCCGACAGGCCTCGGACTGGAAGGCCCGATAAATACATCGTTCACGTTCTGCACGGCCAGCGCGCACAGCACGGCAACCAGCACGACCCGGGCGAGCCGGGGAGCCAGGACCACGCTCGCCGCCGGCGCCGCGAACGCGTCCGGCTCGCCCTGGCCGGGATACCGCACGATCACCGCCCGCACGTCCGCGAGCGCACGCCGGGCGGCTGCGCCCGCTTCCGCCACGTGCTCGCGGGCCTGTGCCCGGCTGCGGCCCATCGCCTGCACCGCCGCCCCGGCGCGGCCGGCCGCAGCCGCGAGCCGGTCACCGACCGCCGACCGGAGACTGTCAGCCGCCCGCAGCCGTTCGGCCGTGATCGCAGCGTCCGCAAGCCCAGTGCGGGCCGCATGCACCGTCGCGACGAGATCGGCCAGCCTGGCCAGGCCGAACAAGACCAGCGCGTTGATGGCGAAGGCGATCAGGACCCAGATCGCGGCCGACAGGGCAGGAGCGTAGGGAAGGCCAACGAGCCCGGCACGCACGGCTTCATCAGCCACCGCGAGGACCGCGAACAGCAGCCACGACACCCGGGACGGCAGCGTCAGCAGCACCAGGCCGGCCAGCCATCCCGACGGGCCGGCGATGAAGTCGGTGCCAAACACGATGAATGGCACGCACGTCAATACCGCCTGAGCCGCCAGCAGCCAGTACCGATACCGCAGCCACACGAGCCTGGCCGCCGGAATGACATACAGTACCGGCGCCGCCATCAGCGCCACGACCAGCAGACCCTCGCCCGCCCCGCCGTTAGCGGTGCCGAAACCCGCTTCCGCTACCGCCAGCAGGCACAAGACGGTGACAACTAGCACCATCGCCTGCCGCAACGCATCTCCGCCCGCTGGATTTGCGCCGACGACCCGCGCGCTGGTCGCCATCCTCATCCCGTCCGCAGCTGCCACCGCCCGTGGCGTCCACGCGATGACGCTCAGGGAATTGTCCACCACGTCTCGCAACCGAGGCTACTGGCACCGCCGAGCTTCCGCCATCTCGGCGGCATGGCCGACGAACCCGGCGGGTTCCTGCAGCTCGTGGCCGCGTCGCCGGGCATCAGCCCCTCGGAGATCGCCAGCGCGAGCGCGGTGAAGCCCCGGGCGCCGGGCTGCGCCCCTCAGCGAATGCCTGGACAGGCGCGCAGGAACCCCGGCCAGGCGGGTGCCCAGTACTGGCCGGAGCTCGAGGACGACGTTCACAGGGGTCTGGGTGACCTGCCGGAACCGACTGAAGCCGACGTCGCCGACCAGTTGGCGTACTGCTGCAGGGTCGGCGCCCTCCGCCATAAACTCGGTGACCGTGCCGTAGGCCTGCAAACCGTGCGCGGCGCCGGCTACCGCTTCACTACCCCGCCCTGAACCCGGCCAGGCCCACGCCAGGACCCATCCACCCTCGGTCGACGGAAAGCGTTCAGGGACCTTGGTCCTCTGGCGTACGTACGAACGGTCCTTGCGTACCCCTGTGGTAGAGGAAACCATCATGAACATGGTAACGGGTTTCGATCGTAGGCATCCGCGTAGCGTGATACTCATCCGTGTGCTAGTCACGGTCTGGCTGCTCGTGGCGACCGGCATCCTGCTGGCCGACAGCTACTGGGGCTGGGCGCTGCTGACGCTCGCGGGCGCGGTGGCGAACGGCGTGTGGGCCTATCGCGTCTACCGGACGGCAATGCACTAAACCCAGGTGCAGGCGACTCTGGACGGGCCGCCCATTTGCTACGAATCAAAAGGCCCGATGCCGAGGCCGCACAGGCGGAAGGCGCATAAGCGGCGGTCGGGCTCAGGCCCGGGCATGGCCCTGAATTGTGACGTGCTTCCCCCGATATCAAGGGCGCTTCGAGTTTCCTCCGGAAATGACCTTCGGCCACCCTTGACATTTGAGCCTCCGGAAGCACTCTGGCCGGAAACCAAGGGCCATGCAGCGAGCCTGGCCAGGGTAACGGCCATCCTCTGCATAGTGCGGGCACTCACGGGGCCGATGGCGTGCCCGTGGCGTGCCGTAAGTATGAGCTTGCGGATACCGGCCGCTGGATAAGGCGGATCCTGCCAGGCTGGTGCCTGATGTTCGTGACCTACGACCGGCGTGCAGTGCGGCGTGCAGGAGGGTCAGCTGGACTTGAGCGTGGTCGGGTCGCGGTGATTGCACTTCGCCGTAGACCAGGTGGACCTCGACCAGGGTGAACGCGAGGTCGACGAGGTGAACTGTGCGGTGGACGAGCCTCAACTAGGTCGTTCGGCTGGCTAATCGGGACGTATGTCCCTGCTGAAGCAGAAACACC
>JGI12269J14319_10002918_pt1 | contig 16289 bp, 30 predicted proteins | sample PeaSoiSIISIP2007_FD_14319 | JGI IMG/M metagenome (IMG submission 14319) | reverse complement strand
CAGCCGCATGTTCGATCCAGAGCCGACATAGAGGATTGGCTTCAAGCGCGTCGCCTTGTCGATCTTGTCCTCGAACCACGGCCAGAAGCGCTCTTTATAATCGCTGAATGACTCGCCACCTAGCGGTGCTTCGCTCGGGTTGTCGATCAGCCTTTGCACTTCGGGACGCCCATAGCGCTTACGCGTGCCGGCGATAACGCCGAGATTCCATGTACGGGCAGCGTCGGCCGTGACGATATTAGGGTCGGCCACGGTGCCGGATTTTACAAGCTCTGCAGTCTCTTGTACTCGCTTCAGGTCAGATGCGTAGATCGTCTTCAGTGGAACTGTCTTGAGAGCCTGCTGCGCGGGTATCACGCCAAGGCGCCCGTCATCGGACAGCGGCATGTCGAGCCATCCGTCTGAGCGCTTGTCTACGTCGAGCACCGTGCACCCGTGGCGCATCAGATAGACGCAGCCCATACCCTCAGCGTCGGATGTGATTTCGTCGCCGAGCATTTTACTTCTCCGCCATCGCGTCGCCGAGTGCCTTCACTGGCTTGCGCTGCACGGGCTCTCCACTGTGATTGGTGACAGGCGCGACGCCCGGTTTGCGATGCGCGTTGTAGGTCATGGCTGCGAGCTTCTTCGCCCGCTTCATCGGCACGCCTTTCCGCTCATAGGAATCTCTAATGTCCTCATACTGTTTAGGAGGCATTTTACTTCTCGGCCATCGAATCACCGAGCGGCTTGAAGTGGCGCCGAGTCATGCGCGCGAAGTTAGCTTCTTTGCGCGTCTCGCCGCTCTTGGAGTGTAGGCCGCGCTGGACATCCGAGCCCGTTAGGTTGCCGGTCTTGCTGCCGGTCATCTTTTTGGTGAACTTACCCTTGTGAGCCGGATTGATATGAATTGCCGCCATGATGGTCTCCAGAAGTGAGCCCTAGATTCTACCGCACTCAGGAGAACAAACCAATAGATACACGCTGGTTGTCTAAGTTCTTGTAAGTACGGCATCCCTCGCAGTCGCAATTGTCACTCGGCGCCCATGTTTTCCCCTTGGGAACCGGATGGCGCTCGAAGACCACGTGGTCGGATGACTGCTGCGGACCCTGCTTGACTGGGGTGAGCCCAAATCGCGCTGCATCAGCATCCTGCTTTTCTTCTTCCTCGATGTCGAGCTGGAGTTGCGCACTGAGGCGCCAGATGGCCTTGGCAAGATGCCACTGGCCGTCTGTGTCGCGCTTCGTGCCCATGCCGTAGTCGAACTGATGGCGGAATGCCGTGTTGAGCTGGTCAGTGGACTTTTCGCGCGCCCAGTGTAGCGGCTCGCCGGGGTTGTGCTGTTTGTTGCCGGCGATCGATACATTGGCAACAGCGAGCCACGCCTTCGGGAAATAGCCGAACAGGCAGGTCCAGAGGGGTAGCGCTTTGCGCGCCGCGTTTTCGACTGGTAATGTCATGACTATCTCCCCCAAAAGGCTTGCGCTATGCGGGCCATGAAGATTAGGCCGAGCGCGAACCACGTTCCGCCCTTCACGTTGTCGTGGAGCAAGACAACCGTAATGAACGTGCGCATAGCAATGGTTGAGAACGCCCAAATAGCAAACGCATCGAGCAGCGTTGTGTTGGGGATGGTGACGAGTCTGTAGATGCAGTACCCAATGGACAACTGCAATGGAATCCACAAATAGATGTGGCTGAACCACGAACCGCCGAGTGTGCGGTACAGGTACTCAGCGATAACCGCGGGCAGTGCGGCAGCTAGGCCCCACCATGCAGCGGCGCTCAGAAATGTAAACATCATGACCTCCGTTTCGCTGCGTTGAGCAGCGCTTGCTGTGTGCTGATCTTCTTGACGTGACGCTCGATCACTTCCTCATCGAGCGTGTTCCTAGCTATGATGTCGTAGACGAAGACTGCGCGATCGTAGCCAGCCTGGAACTGGCGCGTCGGACCAATACGTTCGAGCATTTGAATTCGCTGTCCAAGGTCCCAACCGTGACCGAATCGAACAAGTATATGGGTTGCGTGGTGCAGTCCATCGACTCCGTGTCCCATACTTTTCGGGTGCGCGACCCCAATCTGCGCATCACCTTTTCGGAAGGCCGCGAGCCCGTCTGTCTCAGATAATAGAGCAGCGCTCTTGAATACCTTAAGGATGCGCGCGGCGTCGCTTTTGAATTGGTACGCGACCAGAATCTGAGCGCCGCCCGACTCATTGACGATCGACTCCAGGATCTGTAGTTTCTCGTCATGTACGGGCTCCCATTGGGGGTACGTTGTATAGCATGCGCCGTTGGCTAACTGCAAACATTTATTGGTCAGCGCGGCTTCGTTGAAGACTTCAACTTCCGTGCCGGTTGCGAGTTCCGCAAAGAGCGTCCTTTCAAGGCGGTCGTATATTCTTCTCGCGCCTGCGGGGAGCGTAAAGGCCATTGGGACAACGATGGGCTCGTGAAGGTCGAAGTAGTCTTTGGGGTCGATCGTAAGGCAGACATCTTTGACCGCGGCGTGGATCTCGGCTTCGCTATGGGCGAAGGGCTCGACGCTGCGGCTGTAGGGGTTGGTCTTGAACCATCGGGACATGAATGCACCGTGCGTATGGCCAAGGCGCTGCCCGCGATCAACGAACCACATTTGTCCCCATAGGTCTTTAAGGCCATTTGGAGCAGGCGTTCCAGTGAAGTTGATCCAGCGGTCAACGAGCGTATGCGCCACGCGCGCAATTGCATAAGAGCGGACGCTGCTGCGACCGTGTTTGCTTGGCTGTACGTCAGTAGTGGTTTTCGGCGCGCTACGTGACGCGAGCCGGAAGCCTTTGAGGTTGTCTGATTCATCGGCGATTACCTGTCTGAATGGGAATTTGGATTGTAGCACTTCTATGAGCCAAGGGAGCAGCTCATAGCTTATCGTGTAGATGTCGGCATACGGCCGCTGGCGTAGGATCTCGAAGCGCTCTCCAGGTGTGCCACCGATCCAGCGCAGTTTGAGATGCTCGAACTGCGCCCACTTCTCGGCTTCCTCGTGCCATACGTCGCGCGCAACGCGCATCGGGCCGGCGACGAGTGTCGGGCCGCGCGCTTTGCCGAGGATCGGCAAACAATCGGCGACGATCAGGCCGCTCGAGGTTTTGCCGATGCCGCAGCCGCCCCACACGCAGCAGCGCGGGTTGTCGATCATGAACGGTATCATGATCTTCTGCGGCTCGCGCTGGATCAATGTAGCCAATCGCGCATCCTCGATCGTACGTACTCGCGTACTTGCTGATAGCTCCACACGACTTCTACGCGGAAACCTAGCGCGCGGCGCCGCTCATGGTCCCGTTTTTGCCATGGTTTGAGCACGCCGCCAATCGTCTTAGTCTCAACGAAATCTATGATGGCCGGATGCCAAAGCACAATGCGGTCTGGTGGGCCTTTGCGACCGGGACTCGTGTGCTTCTCGCAAATCGCACCGTGCAGCTCAGTCTGCTCGACTAAATATTCTTCGACTGAGACTTCAAGAACCATTGCAGCACAGGATCGGATGGTCGTGGTGCGATATGCGGTGCACTACGTCAGCGGCGCACGCCAGAATCAGCGCCGCGGCAAGCAGTGAGGCGATTTCGATGATTATTCGCCTCATTTCGCGTACCTCTTGGTTGTGAATCCTTTGGCGGCAAGCGGCAGGCCGCCAGCCCACAATGAGCTGCTGACCATGATCTCGCTCAGTCGCTTATCCGTGAAGTGCGGATCGTCCGCGGTCTCGCATAGAATTTCGTCATGGATCGTAAGCTCAGGCTCGTAGCCCTGCGCGTCAGCCTCGAGCAGTCCGTCCATGAGGATGTCCGCGGAACTGGCCTGTACGATGTTCTCAGCGAGCTTGCCGCTGTACGTGCTGATGCGCTGCCATTGGCGCGAGTACGGATTGATTCCTACGAAGCTAAGGTCACGCTCGTTTAAGTGGGCAGCCGGGTAGCAGAGATATCTCCCACTCGGCAAACGAATGCGAAGCCATGCGCCCCGGCGATCCACTGTAACCCGACCAACAGTAATGTCGTGATCGGGCACGCGAATAGCCGCAAAGACTGCATTCTCTAACGCATACCAGAACTTCACGGTGGCAGGATGTGCAGCACGCCACAGTAAGACTAGCGATTGGCAGACAGTCCATATGCGTTGCTCGAGACCGTAGGTGCGGTTGCGTTTAACCGCCTTGTGCCAATCCTCGGTCGCCTGCAACTTTACCTCATATGGCAGCGTAGGCCAAGCGGCTGCGGCCATAGCCTCGAGCTTCAGGTGATATGTGTCGGCTAGCGAGCAGTAGGCACCGACGCCGCCGTAATACTGCAGCGCGAGTTCCTGAACCTTGCCGCACTGGCGCCATTGCGCGACCTCATCAGTCCAATCGAAATCGTCGATCTCCCATCCGAACGAGCGCGCGATGCTGGCCTTGTACAAGTCCGGGCCGACGCCCATGTCATAGTCGCGGAACGCCTCTAGCTTCCATTCCTCGCCCGCGAGCCAAGCCATCTTGCGACCCTCGATGTTCGCCAAGTCCGCAGCAATGAGCTTGCGGCCGTCCGCAGCCACAATAAGGCCACGGAGGCTGCTAGCCGCGAGACCGAGCGTATCCGCCGGATTGTATAGATCGCCTGAGCCCGAGCGGGTAAGCGCGATGAAAGTATCAATGTCGTCTTGTGCGTGTTTTGGACGTGGAAGATTTTGCGGCTGGAATACTCTACCGGCCCAACGACCTGTGCGAGCGGCCCCGCAAAAAAGCAGAAGTCCACGTAGTCTTCCTCCGATATGCATGTCACCGACTCGTTTGTACTTTGTCGTGCTCGACTTAGACGCTTGCTGACGGATGCGCAGAAGCTCTTTAATGCACTCAGGAAGCGATTCATCCTCGAGGCGGCGCTCCACAGTATCAGCGGTAAGGTCAGGCAGAGACACACCATACTCAGCGCAATAAGCGATAAGCCGATCACGCTGAGTAGTAGACTCAACACTAGAAGATTCGGTGATTTCGTCATAGGTAATCTCCGCCGTGCGGTCGGCGAGCTTTGCCTTGGCCGCCGCGGTTAGCTTCACAGCCTCGGCCGCGAACTGGGTATCGAAAGCCACACCGCGATCGTTCATCTTAGAATCTAGAGCATAAAGTTTCCACATTCTAGGAGTCGCGTTCCATCGTGGCAGTTTGTAGTAGACGGCGCGCATAGCGCTGATGTCCGAGCCGGCATACCGCAAGAACTCGGCCCATTCTACCGGATGCGTGGTGCTATCGTAATAGCGGCCGTCCTTGTCGTACGGTATGCAGAACAATTGGATCAAGTCTTTGCCGTTGGCGAGCTTGGCTTCCTCGCGTGGCACCTTCAGAATCTCGCACAGCTTCGCCAGGGCGCCCGGTAGCCCGTGCATCCGCGCGAGTGCAGCGGTACAGCGCCAGCGCTCAAGCGCAGGTTTAGGCCACCAAGCGGTCCTTGAGAGCATAGTGCGATCGAATTCCGCTGCGTGCGCCCACACTTCGTCGGCTTGCTTGGCGGCATCCTGCAGCCCGGCTAAATCACGGTAGCCGACTGCAGTCAAATCGTGAACGCACACCGGCCCATCGTCAACCGCCCATTGCACCGTCATGATCCCGGCGTCCGACGCGCTGGCGTACTTGTAGATTCCGTGCTTGAGCGGAATGCTCGAGCGAGTCTCGGTGTCGATCCAGAGCTTCATGGGTTGCCCATTCCCGCGCGCCTAGCGCTTTGCAGCATCTACCCCGGTTTGCGGGACTAGGCGCGCGGGAAGGCCTCGGTTCTCAACCCATCAACGGATCGTCGACAGCGGGGGCCGCGATTTCCTCGAACTCATCCGCGTCGGCCGGCTTGCCGCCAGCGAATGCGTCATTGTCCGCGAACTTCTGCACACCGCTCAGCTCGGCCGTAACGCCCTTGGAGACGTTGTCGTACGCCTTGAAGTTGACGATCGCGTTGACCATGCAGCCGCTGTACACCACGCCGCTATCCTGGGATACCGGCAGCTTGTGCTCATCGAACACAGTCGGCTTGGCGAATGCATTGGCGCTTATCGCCCAATGATCGGCGAAGCCCTCGTAGTCGGCTTTCAGGTCACCATCGCGGAAGCACAGCTTATCCTGGGCCGTCGCGGCCTTCAGCACAAGGTCAGCCTTGGCGCCGAACAGCGCGTCAGCTTCGGCCTTGATGATCTTGCGGATCTCGGGAATCTGCGGATGCTCCTTCGGCAGCAAAAATGTGCAACGATATTTTTCTTTTGCATCAGGCCCTGACTTGGGCGGCTTCGATTTCTGCCACAGCCCCTGACCAAACGCTAATCTTACATTCTTCAGCAGGTATCGGTGACTCATTTTGAACTCTCCTGATTTGAAACTGATTTGATTCGAGCGCCGCGGAACCAACCTTTCTGCGGTTCGCATATTCTACGGCAATATGTGGATTCGTCAACAGATTCCTCGACCTTGACAAAGTGCTTTCCGCGCTTGACAAATCGGGTTACCTCAACCATTTTGGCCGGATTCGGCTTCATACGCGGATGCCGGCCCGCGCATTGCTCAGGCTATGATCGCCGCCGAAGTCGTAGGCTTCCCGCGCAGTATCGAAGCGCAGGGCGCGGCGCAGATCCTCGGTGTGCTCCAGCGTATTGTCGCGCCAGCGCGCAACATACTGCTCGCGGCCGTGGGCGTTGATATAGAGAACGTACTGGGGTGCCATTAGTTTATATCCTTCGGGTTTTCTGGCTTGGGTTCGCGCGAGAACTGCAACAGCGCTGCGACTTCCCGCGCATTGTGGCGAATCATGAACATAGCGTCAACCAAGATAGTATCGAGCGGCTGGCCTAACTGCTCAGATGTCACAGCGATATTGTTTGCCAGGAATAGGAGCATGCCGTTGAGCGCTTCGATCGGCGTTATGGCGCGGTCTTCCGCCATGGCATCGATGGTCGCCTTCGTCAGCGCGCTCGATACTTTCATCACGTGTTCAGACTCTGTAGGTGAGCCCGTTTTAATACTCATCCGAGTAGCTCTATCATGTGGCCTTTCTCATCACTTTCTTTCTCGGTGTTCACCAGCCGTTCAGCAATGGTGAAGATCGCGAACGCTGAGCCAAGCGCGACGGCCGGATCGCGCGGATAGTTAACCCGCAACGTCTGGAATGTGCGCTCGAAGGCCACCGCGGCTGCCTGGGCGCGCTGCTTCGCACCGGGCGGCAGGCCGCGCACAAGATCGGATATACCAGCGAGGGTCTCGTTAATGCTGTCACTCAGTAGTGCCATGGGCTTCTCCTACGATTTCAAACTCATCCGCGCTCGCCGCGGCGTTGTAGACGGGCCGCGGGTCAGAGCCAAGCGCGATTACCGGCTTGCCCTGCGCGCGGGTGATTAGCGGCGCGAAGAAATCTGCCCATAGTCTTTCGGTTTTCTTCTTGAGTAGTAGCTTGGCTGCGACTGGCGCCGTGATGATTTTCTGCGGCGCGTAGACCTTGTCCACTGGCAGTTGGCCGAGCAGCGCAGCCTCGGCGAGCTTCTCATCTCGCCACTTGCGCGGGCCTTCGTCGCCGAGCACAACCTTCATCGGCTTGCCGTCCACGCCGATGATCTCGATGCCCTTCAGTACGCGCGACTCCAGTTCGCTGCGCACGGCGCGCACCCAGTCCTCGATGAGCGACAGCACGCTGTACTTGGCAACGAGCGCGGCGTTGTCGGCACGGCTCGGCGATACGTCCACCGCGGCGAGCGTATCGAACTCAGCGCCGATCTCGGCCTGCACCTTGGCGTCGAGCGCCGGGCATTTGTCCTTGTCCTTGGCGCGGCACCATCGGCATTGTTTTGTGCCGGGGTTAAATGCGGGCGGGGCTTCGCCGGCCAGCATATCGGAAGCATTGCGGATACGTTCGCCGGCATACTTGCCGAATGCCTCGAGGATGTGCAGCGGCACGCGCACCACATCGATGTGGTCGAGGCGCGGCTGTACGATGTGCAGATTGACGTGCGTGAACGGCCCGAACATAGCGAGCAGATCCACGCCGCCAAGCGCGTACATCATGAGCTGATAGTTCGGTACGATCCATGGTAGGACTTCGCCGGCCATATGGAACGAGAACTCGCCGATTGGTTCTATCGCGTAAGCCTGCGCGGCGAACACACGCTCGCCCATGCCGAATTTAAGATCGATAACGTCGATCTCGCCCGGCAGTGCGATCCCTGCGTCCATTGTGCCTCCAGCGTCCGCGCCCATCCTTTGGCTCAGGTCCACACTTTGCTCGATGAGCAGATGGCCTTTGGCGGCGCGGTCCCGGACGTAGTCAACATAAACTTGCACGTGCATGGCAAATTCATCGGTGACGTTGAACGTGCGCTTACCGACATCAATATCCATGCCAATATAATCTGCTGCGCGTGTGCGTTCGGTAGCTGTGAGTGCAGCCGATGCGACCATGTGTGCTGCGGTTCCTTCTGCCGCGTATATGCCGCCATCTGTGTCGGCCAGATTCTCCGGGAATGTCATGCTGCCAGGGCATGCCAGATAGCGGTGCGCGGCGCTAGCCGCGAATAGGCGATGTGCGCTCATACTGCTATCCAGCCGCGTTTTTCAAAATCGCGCACTAGTTTTCGGTATCCGCACCATACAATACTACAGTAACCATCATCATGACGAAATCTCGCTGCCCAATAAAAGAAAAATCCGCCGCATATCCCTATCTTTTTCATGATCCCATCCTTTCGGGTTTTAGCCCGATACCGTCGCGCAGCCATTGGCCTAGCGCGCAGTCATATTCGTTGAATGAATTGTCGCCGTGCGCGCGGCGCAACCGCACGTTCTTATGGCGCGCAACGGCGCCCTTCGGCATGGTGGTGCGATGCCCGAAACGACGTTTCTTGTCGCCCGACCATCGCATGCGTGAATGGAGCGCGTAGGCCCAAAGGTCGAGCAGATGCGCGTAAGTGAACGCGAACGGCAACCGATAGTTGACCCATCGGTAGCCGTTCGCGTCAAGGACAAAGTTGCCGTACATCAGGCAGTCAGTGACAGGATCTCGACGGCCGCCGCGTACACTTCGGCGTACTTGTCTTCCGGAACTTCGCTGATCGCCTTCGCGCCAACGCCGGCCAGGATCTTCACCGCAGCGGCACGCTGGTTGACCTGAATCAGTTCGACGATCTTATCGCCCATCTGCTTTGAGTTGACGCCCTCGGGCGCCGCAGCTTCGGTGGCTTTCTTTGCTTCAGCAACGGCGGTCTTCGCGGCCTTCTTGGCGGATGCACCTACCGGCGTACCGGGAATCGGCGCAGCGGGAAGGGGTAGAACGGTTACCGGCGACGCAGCACCGCGCTCCAAGGCAACCGCGATTCGCTCCAAAATTGACTCTATGCTCATGTGGGATCTCCTATGGGTTGAACTGAATTGCCCGGCACTCTACATGAGCAGCGGGTCTAATGCAATATCTGTTTCGGGCGCGCCGGCCGGCAAGTACCAAGGGCGTATGCGGTCACCGCCTATGCGCCGCTGCGTTGCGTTTTCGTACCCTAGCCGATGCAAAATGGCGCCAATCCGGTTTTGCGCGGCTGGCGTTTGATCTTTGGCTTGCAACTGCATCGCTCCCATGATCTGACGCAACGTGACGTAGAGCCGATCGGTAGCAGGATCTTTGAGCGCCAGGGACTCAGCGAAGCCAGAAACGTCTTCTTCCCACGCGTCGTAAAACGTGCGCGTCTCCTGTGCTGCTTGCATTACGGCTGTGGGCCACGCCCACCATTTTCGCCCGTGGTCGAGCGCTTGTACGGCCTCGGCGAACAGCTGATCGCGATGCGCGTAGATCCAATCGACATTGATGGCGCCGACCGTTACGGGGAAAAAGCGCCGGCCGCCTGTTTGGTCTTTGAGGTAGCTTTTCTCATTCGTGCCGGCGACGAACACGCAACGTCTCGGATGGGTTTTCTCTACGCGCGCATAGCTCGGTCGGTAGCGGTCTACCTGATTCGTGATGTACTGCTTCACGCGCGCCACCGATGCACGCTCGATCATCCATCCTTCCGGGAATTCCGCGAGCCACAAGCCGCGCAATTGCTGTTCACAATCTTTTGAGTCAGGGTGCGCCGTCAGCTCAGCGTACATGCCATCCGGCACAAGCGCGCGGAACGCCGTAGATTTCTTCGCGCCTTGCGGTCCTTCAAGGATGACCGCGCTATCGACTTTGCAACCGGGCCGCAGGCCGCGCGCCGCCATGCTGATGAGCCAATTGCGCGCCGTGCGTAGATGGTAGCGGTCGGTCGGCGCGCTGAATGCGTTACGCATCCACGTCGTCAGCCGATGCTCGCCATCCCATTTCAACGCCAGGAGCCAATCGCGCAGGCTGTCCATTGCGTTCTGCTGTGCGACGAATGCTACGGCGTTGCGTACGTTCTCGAGGCTGATTTGTTGTAGCCCTTTGCGCTGCAGGATGACCTGAATACGTACATAGTCAACGTCAGTGATCGGCCGGCGCGCTTCTCCTGGTAATTGCAATAGCGTCGTGTCGAGAAACGCGTCCGCATTAGCTAACACGTCATCGCCTTCCATCTGTTTCATGAGGATGGCCCCATTGTGCACGTTGCACAGGATTTTTCCGCCGCGGCTACCATCAGTCTGTAGGCCAGTAGCGGGCGCAAGGCGCAGATTACGCTTTGGTTTCTCGGCCATCAGCTCAACGCCCTCGGCCTGCACAGCGTCGGGGAACTCGTCGGCTGTGGCCGGGATCTCGATTTCAAGGCTGGCCGTGGTCACAACGCGCGTCCCGGTGCCCTTGCCGAATGACCCCCAATGCGGACGCAAATCGGCGACACCCTTGTACTTTGGCGACCCGTCGCTGGCCTTCCCGGTGGCCTTGCGGCTCCATTCGTCCCATACGGCGAGCCCGACCGTAGATCCCTGCGTAGCGTGGTGTAGCGCCATGCCGGCCTTCAGCCATTGATCGTAACCGCAGTTGGGGTCATGCTTCGCCAATAGCGCACGCAGACGGTCTACGTCAGGCGCGGCGGCCGGGGGCGCTACCGACGTGACGGCAGTGCCGACTTCTGCCCGCCACGCGGCTAGGAGCGCGGCAGGAATAGGGGGCGGCCGGCGCCAATCACCTACGATGCCTAGATCCCACACATAGGGCTTCTTCGTGAGGGGGTGCACAGTAGGCGGCAATACGTCTTGCACGCTCTTGCCGTCTGCTGTGGCGCAACGTAATTCGATCCCGGAGCCAGTCGGCTTGATCGTGCGCATAGGCGAGCTAATGCGGTATACGAGCTTGGCGCGCCCGGCGCGGCCGCTGCTGATGCCTACCCGATCGTCGGCGGCCAGCAACGTATCCAGGTCAACGTCACGCTCGGCGAGCCACACCCGCCCCGCATCCATCGCGTCGACGTCAAGCGCGCACGTCCCACTAAGTGCATGCAGCAGGCCGGCACCCGCTAACGCTTCGACAGCGTCGGCGGGTATTGGATTGGTGTGCCACCCTGCGTACGTCGGTCCCTTGTGTCCGGGATCGATCGCACAGAGCTTCCACCCTGCTGCAACGTACCCAGCGAACATTACGTAGGTGCGTTCCAGTCGCGCAAGTCGAGTACGGCATTTTCGTACACCAGAAAACGCGATGTCGCAGTGCTCGGCATATACGCTAATCCTGTTTCAAGCTGGACCAAAAACCGCGAACCTAAGCGCATACCGGGCGCGGGGTCCTGTGAAGATAAACCTGCATGCCGCTCCGCTACAACGTAGATATTGCCGGTAGGGGCGTTGACGTAGCGTACAACGCTGCCGGTTGGAATTTCGCTCAGTAGCTTGCCTGTGCCGTCCGGTCCGTGTCGAAGTATTTTCATGCGGGTCTCCTATAAGATTTCGTCATCGCGGTTGAATTCGTAATCGGTGTGCAGCGGCGCGTGGTAGTAGTTGCCATTGCCGAGACTCGTATCGCCAGCACGCTGCGTGGGACTCTGTGTAGATTCACGCTGTAATCTGCGTTCTGCTTCTAGCTGCGCGCGTAACTCTCTGCACGTGCACTTGACGCTACGCACAGTCGAGCCGCGCCGTTTGTCGCGCACGACAGGGCAATTATAGTCGTGCAATCGGATATTCGGGCCTGCCATTATTTGCGCCCCTTCGTTCGTTTGCGATGGCACAAACAGCAGACTAAATCACATTTTTCTAATTCGGCTAAAAGCGCAATGATTGACTGGACATCGCCACAACCAATGTTAAATAGTTTTTTACCTCGCTCCGGAACGTGATCGAACTCCATTTCGCGCCGATCTAACTGATGCCCGCAATCGTGGCACGGTTGCGCTTTGAGGTACTGGATTATGGCTAGCCAACGGCTATATCGCTTTGCATTTTGCTTGCGGGTATTCGCTCTGTGCTTCTCAGGGTTAGATGTTTCCCATTTAGCACATGCCGCTGCTGCCACACCCGGATGCGCTTTGCGCCGCGCAGCGGCGTACCCCGGATGCGCTTTGTGCCATGCACGGCTAAGCACTGTTGCAGCGCCGGGATTTGCTGCGCGCCATCGGCGCATACTTTCTGTACTAGTCATTGGCGCTAAACTGCGTAATGACTGGGGGGCATCCTGTTCTACTTTCCACGACTATAAAGTGCTCATACGTGCTTGGCTCAAGCCGTGAGCGCGTTTCCATGTGCATTTCGGCCTGCGTCTTACTTTGCGTACGAAACGGCATCACTGGCATACCATCTCTTTTGATCGCCAGTACCGTGAACCATGAGTGGCGGCCGACACCGCGCAGCAACGTAGCTTCTGTCATGGCCGCTGCTCGCAGCTTGCCCAGTCCGCAGAATGCACACGCGCTAGATAGTTGTCCACGAAGCGCGCGGCATCCTGGCACTGCTCGCGGCTGGCATAACTGCCAGCCTCGGTTGCAGTGACACGGCCGTCGAAGTGCTGGTGCCATAGCAACAGCCAGAAAACAGCGAAGGTTGCCATGATTATAACCCTGTCTTAGGCGCAGCGGGGAGCGCGGCAACTGCTAAACCTACAAGTACGTTTTTCATGGTGGGCTCCTATTGTTCGGCCTGCAGAGTATACCTATCGCAGCAACGGGTCAAGCGGGTCAACGTCAAGGCGCGGTTGCGGAGCAACGTCAGGCCGCGGCGCGGCATCCGCGTGCCACATCGGGACTGATGCATGCATGTTTTCATGCTCCGCGTGCTCCGCTTCGGAGACGCAACCGCACTTGAGCCGCGTCATGTCACTTGCACCAGCGCGTCGTAATTCTGAGCGCGGGACATGGCGACAACCGCACGTACGTAAGCCTCTGAGACTCCGCATTGCGCTGCGGCGCCGCGTACACTCATCTCATGCCCGCACCAGTCTTCAAACAGCGCTCTATATGCTCGTTTAACTTGATCGAACATTCTGTACCTCTTGCGTTGTTATACGCGCGTCGTTCTGCCGTGCTCGTTGCTTTCCTTAATTTTACGAAGCCTGTAAAGGCTTCTCGCTTTGTCCACGTGATGTATGGCAACAATCATCTGCTTGCGCTGCAATGCTTCGAGCGAGAGTTTACAATGCCATCTGATCATCGAGTCTAAATGAACGACGTTGCTACTCATGACCCGTGCTCGTTGAGTAGATCGACGATGCGCCGCGCCAGAATCAGCGCCGCGGCAAGCCGTGTCGGGTCATATTCTATTGCGCCCGTAGGTCGACATACAATGCCAGCGAGCGCAAATCTATCACCGGTAACGGTGTCGGTGACGATGCGACCCCCGCTAAGCGTGAAGCGCGGTGCTGCTGCCTTGGCGATATTCGAGGCGTATATTGCGCCGGTCGGGTCCCGCGGATCCCGCGGCCATGCTTGACCATCAGTCCACGGATGAGATTGGTTTATCATTCGGTACCCCTTTGCAGCCTTTCAGCCGCGATGTAAAGCCATTTAATGTCGTGCGGAGTGACTGACGGTGACGGCATAGGCGCTTCGTCTAATAACTTAGCAAAGCTTACGATGTCCGCAATGCGTGGCGCGATGTCGTTATTATCGATGCCGTCCGCAATGGTCATTAGGCCGCGTGCAGACTTGCCGAAGTCAACCGCGCACTTAGTCCATGACCAGATACACTCTTGCACTTCGGCCGGCTGCCATCCCAATATATCCGCAGCAGCGACGATGCGCGCCGAGTAATCGTGGTATACCTTGCGCCATACTTGTAGCGGTTTACCTTTGACGGTACGGCCACCTAGCGTGCGGGCATCGATACCCGCAAAACGCGCCATCCATCCGTCAAGTGTGACTGCGCTCAGATCAAATTGTAGGTTGCGCATGAATGAGTGAACTTTCGGGCCGCTAAGTTCTAGATGGAGCGGGTCAGCACACGTCAGCGCCCGCACAGTGTTCGGTATCCAAGCGGGAAGTACGCCTACGCGGTCCCGTACGTTAGCGCCGAAAAGTGTGCGCCGCATGATCTGCACAATCGCGCGCTTGTCTGTTGGCTTGTCTGATTCGTGCCATATCTCCCATACACGAAGCGCGTTCTGCAGATTGATCTCAACGGGACATTGTGGCGACAACGCGGCCACGAGAGCCGCGAAGCGCGGCGCTTGGCCGCCGTAACAGCGCCGCAGCGCAGTTGCGCTATGCTCGTACCAGCCACGCGCCGTGCTCCCGGCAGCGGCAACTGCTGCGATTTCTTCTGCTGATGGTAGTTTCATACGACGATACCGTCATAGAATTCGCGGCTTTCATGATCACCGCGAAAATCCGTGACATACCATCGAAATGCAGCTTGTCCAACGGATGCGTCGCTACCCCATGCGCGCAGAGCTTCGTTCATACGGCGCTTCGTCGTGACAGTGCGCCGTCCGCCGCTATCTAGGAATATCTGTCCGCCCGGATGCCGACGTGCGACGACAGTATCATGCAGCTTGACGCATTCGGAGCCATCGCTATCGATGTAGACCACGGTGTTGTTTCCCGTGAGTCCAGGCAACAGCGCTCGGCGCTGATCACGCGGGACTGGTGCAGACTTGACCGGAACGGTTGAAAAATACATGGTTAGAGACTCCCATTCAAGTTAAGAAAACGCAGAAGCCAAAATCGATCAGAGCGCGGCTCATGCGCGTACAAGATATGCTTGCTTACCGGATCGAGCGCCCATCCGCTGATACTCTTACGATCTGCGCGCGCTTGCGTACGCGCTTCACTCTTGATCTCTGCCGCAGTCTGCCCTAGCGGTCGGGCAGTGCGGCTGTCCCAACTCAGTTCTCTAATCTCGCCGAGATACTCTGTATGTTTCTTCATTTGTCGGTGCTCCTATCCAGTTGTCGGTCGACCGCGTGCTTGGCGTCCGCTATCTGCACAGTCGCGGCTTCAATGTGCAAGCTTGCCGCTGTCGGCCAGCGTGCCTCTGCAATGTCGATAGCGTCGCGCAGACTAGCGGCATACAACATGTGCTGCACTTCGCGCCCATCCTGCGTGTAGACTGTTATTCGATACATAAATATTTCCCTCCCACTAGGGCAGTGTAATCACCTTGCGGCCGCCGATCCACAATGCGCGCTTGCCCGATTGATCGAGTGTTGCGCCCGCTGGTAAACCATAGGGTGGCGCGGCCGCGATCTACGAATAGAATCGACTCTTGGTGATATTTTACCGCGAGCACCATTAGTGCTGCGATATCGCTACCTCGGGTATCCGGCGTTACCGGCACAACCCATGATAGTTCGCTCTCGCCATTATATACGCCAGCGCACGCCTCCGGATTAAACCCTGTAAGCTCGTCACATAGCGCGCCGTCCGCTGCGTAGTTCTCTGCGTCGCTGCGCTCTGCGCGCCGCGCACTGATATAGACTGCGTTCATGTAGTCCATAGTCACACTCCCAATATGGCGCACGCGGCGCCGATCCAAGCTACGATGGTCCCAATGACAGCTGCGAACAACAGACAGAATCGAAGTACGTTCATAGATCATTCACCCGCCAGGCAGCAGTCTGCCCATGCGATGAGGTCAGTATATTCCTCGCCGCACTCGAAGCAAGTGTAGACGGTATCCCATGATTCAGTGTCAGCATTCCATTGTTTGCCGTCGTTCGGACAGCGGCTCTCGTGGAACACGTGCCCGTTGACTGAGCGTAGTTGGCAGCGGTCGCAAATCATGCCGGCACACTCTGCCCGGTCGCGGGCAGTCTCTGAAGCTCTTGCCGCAGTTCGTAGATTCGTTCCGCGATGTGACAGCGCCAGTAGTGCGCAGAATCGTCGGTGCGATTGCGCAAACTCATACGGAAACACTCTGCGTCAGTGATAAGGTTGCGGAGATGTTCGGCTGTATATTT
>JGI12269J14319_10002915_pt1 | contig 16298 bp, 15 predicted proteins | sample PeaSoiSIISIP2007_FD_14319 | JGI IMG/M metagenome (IMG submission 14319) | reverse complement strand
GTGAGCTTGCTACTTGTTGAGAAGGGCACGGAGATTGGTCCACTGTCGGCACTGACGGCCATCGGGTAGCGACCCTTCCACCGCGCGTTGGGTATTCCGAGATCGTAACTGGTCGTGCCATCGGTTACTCTGACCTTAGGCACCGGATGGCACGGCGTCTTGTTGTCGTTGTAAATGTACGATCCCTGCGCGGCTTGCAACTGCACGCGCATTATGGTGATCGCAACGCCGGGAGTAAACCTGCTGATCGTGCCGCCCTGCGAGTAGGCATGCAGATAATTGCCCATCACGTCGATATAGCCAGTCCACAACAAAGGGCCGCTATTCTGAGCTTGGGCGCTCAACGAGAGAATTCCGAGTACAAGTGAAATAGTCACGAGCCTGAGGAACTTCATACGTACCTCCACACAAGGAGAGATGATTCAGCGAAACGCAGGACGGGCGCGGTTCGCCGCCGGGGCACAATTATATAACAAGTGGCTTAGGAGGGGCGTACGCCTCGGTCTAGGCTTCGGCTTCGCGGATTTCGAGGCGCGATTGGCGCAGCGCGGTCGCCTCGACGGGATCCATCCCGGCTTTCAAATCGGTCTTTTCGAGGAAGTAACGCCAGCCGATGTGCCGGTCTTCCGAGGTTTGGCTCTGTTCAAATTGTTTGAGGACGGCTTCGGCGCTTTCCTTACCTTTAATCACGGCCATCACGCCACCGGATTCATAAGTGCGCAGGTTGTAGCGGATAACAGCGAACGAGCCCTTCGATTCAGCTTGCATTCAGACGACTCCATCCCGGAGTACGGATTTTACTTCTGTTGGAACGTGCCCGCCCCTTGTTGCGGTTAGCGGGCACGAATTCACTGACACGCCCTCAAGTTACAGAGGACGAACGTTCTCAGCTTGCCAGCCCTTCGGTCCCTTGGTGACCTCGAACTCTACGCTCTGGCCCTCCTGCAGGCTGCGAAAACCACCAGCCTGGATGGCCGAGAAATGCACAAATACATCTTCGCCAGTCTGGCGGCTGATGAAGCCGTAGCCCTTGGCGTCGTTAAACCACTTTACTGTTCCTTGTTCTGCCATTTTGTTACTTGTATCCTTTTCAGATTATTTACGTTGGTGCGAGTCGGAGGTACTAAGGGCAGGACTAGCTGGTACGCAAGAAGCTGCTCAACAACCGATTTCGTTCAAACGCAGCTACAGTATAGCAGATCAGTCAACAGGGACGGTAGGGGATTGCTCTCCAAAGTAACAGGGGCGGCCTGACGAGGTTCGGGCCGCAGCACCGAAACGGACCGCTCAGCCCGTTCTGCAAGAGCCCGAATTTCATATTTTTCTTTGCTGTCGGGAGCAAGCGGGTATAATCGGTCCGGCCTTCAGCCGCGAAAAAACATTCGCTCCATGTTTCGCATTATGCCTTCGCGATTGAAAGCCTGCTTGCTCAATTGAGCTGCGAGGAAATACGCTTTCCGTCGAACCGTATGCGCTGCATCCTGACGCGACTCACTCACTGAAACCCGCCGACGAAAGATGGCACATTGCGTTGGCTCACAAGAAAAAGGAAATCCATGAAGAAGCTTTTTGTTGGCAACCTCCCTCACAGCACTACCGAAGCCGAATTGCGGACATTGTTTGAGCCCCACGGCAAAGTCGATCAAGTCAGCCTGGTCACGGACCGTGACACCGGACGCTCGCGCGGGTTTGCGTTCGTAGAAATGTCTGACGCTTCGGAGGCTGAAAAAGCCATCGCAGCTCTGAATGGAAAAGAGCTCGGCGGACGCGCGCTGAATATCAATGAGGCGCGCCCCAAAACCGATCGCGGTCCCGGCGGACCTCGCAGCGGCGGACGTCCTGGCGGCGGTGGTGGACGCTCGGGTGGTGGCGGTGGTGGTCGCGACGACTATCAGGGCCATGCCCGCCAGCCTCGCGAACCACGCTGGTAGCAGCACAGACAGCTGATTTCTGACAACGCGGCTTTGCGCCACAAGGACTGCGCCTACTCGCTTGGCTACCGCCAAACCCCACCGCCTGCTGGGAGTGTTCGATGCCACCATGATCGTCATGGGCGGCATCGTCGGCTCTGGCGTATTCATAAACCCTTATGTGGTTGCGCTGCGAGTCCATACTCCTTTCCTGATTCTGGGAGTCTGGCTGGTGGGCGGCGTGCTCGCGTTGCTCGCTGCATTCATCTGGGCAGAACTGGCTACGCGACTGCCCGGCGCGGGCGGCCAGTATCTTTACTTGCGCGAGGCGTTCCATCCGGCGCTTGCTTTCCTTTACGGATGGGTTCTGCTGCTGGTGATTCAGACCGGTGGCATGGCAGCTGTTGCCATCACCTTTGCCCGCTACTATCGCGAGATCACCGGATTCTCGGCGGGCGATGGACCAATTGCCGCGGCAGTCCTGCTGGGCTTGACCGCCATCAACTGTTTCGGGGTTCGCGCCGGCAGCAATGTGCAGAGCACCCTGATGTTGCTCAAGGCCGGAGCTATTGCCGCGATGGTGATCATCGGGCTCTGCTTTGGTGGCGGCTCGGTTCATCCGCTGCCATTGATCGATCAGCCGGTATCTTTCGGACTTGTGCGCGCCGTAGGCGCGGCGATGGTTCCTGTGGCTTTCGCTTATGGCGGTTGGCAGACCGCGAGCTTTGTAGCCGGCGAAATGCGCGATCCGCGGCGCGATCTCTCCCGCGGGTTAGTAGCGGGCGTCCTCGGTGTGGTCCTGCTTTATCTCGCCGTAAACTTTGTCTGCGTGCGCGTGCTCGGGCCGGCGGGGCTGGCCGCGACTCGCGCTCCGGCTTCGTCGGTGATGCGCGCGGCGCTTGGCGAGCGCGGTGCGCAATGGATCGCCGTCGGCATTGCGATTTCCACGTTGGGGTTTCTCAGCCAGGGGATTCTGACCGCGCCACGGGTTTACTACGCGATGGCTTGCGACGGGCTTTTCTTCAAGAGTGTCGGCTGGCTTTCTTCGAGCGCTGGCGTTCCAGTGGTTGCCATCGTGCTTCAGGGCCTCACGGCGACCGTGATTGCCATCTCCGGAGGTTACGAACATATCCTGAGCTACGTAGTCTCGATCGACTTCATCTTCTTCGGCCTGACCGCGTCGTCCTTGTTTGTGTTCCGCAGACGTTCTGGTTCGTTTCCTGCGACTGGTCTTTACCTTACTCCCGGCCATCCTTACACGACCGCTCTCTTCGTTCTGGCTTCTGCCGCTATTGTGATCAGCACGGTTGCCAGCTCTCCGCTGAATAGCGCGATTGGATTCAGTATTCTGCTGGCGGGCGTGCCCGTATATTTGTATTGGAGCCGGCGGAACCGCCGCACGCTGTCGCCAGAACAACTATGAGACACAAACATTCCGATTACATGCACTGGGCGAAGCTGCATAGCAGCGCGCGGTTCAACCTTGCTACCAGCGGCGTTGCCGCTTTTCCCATGCGCGAACTTCCTGTGAGCATCGAGCAACTGGAGATCAATGGCGACAGCGCTTACGGCTACGCGCCTTTGCAACAGGCCATCGCTGACAAATGCGGAGTCGATCCGGACTGCGTGGTTGCAGCTGCGGGAACTTCCATGGCGAACCACTTGGCGATGGCGGCGTTGCTTGATCCGGGCGATGAAGTGCTGATCGAGCATCCGACCTACGAACTTCTTACCTCGGCGGCGTTGTACCTGGGCGCGAGCGTTACGACCTTCGCGCGGAAGGAACAGGACGGTTATGCGCTCGACCCCGCCGAGATTCTCCGCGTTCTGACGCCGAAGACCAAGTTGATCGTACTCACCAATCTGCACAACCCAACCAGTGTTCGCACTCCAGACTATGTGTTGCTGGAAGTAGGCGATCTGGCGAAGAGCGTGGGCGCGCACGTTCTGGTGGACGAAGTTTATCTCGACGCGGTTTACGAAAACACGCCGCGCACTTCGTTTCATCTCGGCCCTGAGTTTATCGTCACCAACAGTCTGACCAAAATCTACGGCTTGAGTGGGCTGCGATGCGGATGGATTCTTGCGCAGCCCGATCTGGCGCGAGCCATGTGGCGATTGAATGATCTTTTCGAATCCAATCGGGCTCATCCTGTGGAGCTGCTGAGCGTGGTGGCGTTTCAGAATCTGCGAGCGATTCGGGACCGAGCACGCAAGATCGTGGACGCTGATCGCATCCTGCTGAATGATTTTCTGTCGCGGCAGATTGGGGTTTCGGCGGTGCGCACTGAATTTGGAACCACGTCGTTTCTGCGGCTGAAAAAAGGCGACGCGGAACGGTTTCTCGAACGCCTGCGCACGGAATATGAAACCTCGGCGGTGCCGGGCCGATTCTTTGGCATGTCCAGCCATTTCCGCATCGGCATGGGCGTGGATACGGAGATGTTCGGCGAGGGGTTGCGCCGGATTGCGCTGGCGCTCGCCGCCTGAACGGCCACTAGCGTTTCGTCTTTCCCAGTCTCGAAAGCCGCGAGACCTGGGGCACCCGGTGTTTCTAATTGTTCGAGGAGCTATCCGGCTTGATGTTCTGGTTGAGCCGCAGCACATTCCTGGGGTCGTACTTTTTCTTGATCTCCACCAGGCGAGCATAGTTCGATCCGTATGCCGTCCGCACGAGCTCTTCACTGGTTTCGCCCAACTGATTGACGTACACTCCACGGGCAAGCGGTTGCAGATTGTCTCGCAGAGACTTTACCCATTGCACCGCCGCCGCTTTCTCTGGGGGAGCGTCCCAGCGCCCCATGATGTCCAACTCATAACCCGGCTGCCGCAAGGAAAACGCCGTGTCACTCACTCCCACTCGCGTAACGGCGCCGTAAAGCGGAATGATGAACACCCTCGTGTTTGGCGATGCGTTGCTGGTAGCCCTCGTGAGCGCCGCAATCGCTGCAGTGCTGAGTTCCGGAAGGAACAGGTCGGTTTGGAAATGCGCGACGGGCGCTCGAAGAAAACCAGCGCTCGCCTGACCTTCCAGATAGGACATAACCCTGACATTGTCCTCCTGCGGTTTCAGCGCTCGCATTGGACGGAGCAAGTCGTTGCCGTCGCGCGGCTGGCCAAAATAGCAGGCAAGCATCCAGAATCGCGCTCCCCCTTCGGAGGGTACGATCCCGCCAACCACGTTCATATCATCCGGGGCGGTTGCGACGAACTTGGCGAATGCCTGCAGGAGTTCTGGTATTCGCCCCGGCGGGTAAGTAAGAGTACCTTTCAGAATGTCGGTTACCGGATGGAGTTGGAACTCGAGCGCTGTCGCCACGCCGAAATTTCCGCCTCCTCCGCGAATCGCCCAGAAAAGATCTGGATTGGAAGTCTGACTGGTCTCGACTTGCTTGCCATCCACCGTGACAAGTTGCGCTGATAGCAGGTTGTCGCAGGCGGCACCGTACTTCGACATCATCAGCCCCTCTCCTCCGCCGAGCGTCAGGCCAGCAATTCCTACCGTCGGGCAACCACCCGACGTCGTGGCCAGACCGAAGCGCTGGGTTGCGCTGTCGAGGTCGCGCACCAGCGCACCTGCCTCTATCCGGACCACGCGCTTGCCTGCGTCCACTTCGACCCGATTCATCTCGGAGAGATCGATCACAACGCCGCCGTCGCACACGCTGAATCCGGCTCGGTTATGGCCTCCGCCACGCACCGCCAGCGGCAGATTCTGGTTTTGGGCGAATTCAAGCGCCCGCGCAACGTCGGCTGAGCCGGCACAGCGAACAATCAACGCCGGACGCCGATCGAAGGCGCGGTTGAAAATCAAGCGTGCCGATTCATAGTCGGGCGTTTCCGGTGTGATCACGTGCCCGCTAATCTGGGAGGCAAGTTTTCGTATCGCGACCGCATCAAGCGGAGCGACATTCTGTTCGCGTTGCACGAACATTTGCGGCGACCCGGCAAACGCCTTAATCGGGCTTGCGCAAAGGGCTGCTGCCGTGAACGCCGTTTGCTGGACGAACCGTCTTCGAGTGGTGAGCGCCATATTCGACGTAAGCCTACGCCGCCCGATTCCCGTCGTCAATTTCATCTCGCCCGTGTCCAGTCGAATCGAGGGCGGGATTTTTCTGGCCCTTGCTCGCCGAACAGATAGAATGTCCCGGTAAACGGAGAGTTCATGACCCTTACATTTATCGATTGGTCTGTGATCGTCGGGTATTTGCTGGTCAACCTGATGATTGGGCTTTACTACCGACGTCGCGCTAGCGGGAATACGGAGGAGTTTTTCATTTCTGGTCGCGATGTTTCGTGGTGGCTGGCGGGAACTTCGATGGTGGCTACCACTTTTGCCGCCGACACGCCGCTCCTGGTCTGCGGGTTGGTGGCGCGGCAGGGCATCGCAGGCAACTGGATCTGGTGGGGATCGTGCGTCGGCGGAATGATGACGGTTTTCTTCTTCGCGCGTTATTGGCGGCGGGCTGAGGTGCTGACGGATGTCCAGTTGGTCGAGCTCCGCTACGGGGGCAAGCCAGCGGCATTTTTGCGCGGGTTCAAAGCGATCTATCTCGGGCTGTTTATGAACTGCTTCATCCTGGGGTGGGTGACGCAGGCCATGGTCAGCATCATCACGGTTTTGCTCGGGCCGGTGATTGCTCAGGGGCGTGTGTTGCAAGTCGCGATCGGTGGCCACGTCTTTCAGCAAACGCTGGGCGATCCTCGCTATACGTCAGTGCTGATCTGCATCTTTATTCTGATTCCGTTTACCGGACTCTATACGTTTATTGGTGGGCTTTGGGGCGTCCTGGTTACCGATCTGTTTCAGTTTGCTTTGAAGATGACCATGATTGTTGTCCTGGCCTGGGTTGCGGTGGCGAAGATTGGCGGGATGCAGGCGCTACAGATGCATTTGCAGGTGATCGAGAACAATGTTCGCGCCACGGGAGCGGAGACTGCGAATCCGGTGGCGTTTTTGCCGGACTTCCATCTGGGACTGACTACCAACGCTCTTTGGACTTTGCCGCTGCTGACTTTCATCGTCTATCTGGGAATGCAGTGGTGGCTGGCGTGGTATCCCGGCGCGGAGCCCGGTGGCGGCGGATACGTGGCGCAACGAATGTTCAGCGCCAAGGATGAGAAGAATTCGCTGGGCGCGACTTTGTGGTTCAACATTGCGCACTATGCGTTGCGGCCCTGGCCCTGGGTGATTACCGGATTGGTGGCGATTGTGGTTTATTCGCCGAATGGCGGGCTTCATCCCAGCGCGGCTTTTGTGCAGAATCCGGAGCAGGGCTACGTCATGGTATTGCGCGACTATCTTCCGCCCGCTCTGCGTGGGCTGATGGTTGCGGCGTTCCTCGCCGCTTTTATGTCGACGATTGGGACGCAATTGAATTGGGGCAGCTCGTATCTGGTGAACGATCTTTACAAGCGTTTTTTCGTGCGCGGGGCGAGCGAACGGCACTACGTGTTGATCAGCAAACTTTTTACGGTGTTGCTGGTGTTAGGAAGTGGATACACGGCGATGCAGTTGACCTCGATCAATCAAGGCTGGCAGCTGGTTTTGAATATCGGCTTTGGAACGGGCGCGGTTTATATTCTGCGATGGTACTGGTGGCGGATCAACGCGTGGAGCGAGATCTCGGCAATGGCTGTGGCGGCGGCGATCACGATTGGGCTGAGCCGCGTCTCATTCTCGGGGAACAACGGCGTCGTTTATGCGAAGACCGCGCTGATTACCGGTTTTGTGACCACGATTGCGTGGTTGGTCGCGACCTTTGTGACGAAGCCGGAGTCGCAGCAGACTCTCGTTGGGTTTTACAAGCGGGTGCATCCAACGGTGTATGGCTGGGCGCACATTGCGCGGCTTGTGCCTGAGATGCCGGAGGTGCGCGACCTGGCCGGCAACGCTTTCAACTGGGTGATGGGCTGCGTGTTGGTTTACGGATGCCTGTTCGGCATTGGCAAACTTGTTTTTCAGCAGTGGGCGTGGGGAGTTGCTTTGTTGCTGATTGCGGCAGTTGCCGGGTATTTGATTTTTTGGGATCTTTCACGGCGAGGGTGGGGCACGCTTTCTGGAGTTGCTGTACCGGTCGTGACGCCGCGTCCCGCGAACGGTGACTAGGTCTCGGCGGAGCTTTGTCGCCGTTTGGAATTCCTAGGTCCAAAGCAGCGGACAGGAGTGTCCGCTCTACGATTAAGGAGGTTCATGTTCTCGCTGCGGGCAGTTTTTGTGGGTCCTGACGGACTTCGAGCCGGATGGCGGCTTTTGATCTTCGTGGCGATGCTCGTTCCTTTATATTTCGGGACCGGCCCGATCATCGACTTCGCCATGCGCAAGCTGCACGCGGAAATGTCCACACACGCGGGCGTGCTCGTGGTGTTTTCAATTACCCTCGCGGCCCTTTTTTTAGCCAGCGGAATCATGGCGAAAATCGAAGGTCGCAGTATTGCTGATTACGGCCTGCCGTGGCGGCGGGCATTTTGCGGGCAATTCTGGCAAGGCGCCGCGATCAGCTTTGTTTCGCTTACGGCTTTGTTGTGCGTGCTGCGTCTTGCGGGAGTGTTATCGTTCGGTTCGCTGGCTTTACACGGTGCCGATATCTGGAGATACGGCGCTCTTTGGGCCCTGGCATTTTTTGTAGGCGTGCTGACGGAAGACTTCCTTTATCGCGGCTACCTGCTGTTCACTTTGACTACTGGAATCGGCTTCTGGCCGGCGGCCGTCGTGACCTCGCTTCTGATGGGTGGGGCACACTTTCTCAATCCTGGCGGACATGGGCTGGGGCCATTCATTACCTTCCTTTACTGCCTGGTGAGCTGCCTTGTGATTCGAAGAACCGGCGATCTCTGGATGGCGCTGGGAATCCACGGGGCATGGGATTGGGGCGCGAATTTCTTTTACGGCGTGCCCTCCGGCGGGCAACTGGGCCAGGGGCACCTGCTCAATGCCAGCCTTCACGGCCCGACGTGGCTTACGGGTGGGACGTTCGGGCCAGAGGCGGGTTGGCCCAATGCAGTGTTGCTCGTGATTTGGGGGATCTTTTTTTCGGTGTGGCTGCATGGAGCGAGATATCCGAATCCGGCGGCCGTATCCGATCCACGCCGCCATTCGACATAGGTGGAGCCGGCTTGATGTAGAGAATCCGAGGAGGCGTTTCATGTTCACAATGCGGACAGCATTCATGGGGCGAAACGGACTGAGAGCCGGATGGCGGCTGTTGATCTTCTTTGCGCTCTTTGCTCCCTTGGGTTACGGCGCCAGCCGGATCGTCGACATTCTCACGCAGAAGCTGCACACCTCGGAGGACACGCCGCTCGGCGGCACCGTCGTGATGGGAGTTTTCTTCGCGGCTCTTCTTTTGGCCAGCGGAATTATGACGCGGATCGAGCGCCGCAGCATCGCCAATTACGGCCTGCCGTGGCGGCGGGCATTCTGCGGGCAATTCTGGCTGGGCGCGGCATTCAGTTTCGCTTCGCTCACAGTTTTATTGCTAGTGCTCCGCCTCGGCGGCGCCTTTTCTTTTGGTCCGCTGGCGTTGCATGGCGCGGATATCTGGCGGTATGGCATCTTCTGGACACTGCCGCTTTTTCTGTCCGCTGTGGTGGAAGACTTTTTTTATCGTGGCTATCTGCTGTTCACCCTCACCACCGGGATCGGCTTTTGGCCGGCGGCGCTCCTGACCTCACTATGGATGGGCGGGATGCACTACCTGAATCCCGGCGGGCACGGACTGGGTCCAGTGGCTGCATTTCTGTACTGTATGGCAACGTGCCTGGTGATTCGGAGAACGGGCGATCTTTGGATGGCGCTCGGAATCCACTCGGCGTGGTCGTGGGGAGAGGTTTTCTTCTACAGCGTACCTTCCAGCGGTTTCCCCGGCCAGGGACATCTGCGGAATGCGACCCTTCATGGTCCGGGGTGGCTTACAGGCGGGACGTTCGGGCCGGAGGCAAGCTGGCCCAACATCGCGTTGCTGGTGATCTGGGGGATTGTCTTCACAATGTGGCTACGCGGCGTGAAATATCCGAACCCCGCAGCCGTTTCCGATTCGCGTGGCGGCTCAAGTGCGTACGCGCCGGCGTGATCGAGTGAAACGATTACGGCTTTTTCGGAGTCAGATCACAGCCTTGCTTAACCCGGCCGAGGTCGATGCCGGCGGGAGAGAAACTCGCGATCTGCGGGCCCTCGGGAGTTTGGATTTCTACTTTGAACACTTGCGCGCCGAGCATCTCGCGCGTGGTTCCTTTGTCCATGGACAGGAAGTGGCCATTCACCCAGTTCCATCCGTGATTGCTGTGGGAGTTGTCCACGCGGACCAGCACTTCCATTTGCGGCCGCCCCCAGAAGCTGGGACGGTCCGGCCCCGCAATTCTTGCGTTGGGACGAAAGTCGCTAAGCTCGAGCTTGCCGGCCGTGCAGAAGAGAATGACTTTGGGATTGGATTCGCTTCCAGGCAATGAATTGTCGGCGTCAATCTCGAATCGGGTTTTCTTGACCAGAGTCATCTGGTCCTGTGAATCGAATTCTTTCCATTTTCCGCCGGCACTGATGCCGGTTTCCTGGGCGCATAACACCGCTGCAGCGCAAACCAAAACGAAGCACGCAACCAATGCCTTCACCGGAAACGGTTGGCGAACTGCTCCTCCGACCGGGATCGGAGCCTCCGATGTCTTTTCTCCACTGTTAGCGTTCAATTTCTTCCTCATTGCCGGCGTAGCTGCTCGATCGCCGATTTCGGACCTGCGCCCACGCCTATCTTTTCCCTAGTGATATAAAACCTGCAAGCCAACGAAAGTTGCGGCCCGGATTCATCTAGACTCTGCGCCCGAAACGCTGGGCCGACAGCACTTCAGGCAGGAGCATTCCGGGCGTGCCACGGGATAACCTCAGTAACGCCAGCTGGTTACTGGTGGGCGCTATAGGATTCGAACCTATGACTTCCACCGTGTGAAGATGGCACTCTACCGCTGAGTTAAGCGCCCAGCCCTGTCAGCCGCTATATTGTAGCAAAGAAACAGTTTTTTCGTGGACCTCGTCCGTGATAGCCTGAAGTTTGCAGCCCCGGATGCCGCCCGCTCGCGCTGGCCTCCGGAGGACTTCTGTCACTGCCCAATGCCCAACCGATTCAGCCTCGCGAAAGAGCCCGCAGGCGCCTCTCCCAAGGGGACTTCCGAGCCTGTGCCGGACGCCGCAGAGGCGCAACTTTCAGACCCCGGAGGGGTTCATTCCAGTGTGAGCAGCGTAGCCATGAACCGCGGGTTGCTGTCAATGGCAGGCATGCCGTCTCACGCCGAGCCGAAGATTGCCGGCGACCAATCCGCTGAAGGATTGAGCGACGCGCAAATCATGCTGCGGGTGAAAGCTGGCGACGAATCAGCTTTCGAGTATCTGGTGCAGAAATATCGCCGGCCCATGCTGAGCTTCATGTATCGCATGGCTCACAATTCCGCGGTNGCGGAGGATCTGGCGCAGGAAGTTTTCCTGCGCGTGTATCGCTCCCGCGAGAAGTACGAGGCGAGTGCCAAGTTCACGACCTGGTTGTATCGCATTGCGAGCAACCTCGCAGTGAATCACGCACGCGATACCCGGCACGAGCGCCCTGAGAATACAGTCAGCCTGGACGAGCCGGACCAGGAAAGCGGTTTGACCATGGATGTGCCCGACGACTCGCTTACTGCGGAAGAGAATATCGTCAGGCGCGAGCGATTGGCGGCCATTCGGCAACGCGTACAGGCGCTGCCGGAACGCCAGCGAATCGCGGTCATCATGCACAAGTACCAGCAGATGGACTATCGCCAGATCGCGGAAGTTCTGAAGCTGAGTGAGTCCGCCATTAAGTCNNTGTTGTTCCGCGCTTATGAGACTTTGCGCGTACAACTGAAAGAATTTGTATGAAGGANGTAGTCATGAAATGCAATGAGATTTGCGAACTGATGCCGGACCTGGCCGCCGGCNTGGACGCGGTCACGCCCGAAGTAAGTAAACATCTCGAGAGCTGCGCTGGGTGCACGGACAAGCTGAACGAATTCCGCCAGACCATGGCGTTGCTGGATGAGTGGCAGGCGCCCGAGCCGTCGCCGTATTTCGACGTGCGGCTGCGGGCTCGTCTGCGCGAGGAAGCTGCACGACCGCAGGCAGCGTGGTGGCAGTGGATGCGTAAGCCTGCACTGGCGGTGTCGCTTTCCGTGATTATGGTAATGAGCATCACACTATTGTTCCGTACCGATGCTGGCTGGAATTCTACACCGGAGGGACCCAGAGCCATGGTGGCTGAACCGGGGACGGCAGTGGGCGACTTGCAGGCACTGGATAAGAACAACGAGTTGTATTCGGATTTCGAGATCCTCGACGATCTACAGGCGCAGCAGGATGTGGACGTTAATCCGTGATCGCGAGGGATTCGGAGATTCGCGCATGGAGTGACCTTAGGAGAGGCTGGGGAAAGTGCGGGTGAAGTTCATAACCAGAGGGGTCGCGATAGCGGCTCTCGCGGTGGCGCTTACAGGTATGGCTCCCTGTGTGGCACAGGCTCGTCATCCGGCCGAGGAGCACCCTTCGCACCCCGTACCCCGGCCGAAACCTCAGCAGAACAATCACTCAGGACAATGGTTGCGCCAGCATAAGGATCTGCCTCCTGAGCAACAGAAGAAGGCGCTGGAAAATGATCCCCAGTTCCGCAACCTTCCCCCGCAACAGAAGCAGCAATTGAAGAATCAGCTGGATCGTTTCAACACCCTGCCGCCCGAGAAGCGGCAGCAGATGCTGAATCGAATGGACACCTGGGGACACCTGACCCCGGAGCAGAAAGACTCGGCGCGCCAGCTGCACTCGCAAATGCAAGGACTCCCGCCCGAGCGCCGCCAGGCAGTGCGGAACGCGATTCAGGCCTTGCGGGCTATGCCTCCCGAAGCTCGTCAGCGCCAGATCGACAGTGACGCTTACAAGAAACAGTTCAGCCCCGGGGAACGAAACATCCTCGGCGGCGCCTCCAAGTTGCCATTGGCGCCAGCCGAGCCGCCGCCGGAACAGTAGCTAGTGCCGCGGTTCCAAAACCTCTGCTGCACGATTGAATCCTCACCCGAATCCACTTCTCACGCCAACGCTGGCAAAAAAAAGCCGCCGAGCCATGAGGCCCGGCGGCGAGAAGGTAAAGCGGAGTCCTGAAGACCCTAACTACGGTGTAACTTCATATACGATGCCCGCACCATGGAGTCCCCCGACAGAGGTCGTGCCATAGAGCTTTCCGTTGACGAGAATCGCTTGGTGGTAGGGGTAGTATCCGTCGTTGCTGCTGCTGTCGAACGTCCAGAGCACACTCTCCTTGTAGGTGCCCGCCGTCAGCTTGTACACAGTGCCGTAATTCAGATTGTTGGCTGCACTTGACCCACCTGTCTCGGTGGTGCCGTATACATCCCCGGCTGAATCCACGGTAACACTTGCATAATACGGGGTTGAGCCGTCCTTTTTGGTATAACCCTGGAAGCTATGGATGACCTTTTCCGTCCAACTGTTGCCTTTGCCTGGCGTCAGCTTGAAAACCATTCCGAGGTTAAAGTTGCCACCCGTATTGGTTGTGCCATAGAGGTTTCCGGCCGAATCGGTGGCCAAACCAGCATAGGGGTTTTGCCCGAGTGAGTCTCCAAGGAAAGTGTAGATTGTGCTTGATATCCAGATGCCGCTGACTTCGCGCAGTTGGTAAACCACGCCAGCATTCCAGATAACACCACCGTTGTACGTGGTACCGTAAAGATAACCGTTGGTCTTGTCGATAACGAGACCGGAGTAGGAGTAGTCCCCGCCGTTAGTTCCCGGAAAACTGTGAATCAGATGGTAACTGAACTTGCTTCCTGACTTTTTTAGCTGGAAGACTGTGCCGACGCCGAACTTACCACCGTTCGAGGTAGTGCCGTAGAGGTTGCCAGCCGTATCCAAGACCAACGCGCCGTATGGGTAGTACCCGTCGTCGCCACTAATATCGTCGAAGGTATGAAGCACAGTCTCCTTCCATGTGCCGCCCGAGTTGATCAGCTCAAACACCGTACCCTGGCTGCTTGCGCCACCCTGATAGGTCGTGCCATAGAGGTTTCCTGAGGCATCCAAGGCCAAACCAGCAAAGGGGTACGCACCATCGCCGTTGCTGGGACCGAGAAAGCTATAGATTACAGTTTGGGTCCACGTGCCACCCGAATTCGTCAACTCGAAGACCGAGCCAAAGTTGCTGTCAGCACCACCCTCATAGGTCGTGCCATAAAGATGATTGCCTGAGCTGTCGGCAACGAGAGAGCCATAAGGATAGGCACCGTCCACACAGCTGGTCTGAGCGCAGAAGTTGTAGAGCGCAGTCTCGGTGCCAGCCCAGGCAGAAACTGCAAAGGTTAGAGTCACTACAAACAACACAAGCGCTTTCACGCGCATAAATCTCCCTCCTGAATTTTTGATCGTTTGAAACATCCAGACACGGAAAACGCCCTTGCTAGGGGGACCGCAAAAGGGAGAAGGGCTTTCCACAACTACGGATGCCAAAAAATGTCGGGTCATTGTGATTCACCCTGCGGGGCCTGTCAAGATGAAAGATTTTGCAGCTTTTTTATCAACGCCCGCCAGGCCGTGACCATGGCTCAGTTCATCAGGGCCAGCATTCTGCGGAGGGAGAGCGCGGTCTGGCGGATTTCGTCGGCGTCGGAGGCGTCGGGCGACATTTTCAGGTATTGTTCCAGATCGTCGACCGCGCCCGAGTTGTTCCCCAGACTGTAGCGCAGGAGGGCACGCTGTTTAACGTCTTCGGGTGACCGGGGATAGATCACCAGTACCAGGTCGACCAGGGGCAGAGCCTTGCGGAAGTTGCGGGTGGAGAGGTGAACAGTCTTGAGATTGTTCAGGATGCGGGTGAGAATCTGGCGGCGGCTGACGGCGAAGAGAAACTCGGGACGCAGCGTCATTTGGCCGGAATAAATTTCGTCGAGACGACGCTGGCAATCTTGCGGGCTCAGGATATCGCCGCCGTTGAAGCAGTCGACCAGGGTTTCGCGACCGTCGATGTCGTAGTGCTTCAGCAGAAAATGTCCGGGCATGCCCACGCCGAAGAGCGGAAAGCCAAGACGCCGGCCGACCTCCATGTAGATCAGGGCCAGGGTGATGGGAATGCCGAGCCCGCGGTCCAGCACATCGTTTAGAAAAGAATTGCGGGGATCGTAGTAATCCTCTCGATTGCCGCGCAGGCCGGCTTCCTCGAATAGCGTGCGATTCAGAGCCGCGATGGTCTGGGCAGCGTCGCCCACATCGGAGATGCGGGCTTCGGCCGCGCGGGCCAGTTCGTCGATTCGGGCGACGTAAGATTCAATGTCGAGATCAGGATATTCCGTGCGGGCGATGGTCAAAGCGGCGCGGACGAGGTCGATATCTTCATCGCTGATTTGCGGACCAACCAGGGCGGCGAAGGCCTCGGCGATCGCGGTCTGACCATGGTTCCCCATGAATTTATGCTAGCAGAACAGGCCTCCTGCGAACGCTATTTTCGCAGCAGGTTTTTCGCGATGAACAACACGTTCGCGGGGCGCTCGGCCAGCCGCCGCATAAGATAGGGATACCATTCGGTCCCGAATGGAATGTAGACCCGCGCGCGCCAGCCGTCCTGTATCAGGCTCTGCTGCAGATCGCGGCGGATGCCGTTGAGCATCTGGAACTCGAACGCGTCGCGGGAAATTCTTTCGCTCGTGGCAAAGGCCTTGGCCTGATTGATGATGTTTTCATCATGCGTGGCCAGGCCGTGATAAACCTTGCTCTTCATCAGAATCTTCATCAGCTTGACATAATTGGCATCGACTTCAGACTTTGCCTGAAAGGCAATCTCGGGGGGTTCTTTGTAAGCGCCTTTGCATAGCCGAATGCGGATGCCTTCCGCCAGCAAATTTTCGACATCGCTTTCCGAACGCCGCATGTAGGACTGAATGACCGCGCCTACGCATCCCTGATTGCCGGGCGCGCGGTGCAACTCGTGGACGAAATCAAGGGTGCGCTGCGTATAAGGCGAGCCTTCCATGTCGACGCGGACAAAGTTGCGCGGGTTCATGGCCGCGGCTTTGGCCACCAGCCCGGTGACCTGGTCGCGAGCTAGCTTCTCGTCTACGTCAAGGCCCATGTGAGTGAGTTTCAGGCTGATGTTGGCGTTTAGCTGTTGGGCGGCGATATCGTCCAGCAACTGGTGATAGAGCTGAGCGCTGGCGCGGGCTTCGTCGGCGTTGGTGACGTTTTCGCCGAGGTTGTCGATGGAGACGCTCAGGCCCGACTGGTTGACGGCGCGCGTGGCGCGGAGCACGTCCTCGACCTGAGTGCCGGCAACAAAACGGCTCGAGAAGCTTTGGCCGATGGAGGAACGCTCGGCGACGGCGCGCAGCCAGTGG
>JGI12269J14319_10002914_pt1 | contig 16307 bp, 12 predicted proteins | sample PeaSoiSIISIP2007_FD_14319 | JGI IMG/M metagenome (IMG submission 14319) | reverse complement strand
TGGGCGGTGAAGCGTACCTGCTCGCCATCGGCGCGTCCGTCGGCCGCGATGAGAAGCGGGGCGCCCTGGTCGATAAGCTCGCGCGCGGCCGAGAGCGTCTCGGCGAAGAGCGTCACCTCGAACACCCCGCTCGTGTCGGAAAGCTGCAGGAAGGCGAAGCGATTGCCGCGCGCCGAGGTGCGCTCCTGCTTGCCGATCGGCGTACCGGCAAGGCGGACCCGGCTGAGCCGGCCTTCGGCCACGCGCTGGAACTCGATGCCGTTAGGCGCGATCTCGGCAAGATTCTTGCGGCCCTTCGAGCCGTTGACGATGCGGCCGGCGAGCACCGGGATCGAGGCGCCGGCGTGCGAAAAGAGAAATCGGATGTTCTTGTAACGTGCGAAGGCGCCGCTCATCAGCAGGCTCAAGACGGCGCGCGCGGTATCGTGCGGATACTCGATCAGCGCGGCCGGCACGCCAGGCAGAAGATGGCCGCAGCAATTGGGCGCCAGAGGGTGGAAATAGGCGACGGCCTTGCGTCGATCGAGTTCCTCGAAAACGGGCGCAAAGCGCGGGTCGCCCGGCCAGATGTCGCCGTAGCTGGTCATGAAGCCGATGCCGTCCGCCCTGAGCACGTCGAGCGCGTACCCGATCTCGTGCAACACACCGTCGACGTCCGGCATCGGCATGGCGGCGAAGAGACCGAAGCGACCGGGATGGTCGCGGCCCATTTGCGCCCCGTAATCATTGCAGATTCGCGCCAGACGCCGCGCCTGCGCCCTTTCGCCGAACCACACCCCCGGGGTGGAGATCGAAAGAACCCCCGTGGCCACGCCGCCGCGGTCCATCTCCTCGAGCGCACCGGCGATGCTCCAATCCTGCTGGGCCTTCTGCAATCCGGCGGCAATGCCTTCCTGCGTGTTCCATGCGGCAAGCGGGTCAAGGTACTCCGGCGGGAAGAAATGATGATGCACGTCGACGCGGCGTGCCTTGCTCGAGGCTGTGGCCGGGACCGCGCCGCGCGGGAGCATGGCACTGGCGCCGAGCGCCGCGAGGATGGCCAGAAACCGTCGGCGCGAGCTCGCACGACCGCAGAGCGTCACATTTTCGTGCGATATCATCGATTTGCCCTCCCTGGTCTGGTGCGCGGCTGTGACCGCCGTCACACCTCCTCGACCTCGACGATGCCAGGAAGCGCCCTGATCGCCTGGCGGAGCTGGGGCGAGCAGCCGTAATGGCCGTGCAGCGCGATCTCGATCTCGCGCCCCTCCGCCATGGCGATGAGCCAGATGCGGCCCTTGCCTTTGCTCTCGCGCGCGAGAAGGTGCCGCAGCGAGGTCAGCGGGTCCGCGCCATTAACATAGATGCGCAATGAGGCCCCCACGTTCTGGGCCGCCTTGTCCAACGCCTCGATCGACTGGGCGGTGAAGCGCACCTGCTCCCCATCGGCGCGTCCGTCGGCCGCGATGAGAAGCGGCGCGCCCTGGTCGATAAGCTCGCGCGCGGCCGAGAGCGTCTCGGCGAAGAGCGTCACCTCGAACACCCCGCTCGTGTCGGAAAGCTGCAAGAAGGCGAAGCGGTTGCCGCGCGCCGAGGTGCGCTCCTGCTTGCCGATCGGCGTGCCGGCAAGGCGGACACGGCTGAGCCGGCCTTCGGCCACGCGCTGGAACGCCTCCGCCGCCCTGATCACGCCCAGCCGTTCGAGCGTCTTGCCGTAGGTGTGCAGCGGGTGGGCGGAGAGATAGAAGCCGACGGCCTCGAACTCGCGCTTGAGCCGGTCCATGGGCGGCCAGTCCGCCACCGCTGGCAGCACCAGCGGAGCTGCCGCCTGGCCGCCGTCCTGCGATGCGAGGGCCGTGAAAAGCGAGGTCTGCTCACTCGCGCGCTCCTCGGCCGCCCTGCTCGCGTGACGCACGATCTGCTCGACCGCCTCGAACACTTGGCGCCGGTTCGGGCACAGCCCGTCGAAGGCCCCGGCCGCGGCCAAGCTTTCGAGCTGCCGCTTGTTGAGGTTGCGCCCGTCGAGGCGATCCGCGAAATCGGCGAGCGATTGGAACCGCCCGTGGCTCATGCGCTCCTCGACAAGGCTCTTCATTGCAGCAGCCCCCACACCCTTGAGGGCTGCGAGCGCGTAGCGGATCGCGATACCTCCTTCGCCCGTCTCGACCGTGAAGGCGGCCTCGGAGCGGTTGATGTCCGGCGGTAGGAGCGTTATGCCAACTCTTTGCAACTCCTGGCGAAACACATTGAGCTTGTCCGTGTTCCCCAAGTCGTAGGCCATCGAGGCTGCGAAGAACTCGACGGGATAATTGGCCTTGAGAAAGGCGGTCTGGTAGGCAATCAGCGCATAGGGTGCCGAGTGACACTTGTTGAAACCGTAGCCGGCGAATTTGTTGACCTTGTCAAAGATGCCGGCGGCCTGGGCGGCGTCCACCCCGCGCACGACCGCCCCCTCGATGAAGCCCTTGCGTTGCGCCTCCATTTCCTCGCGGATTTTTTTGCCCATGGCGCGACGGAGGAGATCGGCCCCACCGAGCGTGTAGCCCGAGAGCTCCTGGGCGATTTGCATGACCTGCTCCTGGTAGACCATGATCCCGAAGGTCTCCTTGAGGATCGGTTCCAGCGAGGGATGCAGGTAATCGGCGGGCTCGATGCCGTTCTTGACGTTGATGTATTTGGGAATGTCGTCCATCGGACCGGGTCGGTAGAGCGCCACGATGGCGATGATGTCCTCGAAGCGGTCCGGCTTGAGACGGCGCAGTACGTCGCGCATGCCCGAGCCTTCCAACTGGAACACTCCGGTCGTCTCGCCTCGGCTCAACATCTCATAGGTCGCTTTATCATCTAAAGGTATTTCATTGATATCGAAGACAATATGTCGTTGACGCAACAACTGAGTCGCGCGCGCGATCACGCTCAGCGTCTTGAGCCCGAGAAAGTCGAACTTCACCAGCCCGGCGGCCTCGACCCATTTCATATTGAATTGGGTCACGGGCATCTCGGAGCGCGGGTCGCGGTAGAGCGGGATGAGCTCATCGAGCGGCCGGTCGCCGATCACTACGCCGGCCGCATGGGTCGAGGCGTGGCGATAGAGCCCCTCGAGCTTGAGCGCTATGTCGATCAAGCGGGCCACCGTCTCGTCCTCGGCACGCATGTGCTGGAGGAGGGGCTCGCCCTCGATCGCCTTCTGGAGGCTTACCGGATTGGCCGGATTGTTCGGGACCATCTTGCAAATGCGGTCGACCTGACCGTAGGGCATCTGGAGCACACGGCCGACATCGCGCAGCACCGCCCGCGCCTGGAGCTTGCCGAAAGTGATGATCTGGGCAACCCGGTCGCGCCCATAGCGCTCTTGAACGTAGTGGATGACCTCGTCGCGCCGCTCCTGGCAGAAATCGACATCGAAGTCGGGCATTGAGACGCGTTCAGGATTGAGAAAGCGCTCGAACAGGAGCCCCCAACGCAAGGGATCCAAATCGGTAATGGTGAGCGACCAGGCGACCACGGAACCCGCACCCGAGCCGCGCCCGGGCCCCACGGGAATGCCTTGGGCCTTGGCCCATTTGATGAAATCCGAGACGATGAGGAAATAGCCGGCAAAGCCCATCTGGCTGATCACGCCGAGCTCGTAACGCAGGCGCTCGCGGTAGGGCCGGGCCGCAGCCTCCTGCTCCTCTCCGCTCATTCCCGGCTTGAGGACGTGCGCGGCCAGCCGTCCCTCGAGCCCCTCGCTCGCCTGGGCCTTGAGCTCCTCCTTCTCGGAAATTCCGCTCGGCGTCGGGAAGGGCGGCAGGATGGGCTTCTGCGCCGTGGGATAGAACGAGCAGCGCCGGGCGATGGCGAGCGTGTTGTCGAGGGCCTCAGGGAGGTCGCGGAAGCACTCCCGCATCTCCGCCGCCGACTTGAAGCGATGCTCGGGGGTGAGCCGGCGCCGTTCCGGCTCCGAGATATAGGTGCCCTCGGCGATGCAGAGCAGCGCATCGTGCGCCTCGAACATGCCCTCATCTGCGAAGAACGCCTCGTTGGTCGCGACCAGGGGAAGGCCGTGGCGATAGGCGAGCTCGAGGAGCGGGCCTTCGACCTGGTCCTCAATGGCCAAGCCATGGCGCTGCAGCTCGACATAGAGCCGCCCGGCGAAGACGCCGGCAAGCTTGAGCAATAGGGCCTCTGCCGCCGGCAGCTGCCCCTCGGAGAGGAGCCGACCGACCGGCCCCTTGACCCCGCCGGTGAGCGCCAAAAGGCCATCGTTGGTCCCGGCAATGTCGGCCAGAGCCAGTTGGGGCGCCTCCCCGGCCGGCGTGGCAAGGAAGGAGCGGCTCACGAGCTTGAGGAGCGAGCGATATCCGGCCTCATCCTTGGCCAGGAGCACGAGTTGGTCGGGGCTGGCCGCGCCTGCCCCGGGATGGCCCTCGCGGTCCTCGCGGCGGAGTGCGATCTGGCAGCCGATGATGGGCTGCACTCCCGCCGCCTCGGCGGCTTGGGCAAACTCGAGGGCGCCGAAGAGGTTGCCGCTATCCGTAATCGCCACCGCGGGCATGCCGTGCCGCTTGGCGAGCTCGACGAGCGCCTTGATCTTGATCGCCCCCTCGGAGAGCGAGTAGGCCGAATGGACCCGCAGATGGACGAAATCGGCGTGGGGCATAGCGCTTCAAGAGCGACAAGATGACTTCGAGATCGCTCTCGCCGAGGCGATCTCACTGCAAAGAGGATAGCAGCATGTTGCGGTCCTGGGGAGATTATTTATCCACATGTTGTTGGCAACAGGTGGAACTCCCCCGCTTTGCCGCTGCTTAGGCGGGCACGACCTGGCCCGCGCTCAGCACGAGCACGCGGTCCATGCGCCGCGCCAGCTCCTGGTTATGCGTGGCCACGAGGGCAGCGAGCCCGGTCTGCCGCACGATGGCGTAGAGCTGCGTGAACACATTCTGCGCCGTGTCGTGGTCGAGGTTCCCGGTGGGCTCGTCCGCCAAGAGGACGCGCGGCGCGTTCGCGATCGCGCGCACGATGGCGACGCGCTGCTGCTCGCCGCCGGAGAGCCGGGCCGGCCGGTGGCTCTCCCGCTCCGCGAGCCCGACCATGGCGAGGAGCTGGCGCGCGCGCTCCCTTGCCACCTCGCGCGAGAGGCCGGCGATGAGCTGGGGCAGCATGACGTTCTCGAGGGCGGAGAATTCGGGCAGGAGGTGATGGAACTGGTAGACGAAGCCCAGATGAATGCGCCTGAGCCGCGTGCGCTCGTCGTCGCCGAGCGTGCCGCAAGGGATACCGTTGACGATGACCTCGCCGCCGTCGGGGCGCTCGAGCAAGCCCGCCACGTGAAGGAGCGTGGACTTGCCGGCCCCGGACGGCCCGACGAGTGCTACGATCTCGCCGGCCTCGACCGCAAGCGAGAGGCCGCGCAGCACCTCGAGCGCCTCGCCGCCCTGGCGGTAGGTGCGCACGATGCCGCGTAACGCCAATGCCGGTGCGGCCGCAGCAGGAGCGCCCGCCTCACTCATAGCGCAGCGCCTCCACGGGATCGAGGCGGGCGGCGCGCCACGCGGGATAAATGCTGGCGAGGAAGGAGAGACCGAGGCTCATGGCCACGACCGAGAAGACCTCAGCCGGATCGACCACGGCGGGAAGCTGCGTCAGATAGAAGAACTCGGCCGGGAAGAGATTCTGGCCGGTGGTGCGCTCAAGCCACTGGTGGATGCCCTCGATGTTCTCGCAGAAGAGCAAGGCGAGCACGAGGCCGGCCGCGGTACCCACGACGCCGATGCTCATGCCGCTCATGAAGAAGATACGCATGATCATGCCGCGCGTCGCTCCCATGGTGCGCAGGATCGCGATGCCGCGCGCCTTGTCGTTCACCAGCATGATCAGGCCGGAGATGATGTTGAAGGCGGCGACGACGATGATGAGCGTCACCACCACGGTGTAGAGGTTGCGCTGCAGCGCCACGAAATTGAAGTAGCTGGCGTTCGCCCGCTCCCACGGGATAGCGGCCATGCCGGGACCCGCGGCATTCCGGACCGCCGGGACCATCGCCTGCGCCCGCTCCGGATCCTGGATGCGGACCTCGAGCTCGCTCACCGCGTTCGGCAGCCGGAAGTAGAGCTGTGCCGCCTCGAGGGGCATGTACATGTAAGCGCTGTCATATTCGTACATGCCGACGTTGAAGATGGCGGCGATATGGTAGGTCTTGATGCGCGGGATCGTGCCGAAGGCGGTCACCGCACCCTCGGGCGTGATCAGCGAGACTTGGCCGCCCAGATTGACGCCCAGACGATTGGCGAAGCGATAGCCGACCGCGACGCCGTCGTCGTTGAAGTCGTCGAGCGAGCCGGCGATGAGCTTCTCCGAGACGAGGGCGAGCTTCTTGAGGTCCTCCTGCTTGATGCCGCGCACGATCGCCCCCGTCGTGCTGCTGCGCGCCGTCGCGATCGCCTGACCGTCGACCTGGGGGATGGCGCTCACCACGCCGGGAACCTTGCGCACGGCCGCGGCGACGGCGTCGTAATGGACGAGCTTGCCGGTCGTATCCTCTACCGAGATGTGGCCGTTCAAGCCGAGAATGCGCTCGATGAGCTGCTGGCGAAAGCCGTTGAAGATCGCGAGCGTGATGATGAGCGCCATCACGCCGAGCAGGATGCCGATGAGCGAGAACCAGGAGACGACGGAGATGAAGCCCTCTTGGCGCCGCGCCCGCAGGTAGCGCATCGCCACCATGCGCTCGAAGGGCGAGAAGATCATCTCCCCGGCACCTAACGAGCGAGACGCGCAAGAGCGCTCTCGAGAGAGAGCTCCTCGCGCTCCCCGCTCCTGCGCGCCTTAAGCTCGACGACCCCCGCCTTGAGCCCGCGCGGACCGACCACGAGCTGCCAGGGCAGCCCGATCAGGTCCATCTCCGCGAACTTGGCCCCGGCACTCTCGTCGCGATCGTCGTAGAGCACCTCGACCTTCGCCGCCGCGAGCTTGCCATAGATCTCGTCGCAGGCGCTCACGCAAGCGGCATCGCTCGCGCGCAGATTGACGAGCCCGACCTTGAAGGGCGCCACCGGCTCGGGCCAGACGATGCCCTTCTCGTCGTGGCTCGCCTCGATGATGGCGCCGACAAGGCGGGAGACGCCGATGCCGTAGGAGCCCATGTGCGCGGCGTATTGCTCCCCCTTCGCATCGACGACGTATGCCTTAAGGGGTACCGAGTATTTGGTGCCGAAATAGAAGATATGGCCGACCTCGATGCCGCGCGCCTCGATGCGTTTCTCGGCATCGATCTTGGCAAAGGCCTTGGCGTCGTGCTTGTCGTCGGTCGCCGCATAAAGGCTCGTCCAGTAGCCGACCACGGGCTCGAGATCGGCCTCGTAGTCGACGCTGCTGCCGAGAACGTCGAACTCGACGAAGTCGCGGTGGCAATAGACCTTGCTCTCGCCGGTGTCCGCGAGAATGATGAACTCGTGGCTCATGTCGCCGCCGATGGGGCCGCTTTCGGCCGCCATCGGGATCGCCTTCAGGCCCATGCGCGCGAAGGTGCGCAGATAGGCGACGAACATTTTGTTGTAGGAACGCTTGGCGCCGGCGAAATCGAGGTCGAAGGAGTAGGCGTCCTTCATCAGGAACTCGCGCCCGCGCATGACGCCGAAACGCGGCCGGACCTCGTCGCGGAACTTCCACTGGATGTGGTAGAGGAGCTTCGGCAGCTCGCGGTAGCTCTTGACCGCGGAACGGAAGATTTCCGTGATCTGCTCCTCGTTGGTGGGGCCGTAGAGCATCTCGCGCTCGTGCCGGTCGAGGATGCGCAGCATCTCCTTGCCGTAGTCCTCGTAGCGCCCGGACTCCTTCCACAGGTCGGCCGCCTGGATGGTCGGCATCAGGAGCTCCTGGCAGCCTGCCCTGTCCTGCTCCTCGCGCACGATCTGCTCGATCTTCTTGAGCGCGCGAAAGCCGAGCGGCAGCCAACTATAGATGCCCGCACTCGCCTGCCGGATCATGCCGGCGCGCAGCATGTAGCGGTGCGAGACGATCTGGGCCTCGGCCGGGTTCTCCTTGAGGGTCGGCATGAAGTAGACGGAGCGTCGCATCCTGCCCTCTTCTCGTGGCCGCGCTCTGAAGGGCCCGGGGTCTCAGGCGCTCGACAGTGGGCCGGAATGTAGGCTAATGGCCCGAGCGATAGCAATGCCGCAAAGCGCGGCCAAGTCCGCGCTTGGAGGGCGTGCGGCACGCGTTCTTCCCTCGCTTGGCGCGACCGCCCCCCGGGGATCTCACATTCGGGTGAGGCAACGCGGCCGGCATTTGGAGCTGCTGACCGCTCCGCAGCGTCTCGTATATCCTCCAGGCAAATATCGCAGCAACCGAGGAGGCCTCGATGACCGCCGCCGACCCGCACGCCAGGAGTCTCATGGGCAAGACCGATTTCTCGCGCCGCGCCTTCGTGGCCGCGGGGCTTGGCAGCGGCTTCGCCCTCGCGGTATTGCCGGTGTCGGCTGAGACCATCACGACCGACGCCGGGGGGCTTACCGCCGGCGACGTGGAAATCCCGGTCGAGGGCGGCAGGATGCCGGCCTATCGCGCCATGCCGGCAAAGAGCGGGCGCTTCGCCACGGTCTTGGTGGTGCAGGAGGTCTTCGGCGTCCACGAGCATATCAAGGGCATCTGCCGCCGCTTCGCCAAGCTCGGCTATTTCGCGGTGGCGCCCTACCTTTATTGGCGCTTCGGCGATGTCACCAAGCTCAGCGAAACGTCCGAGGTCGTCAAATTTGCCAACCGCGCCTCCGAGCCTCAGGTGATGTCCGACCTCGACGCGACCATCGCCTGGGCAAAGAGCACAAAGAAGGCCAACACCTCGCGCACGGGCATCACCGGCTTCTGCCGCGGCGGCCGGTACGTCTGGCTCTACGCCGAGCATAACCCGCATCTAAAGGCCGCCGTCGCCTGGTATGGCCCCCTTGCCATGGCCAAGTCGGAGCTCACGCCCGTCAATCCGCCCGACCAGATCGCCGAGCTCAAGGTACCGGTGCTGGGCCTCTATGGTGCGGCCGACCAAGGCATTCCTGTGGCCGAGGTGGAGAAGTTCCGCGACGCGCTCAAGGCCGCCGGCAAGAAGTGCGATTTCGTGATCTACCAGGATACCCCGCACGGCTTTTTCGCCGACTATCGCCCGAGCTATCGCCCGGATGCGGCGGCCGATGGCTGGAGACGGCTGCAGGCCTGGTTCAAGAGCCACGGGGTGGCCTAGACGGAAGTGCGACCATTCTCCAGCCGCGGGACGGTCTTCTGCAAGAAACGGCAAGTTGCTGCAATTATTGCCGTTTTTCATTGCAATCGTTATTCGCCTCGAGCATGATGTCAGACGCTGCATGGGAGGTGCCCAGCACCTTTTCCAGGCGGCCAAGAAGGGGCTCGTCCCGCGAGGACGGCCACAAGTGTGCGGAGGAAAACTCGGCGTCGTACGAAAGAGGCAACTCACCCGCTCGTAGAAAAAAATAAATCCGTAACGCCACAGAAAATTTCGACGACGCGACAGGGCAAGGCTCCTCCGGAGCGCTTGCCTTCTTTTTCAACGCAACTCGGCGGCGGCTCCGCGCTATACCCGCATCCACGGCGGCGAGAGCTTGGCGATGCGCTTGAAGACGGGACAACTTTCCCGGTGCGCACCCTTGAGATAGCCGATCGACATCAGGAACTCGCCGGTGATCTCGCCCCCGGTGAAGACGAAGGTCTCTTTGAAGAGCTTGATCCATTTGTCCTTCGGCAGCGGGTGATGGGCGGCGAGCCAAGCAGCGAACGAGCCGTGGCTCTCCCGCAAGCGCCGGATGCGCTTCGCATTCTCGATCACGGCGGCGACCTTGAGGCGGTTGCGGATGATGCCCGCGTCGGCCAAGAGGCGCGCCTCTTGGCGTTTGCCGAAGCGGGCGACGCGGTCGACCTCGAAGCCGTGGAAGGCGCGCCGGAAGCCCTCGCGCTTCTTGAGCATGGTGAGCCAATTGAGCCCGGCCTGGTTGATCTCCAGTGCCAAGCGCTCGAAGAGCTCGCGCTCGCCCGCGAGGGGAAAGCCGTACTCCTCATCGTGGTAGGCACCATGCCATTCGTGGCCGGGTGCAACGTCGCAATAATGCGAGCCCATCTCAGCCGTTGCGGAAGGAAATCAGGTTGGTGGATGCCAAGCCGTACGCCACGCCCCAAAGCAGGATCGCGATGGCGGTCGTGACCAGCGCCTTGAGCCACAACTTCGGCCGCGTAGGCGCGCTCGTCGCGTGACCCTTCTCGACCTGGCCCTCATCGGGAATGCGCACGCCCCAGGGCAGGACCATGAACAGCACCAGCCACCAGATGATGATGAAAGTGACGAGTCCCTCGAACCAGGTCATCGCCTGCGGCCCTAGACCTGCTCGAGCTCGACGAGCGTGCCGCAGAGGTCCTTGGGGTGGAGAAAGAGCACCGGCTTGTCGTGCGCGCCGAGCCTGGGCTCGCCGCCGCCAAGCACGCGCAGTCCGCGGGCCTTGAGCCGATCGCGCGCCGCCAGGATATCGTCCACCTCAAAGCAGACGTGGTGGATGCCGCCTGCCGGATTGCGCGCCAAGAAGCCGGCGATCGGCGAGCTGTCGCCATAGGGATGCAGGAGCTCGATCTTGGCGTTGGCGAGCTCGACGAAGACGGTCGTCACCCCATGCACCGGCATATCGACGGGTGCCGAGACCTTGGCGCCGAGCGTATCGCGGTAAAGTGCCGCCGCCGCCGCGAGATCGGGCACCGCGATCGCCACATGGTTGAGCTTGCCGATCATGCTTTCCGTCCCACCCACGGGTTTTCTCTCCTCCCGCGGCCATTATACACGGACGAGATGCACGTCGATCGCCGGCTTCTTGCCGCGCGCCAGGCGAATGCTGCGCCGGATGGCCAGCCGGACGGCTTCCCTGAGCGCCTCGTCATCCCCGCGCATGGCCTTGGGCAGGCCTTCGATCGCCGCCGCGATCGCCTCGCGCGCCCGGCTTGCGAGCTCGGCCGTGCCCTCGTCGCCGGCCAGGCCGGGGAGTGCTATCTGCGGGTCCGCAACCAGATCGCCATGGCCGTCGACCACCACGGTGGCAACGGCAGCACCATGCCAAATCAAGCGCGTGCGGCCCTTCACCACCTCCCCTGCCGCGGGCACGAGCGTGGTGCCGTCAAGCGCCAGGCGCCCCGAAGGTGCCTGGCCGACGATCTCGGCAGGTCCCGGTGCTAGGCGCAGGATGTCGCCGTTCGTCACCACCACCGCCTCGCGCACCTGGCAAGCGCGGGCGAAGCGGGCGTGCTCGATGAGATGGCGCGCCTCGCCGTGTACCGGGACGGCAATCTGCGGCCGCACCCAGGCATACATCTCGGCGAGCTCGTCGCGCGCGGGGTGGCCCGAGACATGCACGAACTCCTCGTGCTCGGTGATGATCTCGACGCCGAGGCGCGCGAGCGCGCTCTGCAGGCGGAAGATCGAGCGCTCGTTGCCGGGGATGATGCGCGAGGAGAAGATGGCCACATCCCCCGCCTCGAGCGCTACGTGGGAATGCTCTCCCGCGACCACGCGCGAAAGTGCCGAGCGCGGCTCGCCCTGGCTTCCCGTCATGGCCAACACCACTTTGTCGCGCGGCAGATAGGCCGCCTCGGCGTCGCCCAGGAAGCGCGGAATCGAGCGCAAATAGCCGTTTTCGAGGGCCGCCTCGTAGAAGCGCCAGAGCGAGCGGCCGACGAGTGCCGCCTGCCGGCCGTTCGCCTCGGCGACTTTGGCGATCGTCTCGAGGCGCGCCACGTTGGAGGCGAAGCAGGCGATGACGACGCGCTGCTCGGCGCGCGCCACCAGCCGCGAGAGACTCTTGCGCAGCTCGGCTTCCGAGCCCGACACGCCGCTGCGCAGCACGTTCGTCGAATCGCAGACCATGGCGAGCACGCCTTCCTCGCCCACCCGCCTGAGCGCGTCGGAGTCCGTCACCGGACCGACGAGCGGATCGGGGTCGATTTTCCAATCCCCGGTATGGAGAACGGTGCCGAGCGGCGTGCGGATGGCGAGCGCGTTCGGCTCGGGGATCGAGTGGGTGAGCGTGATCATCTCGAATTCGAACGGGCCGAGGGCAAAGCGGCCCGAGAGGGGTACCACCGTGATCGCCGCCGCGCTCGCGAGGCCCGCCTCCTCGAGCTTGCGCCTGAGGATGGAGGCGGTGAACGGGGTGGCGTAGATCGGGCAGCGCAGGAGCGGCCAGAGATACTGGACGGCGCCGATGTGGTCCTCGTGCGCGTGGGTGAGCACGATGCCGAGCAGGCGCTCGCGCCGCTCGACGATGAAGGCGGGATCGGGCATCACCACCTCGATCCCGGGCAGGCGCTCGTCCGCGAAGGTGATGCCGAGATCGACGATCACCCAGTCGTCCGCGAAGCCGTAGAGATTGAGGTTCATGCCGATTTCGCCCGCCCCGCCGAGCGGCACGAAGACGAGCTCGCGCAATGCGGCACTTGCGCGCGCGGCGGAGCCGGCTCCGGCGGCATCGGGTGCGGCCATCACTTGCCCTTGTTGCGCCGGTGGATCAGCCACAGGCCCCACAGCGTAAGCGTCGGATCGACGGTCTCGATCGCCTCGCTCGCCCCTTCGAAGAGCGGGGCCAAGCCGCCTGTCGCCACTACCCCCATGGGCTCGCCCCACTCCGCGCGAATGCGCGCGACGAGGCCCTCGATCAATCCGACATAGCCCCAGAAGATGCCGGACTGCATCATCGGAATGGTGGCCTTGCCGATCACGCGCTCGGTGCGCCGGATGCGCACGCTCGGCAGCTTGGCGGCGGCCATATGGAGCGCATGAAGCGAAAGATTGATGCCGGGCGCGATCACGCCGCCGCAGTAGTTGCCGTCACGATCGACGACATCGAAGGTCGTCGCCGTGCCGAAATCGACGACGATGAGCGGCGGTTTGTGCCGATCGGCTGCTGCGACCGTGTTGAGGATACGGTCCGCACCCACTTCCTCGGGGCGGTCCACCAGCGCCCGGCAGCCGACGGAGACCCCCGGCTCTCCCACCACCAGCGGCGTGCTCTTGAAATAGTGGGTCGAGAGGCGCACGAGGTTGAAGTCCGCCTCCGGCACCACGCTCGCGATGATCGCGGCGTCGATTTCTGCGCGCGCGATCCCGCCAAGCCCCATGAGCTGATCGAGCCAGACGACGTACTCGTCGGCGGTGCGCTTGGGATCGGTCGACGCGCGCCATACGCCGCGCATCTCGCCCTCCTGCCACACCGAGAATACCGTGTTCGTGTTGTTGCAATTGATCGCCAGCAGCATGCGGCACCTCACGTGCGCACGGAAGCTTCCATCACGTCGCCGGCGCTGATGCGCCGGTGCCTTCCGTCCTCAAGTGCCAAAAGGAGCGCTCCCGAGGCGTCGAGACCCTCGAACAGGCCGGCGAGGGTCTCGCCCTCCAGACGCACCTCGATCATCTTGTCCTTCTTCCAGGCGCGCGCCAGCCAGGCCTCGCGCGCCGGCCGAAAGCCCTCCTCGCGCCAGGTGTGCAGCCAGCGCCGCAAGGAGCGGCTCACCGCCTCGACCACCGTTTCGAGCTCGAGCTTGGCACCCGCCTCGCGCTCGAGGCAAGTTGCCGGAAAGGGAGTGTCGTCCGGACAGCTCTCGATGTTGATGCCGATGCCAAGGATGACCCAGGCGAGCCGGTCGGGAGCCGCAGCGCCGGATTCGAGGAGAATCCCTCCGACCTTGCCGCCCCCCACCAGCACGTCGTTCGGCCATTTGAAGCGCACCTCCGTGAGCGGCGGCATGAACGCTCCCAGCGCATCGCCCACGGCTACCGCCGCAACCATGCCGAGGCATGCCGCCTCCGCGGGCGTGGAATGAGGGCGCAGCACAAGGGAGAGGTAAAGATTGCCGCGCGGCGAACGCCACTCCCTGCCGCGCCGGCCGCGCCCGGCGGTCTGCTCCCGCGCCCATACGAGCGTGCCCTCCTCCGCCCCCTCCTCGGCGAGCCGCCTAGCCTCCTCGTTCGTGCTGCCGCAGCGCTCGAGCGCTATCAGGCGAAAGCCGGGCGCCAGCCGTGGCGGGCGGCTCATCCCGGGAAGAGCGCCGCCGCGGCGATCTTGGCGCCGGCAAGGATCGGCGCCGGATAGACGAAGAAGAGCAGCGTGAAGAGTCCGGTCAACGTCAGCACGGCCGACATGGAGCCGGCGATCGGCCGCTCGAAGGCGATTGCCGGCTCGTCGAAATACATGATCTTGACGATACGCACGTAATAGTAGGCGCCCACGACGCTGGTCAGCACGCCGATGACCGCGAGCGTATAGAGTCTCGCCTCGATCGCCGCGAGGAATACGTAGAGCTTGCCGAAGAAGCCGGCGAGTGGGGGAATGCCCGCGAGCGAGAAGAGAAATACGGCGAAGACCGCGGCCAAGAGCGGCTGCGTCCTGGCGAGGCCGGCGAGGTCGCCGATGCCCTCGACGAAGCGCCCCTTCTCGCGCATGCAAAGGATGCAGCCGAACGCACCCACCACCATGACGACGTAGATCGCCATGTAGATCATCACGCCGCGCACGCCCGCCTCCGTGCCGGCGGCCAGCCCGACCAGCGCATAGCCGATGTTGGCGATCGAGCTATAGGCCATGAGCCTCTTGATGTTGCGCTGATTGATGGCGGCATAGGCGCCCAGCACCATCGACGCGATCGAGATGGCGATGATGATCTGCTGCCACTGGGCCACGAGGTGACCGAACGGCCCGATCAGCACGCGCACGAAGAGTGCTGTGGCCGCGACCTTGGGTGCCGCGGCGAAGAAGGCGGTCACGGGAGTCGGCGCTCCCTCGTAGACGTCGGGCGTCCACATGTGAAAGGGCACCGCCGAGACCTTGAAGGCGAGTGCTGCCGCCACGAAGGCGATGCCGATGACGACGCCGACGGACGGCGCGGTGCCGCCTGCGAACATGGCCGCGAGCGCAGAGAAGCGCGTAGTGCCTGAGAAGCCGTAGACGAACGAGGCGCCGTAGAGGAAGAGCCCCGAGCTCAAGGCGCCGAGCACGAAATATTTGAGCCCCGCCTCGGTCGAGCGCAGCGAATCGCGCTGGAAGGCGGCCGTCACGTAAAGTGCCAGGCTCTGGAGCTCGAGGCCCAGATAGAGCGCGATGAGGTCGTTCGCCGACACCATCATGAGCATGCCCAAGGTGGCGAAGACGAACAGCACCGGATATTCGAAGCGCGCCATCTTCTCGTGCTCGTTATAGCCGAGCGAGAGGACGAGGGTGAGCGCCGAGCCCGCGAGTACCAAGAGCTTCATGAAGGCGCCGAAACGGTCGTTCACGAAGAGCTCCGCGAACGCCGTCGTCGGCTTGACCGGGGTCACGCCTACGACGAGTGCCGCCGCCACGACGAAGGCGAGCACGGCGAGCGAGGAGAGCGTGCGCGTGATGCGATCGCCGTTGAAGACGCCCAGCATGAGGAGCGCCATGCCGACGATGGCGAGCCAGAGCTCCGGAAGCACTAACTGAAGATTGGCGAGGTAGCTCAAGGGCCGGCTCTCCCTAGCGCGGAAGCGCTGCGAGGATGGGATGCGCGCTGTCCGCGGCGGCGACGGCGGCGCTGTATTGGCCGATCACATGGCCGATCGAGGCATGCATCGGGGCGAGGAAGGATACCGGGTAGACGCCCATCCAGAGCACGACGGCCACGAGCGGAGCGAAGACCGCCACCTCGCGCGGCGAGAGATCGAGGATCGCCATGAGATCGGGCTTGGTGAGCTCGCCGAAGATGACCCGGCGATAGAGCCAAAGCATGTAGGCGACGCCGAGGATCATGCCGGTGGTCCCCAGAGTCGCGACCCAGGTGTTGACGCGGAAGACGCCGAGGAGGCTCAGGAACTCTCCCACGAAGCCGCTCGTCCCCGGCAGCCCGACCGAGGCGAGCATGAAGAGCATGAAGACGGCCGCATAGACCGGCATGCGGTGGACGAGCCCGCCGTAGGTCGCGATGAGCCGGCTGTGCATGCGGTCATAGACCACGCCGACGCAGAGGAAGAGGGCCGCCGAGACGACGCCGTGGCTCAGCATCTGGATCATGGCGCCCTCGACCGCCTGCGTCGTCGCCGCGAAGATGCCCATGGTCACGATGCCCATGTGCGCGACCGATGAATAGGCAATGAGCTTCTTCATGTCCTCCTGCGCCAACGCCACGAACGAGGTGTAGATCACGGCGACAACGCTGAGGGTGTAGATGAAGGGGGCGAAGTGGAGCGAGGCCTCGGGCAGCATGGGCAGCGAGAAGCGCAGGAAGCCGTAGCCGCCCATCTTCAGAAGCACGGCCGCGAGCATGACCGATCCCGCCGTCGGCGCCTCCACGTGCGC
>JGI12269J14319_10002912_pt1 | contig 16315 bp, 20 predicted proteins | sample PeaSoiSIISIP2007_FD_14319 | JGI IMG/M metagenome (IMG submission 14319) | reverse complement strand
GCGCGCGTGACGCCCAAGCAGTTGCTGGAGTCCTGCCTGCGCATGAAGCCCGACCGGATTCTGCTCGCGGAGCTTCGGGCGGAGGAAGCGTTCGACTACCTGCGTAACGTCAACTCAGGACACCCGGGCTCGATCACGAGCGTGCACGCGGCGAGCGCCGAGCTCGCCTTCGAGCAGCTGGTGCTGCTCGTCAAGCAAAGCCGCGGCGGGCAGGAGCTGCCGCGCGCCGACATCAAGCAGCTCCTCTATCTGCTGGTGGACGTCGTGATCCAGTTCGGGGTCGAGCGCCACCGGCGCTTTATCAAGGAGATCTGGTTTGAGCCGCACCGCAAGCATCGCAGCCTCAGCCCCGCTGCCTAAGCCGCACCCGGGTGCGAGCTGGCTCAAGTATGCCTGCGCCGGCGTGTTCGCACTGCTCGTCTCGCAGTACCTCGCCGGCTGGCTGCTCCTTAAGTCGCTGCACCTGGATCCGCGCTCGGCCGGCCCGCTGACGATCGCGCGCTACGGCTACTACTACGGCGAGCGGGCCGACATGCGGTCTCGGCTGTGGGTCACGTCGCTTACCGGTCTGGCACTTGTGGGTCTGTGCCCGCTGGTCCTCATGCTGCCGCGCCGGCGTGCGCTGCATGGCGATGCGCGCTTTGCGACGCGCCGCGAAGTCGCCCGCGCGGGGCTCCTGGGCGAGCGCGGAATTGTGCTCGGTCGCTGGGGCCGGCGCTGTCTGATGCTTGCTGGCCAGCAGGGCGTGTGCCTGGCCGCCCCTCCCCGCGCCGGCAAAGGCACCGGCGTCGTGATCCCGAATCTCTTGAACTGGCCGGACTCGGTCATCTGCGTCGACATCAAGCGTGAGAACTGGGCCTCCACTGCTGGCTTTCGTGCGGCGAGCGGCCAGGACTGCTATCTCTTCGACCCTTTTTCCGATGATCGCCGGACCGCGCGCTGGAATCCGTTCTTCTATGTCGCGGCGAACCCTGAGCGGCGCGTGAACGATCTGCAGCGTATCGCCGAGATGCTCTATCCGGATCCGCCAAACGTGGATCCATTCTGGACCGCGAGCGCCCGGTCCTTGTTCTTAGGGATCGCGCTCTACCTCTTCGAGACCGCTTCGATTCCAAAGACCATCGGCGAGGTGCTGCGCCAGGGCATGGCCTCGGATGACGAAGGCTTTGGCCAGCACTGGAAACGTGTCGTCGAGGGCCGCAACAGCGGGAACTACCCGCTCTCCCCGCAGTGCGTGCGAGCGCTCTACGACGTGATCGATCTGGCACCGGTCACGGCGAGCTCGATCCGCAAGACGTTCACCTCACGATTGGATCTATGGTTGAACCCGATCCTGGACTGGGCGACGTCCGGCAATGACTTTGACCTGCGGGAGCTTCGCGCCCGGCACATGTCGATCTACGTGGGCGTCAATCCCGATGACCTGCACCGATTGCGCCCGGTCGTGAATCTGCTCTTCCAGCAGGCCATCGGACTTCAGACGCGCGAACTTCCCGAGCATAACCCGCGCCTGAAGTACCAGGTCATGATGCTGCTCGATGAATTCGCGGCCCTGGGCCGCATCCCGATCATTGCGGAAGCTATCTCGTACCTGCCCGGTTACAACGTGCGCGTCGTCATGGTGGTGCAGACTCCCTCGCAGCTGCGGGAGGTGTACGGCGCGCACAACGCCGAGACGATGCTGAAGAGTCTTGCCGCGCGGATCGTGTTCGCGGCGAAAGATCACGCCGATGCGCGGGAGATTTCGGATGAGCTCGGCTATACCACGGTGCGCGCGAAGAGCATCTCGACGCCCCTGTTCGGCTTCTCGGGCGGCAAGGGGCAGCGCTCGCGCAGCCAGAACGTGAGCGAGCAGCGCCGGGCGCTCCTGCTGCCGCAGGAGGTCAAAGCGCTCGGCGCGGAAGAGGCGATCATCTTCTACGAAGGCTTGCGACCCATCCGCTGCAAGAAAATCCGTTACTTTCAGGATTACCGGTTCACCACGCGGCTACTGCCGCCGCCCGAGCGTGCAGCGCCCCTTATCGTCCCGTCGGGTGAGCCGTCGGTGGCAGCCGATACGGTGCTTGAGAAGACCCCGACGAGTCCGCCACCGGCAGAATCGAGGCCCCGCGAGGTACCTGAGGTTCACCCGGCGGCCCGCGAAGCAACTGTGGCCGATATCGACCGCCTCGACTCCTTGACGCTCGACGATTTCGCGGTGGATTTCGACCGCGTGAAGATCCCGCAGAAGGCCGATGGCGAGCGGCTGACCGCGGAAGAGATGAACGCGGTCGTCGCGAACTTCGTCGATACGCTCAAAATCCGATAGGGACCCGACATGGCGACCAACACCACATCTGCGACGCCCGATGGAACCGGTGCTGAAAACTCGATCCGGCCGTCAAAGAAGCTGCGAAAGGAGAACGCCGCATCGCAGCCCGCCGCCGCGCCGGCGTCGTCGAGCGGCCCTGAGAAGCCAGCGCAGGAGCGCGCCGTGCCCGAGGAAGTTCGCCGGCGATTCGTTCAGGTCAAGAACCGCTACTACTTTCTGGATGGTGCCCGCGCCTTCACCGACCGCGGCACGCGACTCACAACCTCGAGTGAAAACACGGAAGTCGTCAGGAGCCTGATCCAGATTGCCGAGGCGCGCGGGTGGAGCGAGGTGACGGTCCGCGGGACCGAGCGCTTTCGCAAGGAGGCCTGGCTTGCGGCGCGCCTGGCGGGACTCGACGTGCACGGCTACCGGCCGAGCGAGTTCGAGCAGGGACATCTCGTGCGCACGCTCGGACGCCAGAGCCTGGCGCCGGCGATAGATAGCCTGGCCGCCGGGGATCGGCCGACGCCGGCGGAGCCGGATGCACGCGCACCCGAGAAGCGCGGGGGCCTGCTGACCGGACGGCTGGTGGATCACGGGCCGGCGCCGTATCGCCACGACCCGCACGAGCCGATGTCGTATTTCGTGAAGCTCGAGACGGGGCGCGGCGATCGCACCATCTGGGGTGTGGATCTGGAGCGCGCCTTCAGGCAATCCCTGACCCAGCCTCAGGTGGGCGATGAGGTGGGGTTACGAGCCGTCCGGCAGGAGTCCGTGAAAGTCCACACCCAAAAGCGGGACGAAGCGGGCGAGCTCGTCGAGCGAGATCTGGAGACCCATCGCAACCGCTGGATCCTGGAGAAGAGCCCCTTCTTTGAAGCGCGGGAGGATGCCGCCCGCACTGTGCTCGACACCTCCATCGATCCAAAGCAGGCGGTGAAGAACCATCCCGAACTCGTAGGCACGTACCTGCAAGTGCGCGCGGCTGAGCTTGCCGCAAAGCAGTTTCGCGATCCGCAGGACCGCGAGCGCTTTGTGCAGCAGGTCCGCTCCGCGCTAGCCGATGCGGTGGCCCGCGGCGAGCCGCTGCCCGCGGTTCGCCTGCGCGAGCGGTCAGCCGAGCGCACTCCCAAGGCCCCAGACCGCGAGGCCGCGCCAGTGCGCGGCTGAGCCTCTCGAGGGCGCACCGGATGACTCGTGGCTGACTCCGACGATCGCTTCGATGCCGGATCTCGCCGGCGCGAGCTCAATCCCCGTCGCGGCGGGCAGCTGCTCATCGGCCGGCTGAAAGAGCACGGGCCCGCGAACTATCAGTTTCGTGCGAAGGAAGACCTCTCGTACTACGTGAAACTGCTCACCAGCCGTGGCGAGCGGATTCTCTGGGGCAGGGATCTCGAGCGCGCTGTCACCGAGGGTGAAACCCGCCCCAAGATCGGTGATCTCATCGGCGCGCGCCGCATCGCCCGCGAAGCCGTGACGGTCACGTCGCGTCAACGAGACGCCGAGGGTCGGGTGATTGCCCAGGAGGAACGACACGCGCATCGCACGCGCTGGGTTGTCGAGAAAGTGACGTTCTTTGCCGAGCGCGCCCGGATGGCGCGACGCTTGCGCGATGAACAGGCGGACATTCGAGAGGCGGTTCGGGCGCACCCGGAATTGAAATCCACGTTCCTGAGCGTCCGGGCGGCCGAGGAGTTTGCTGCCAAGCGCATTGCGAACCCTGAGGATCGCGAGCGCTTCCTCGAGCTTGTGAGTGGCGCGATGGCAGGCTCCATCCGGAAGGGCGAGCCACTGCCGTCGACCTCGCTGCGCACTCGCTCGCAGGAGCCATCCGGACCGCCGAGGCCGGGCACGCCGAAACGGGAGGAACCGACGCGATGAATGCGCCGACGGCAGATCCCACCATCGACGAGGTGATGGCGGATCAATCGGCCTCTGAATGGCTCAAGACTGCCCTCAGAGCCGCACTGGAGCGCGATCCCGTGGACGCGCTCAATGATACGCTCGCGCTCGCTGGTATCCTGGAAGAAAGGCTGCGGAACGTCCTGGACTTGGACGAGCCTCTCTGAGCCGCCCCCTCAAGGCATCCGCCTTACGGCGCGCTGCAGATACATCATCGCGTGCGTTCCGCAGCTATCGCAGGGCACGCAGACCTTCGCTAGCTTTGGACTCGCGATAGCCGGCGGAATGCGGACCGAGATGATTGGCTTCTCGATGCGACCGCATTGGGGGCATTCGATCCATGCTCTCATCTCCGCCGGTACGTTGTCGCTCATTGCGCATTATGGTCCGCGCTCCTGGCGCCGCCCCTCAAGTCGCGTTTGTGCTGATTTTCACCAGGAAGTCAGCTTGACACAGCTTGCAGAGCGCTCGTACGCGCACTTGCGATTGTCCACATGAGCAAAGAGAAGGCGGGATTGCTGGACAATCAGTCTGGCACGCGGTTCTCGCCGTCAAGGCCGTGCGCGCGGCGCTGCGCGCCGTGCTCCGCGAGTCGGCTGCGCCGAGCCCTGACGGCTGCGCTGCCGCGTGCCTTTCCGCCCGCCGGGCAATCCCGCCCGAGCAAGACGGAGATCGATCATGAACGGAACTATCCTTTACTCCGCCGACGGCAACGCGGAATCGGGCTTTCGCCCGGCGACTCTCGAGGAGATCATGACTGGCGCGCGCCAGGCGCTCAGCAATCGCGTCCGAAGGGGCGCGGCGCTGACCTCACCGCAACTGACACGGGACTTTCTGACCCTCAAGCTGGGTGCCCTGGAGCATGAAGTTTTTGCGGTCATACTGCTCGATGGGAGACACAGGGTCATTGAATACGTCGAATTGTTCCGCGGCACGATCGATGGCGCATCGGTCCATCCGCGCGAGGTGGTCAAGCTAGCGCTTGCCAAGAACGCGGCGGCCCTAGTGCTGGCACATCCACATCCCAGCGGCGTTGCTGAACCGTCCCAGGCCGATGAGATCCTGACCCGCAGGCTCAGAGAAGCTCTGCAGCTGGTCGACATCCGTGTCCTCGATCACCTCATCGTGGCCGGTGGCGCAACTGTCAGCTTCGCGGAAAGAGGGCTCTTATAGCCTCCGGCTGCGGGCGCGGAGGTGTACTCCGCGCCCGTCGGAAGCTTAGTACCTGGTACATGCGCAATTATTTCTATACTGCGCCAGTGCGCCAATCAGTTACGGTACCTATTCGCGCGCTGCCAGAGGTCGATCTCCATGAACCCGCGTGACTTCAGAGTGCAAATGATCGGCGAGACACTTCTGGTCCTGCAGAGGTTCGAGCGATTCTTGGTGGCCGTGCTGATGATGATGTCAACGCCTGAACATGCCGATCGCCAACTGCGTAGTGCGCTCCTTCGTGACAAAGCGACTTTGGGCGGGCTGATAGCCTTCTTTGCAGAAAGGGTTGAGCTGCCAGAACATTTTGCATCAACATTCGACGGACTGCTCAAGCGGAGGAATATATTAGTTCATAGTCTCTTCATGGAAACATGGTTCGATCTCAGTTCAGCGCAAGGGCAGGGACGCCTTGATTCCTTTCTTGCCGAGATTCGATCTGCGGCAAAATTAGCCGTTCACGTCATGCTCAGTGCAATTAGCGCGTGTACCTTGCGATCGGAGGAATTAGAAGTGAGAAACTATGTTGACCGAATTACCTCTCGCATCCGGCAAACCGCAGAACCTGATTTTGGTGGCCTAACAGAAGATCAATACACCGCTAAGGTACTAAAGAACGCTAGGGACCAGTTTTCTGTCGAACCGCGAAAGAAGTAATCCGCACTTCCACTGAACTGCAGACGACGGCCCCATCAAGCGAGCAGCCTCGCCGAGGCCTCAGCAACCAGGGGCCGATCTTGGGCAGCGCCTGACGAGAAGGGACGACAACAGATACCTTCGCAAACTATCGAAGGCGCGCCCTTGTTGCCGACCCGTGGCGTTTCATCTGCTTCCGCAGCTTTCGTGCACGCGATGCGCCGACGGTAGTTCGATCAACGCCGTGCCTGTCGCACCAGTCAGGCTCGAAAATGCCTGACGGGTCGGGGATGCTTCGTTTTTTTGTCGGCCTCTTCGGCGTGACCCGGCTTACGGACGGGGCGAAGCCACTCTAAACGGCGTCGCTTGCTGTCAATGACGCTTTTTGGTCCCCCCTACGGTCTGCCCCCAAAAAGCTATGACAGCGGCGCTTGACCGCCGTTTTCTCGTGCTTCTTTCGCCCCCGCCGTGGGGGTCACTCAAAAGGAAAGAGGCCGAACATGACCAAGACACTCAGCAAAGCCGACCTGGCGCGGTTCACCGGCAGCGAGCAGTGGTACCGCCACTCGATCAACCGCCGCGTTCTCTTCACCGACGGCGCGAAGTTTGTAGCCGACGAGGCGGGCGCTTACTGGCTTCTCGACGAAATCGCCATCATCCAGCCCCACAACCAGCGCGTGGCCGCTGAAGAATTCCAGGTCTGGAAGCTGGCCGTGAAGCCTGACCACAGCGGCGTTCTCACCTGCGAGGACGGCAACGACAACGTCGTCTACACCAAGGAGATCGAATACACCGACTTTCCGCCGGAGGGCATCACGCTCTACTTCACCAACAACACGATCCTGCTGCCGAGTGAGTACTGATCTTTTTGTCCCGCCGGCGGCGCCGGCGGGGCTTTCTTCGGCGCGCAACGGGCTCTTTTCACGGTCGCACAAAGGTTAAGTTTTGCGACTAGTAGGTTCCGTGTAATGTAGCGCTCGCGGGAGCAATTCGTGCCCAACGAGAGATGGCCAGGTTCGACCCATGTCTATTACTGCGTCCAAACTTGCCTTGCTCCAACACATTGTGCAGCACCTTCGTTTGGAGCCTTGGAAACAAGGACCCTTTACGCAGAGCGATCTTGAGGCGCTGCAGATGTTCACGGGAAAAATCGGCCCGAAGGGATTTGTCGGCATCGGTGCCGAAGCCGCCGAGGCGGTCAATCTGCTAGCCGATGGAATATTCAGCAACTCGCCGTTTCAGCGTGGAACGACATTTCAGGCGGTCCAGAAGCAGCTCACAGACATCATTATCGGCAACTATGTTGGGCGCGCGAGCGCATCCGTCACCGCGAAAGACGTGGCATGGGTCCAGCAGCAGATTGCCGCTTGGTTCAAAGAGCAAATCGCGATGCACGAATTCTATATTCCATGCTTTATTACGCCTTGGCCTGCCGCGGCGTTCTCTATCGGACCGATTCGCTTCACGCATATTCAAGATTTCGCGCCAGTGGCGCAGTCGGAGACTGGCCCGTTGTACGAAGCCACCTTCGGCCCAGTGTTCGATCTCATGCGTCGCACTGCGGCCAATTGGATCGCTACCGTTCAGATCGACGGTTGCACGAAGGAACGCGCTGAGGAAATTGCAAACCTGGCTGTCGATGTCGCGCTCGCCGGGCTCCAAATATGCATTCCCGACGACGGTGCGCGGCACATGGCGCGAATGACGGGTCGCACGATGCCTGTATTCAGTCAGACCGTTTCGCGCTCGGCTGGCCACTTGTCATCTTCCACGCAAAACACCGAGCCAGGGCGCGCTTTCGGTCCAGGATTTCTGGAGAAGCGCATTTCAGAGGTTAAGCCGATTCTCGACTCCATCACCAAACGACTTGAAAGGTACGTCCTCGGCGTTGGGGGGCTCACCAAACTTGAGCAGGCTTGGCCTGACGCGGCCTATTGGTTTCACGAGGGCCTTGCCGAACCCCTCGATACGATTGCGGTGCCGAAGCTAGAAACCGCACTAGAAGTTCTGCTGCGATCAGAGAGCTCCAAAGGCAGCAAGAGGCGCGTGCTGAAGGCCATCGAAGCCTGCTACGGGAACAAGGCCACAGACCTAATAAACCCGCAATCGCAGATCACGGCGGAACAATTTGCGGAAGGGTTTGTCCGAGATAGGTCGCGTATCCTTCACGGAACATGGTCGACACTGACGCACTCGCTCCGGGCCAGTAGGCCCCACTTGACTACGCTGACCCGCGACCTATTGATTGTATATACGGTCGTGCTCGACCAATATGCCGCGAGCTCTTCGCCTACTGATGCGGTCGATGACTTCCTTAATTTTATCGATACGCAGCGGCAACACACCGCCGCGCAGGCAGCTTCTGCGGCGAAATCGCCGCCCGCCAGCGGCACATAGCAGCATAGGAAGCGTGGTGATCGCTGATCTCGACCGTTCGCCTTTCGCTCTTTGTCGTCTGATTGCTTTCTCGGAACTGATCATTCCCTCGTCGCACAAAGGGTAGGTCTTGCGACGATTGTGCCGCTCTGCCCCATCAAGGACTTGCGTGTCGCATAATGTGGTCGCGAAATTCTCTCGTTTGCCGGTAAACGGATGTGACAGATAAAGACGAGCTGCTTTCATGCTTGCGGAATTGGCCAGGTGTATGCGGTGAGCCGGAGATCCAGGGTGAAAGCCCTACATGGCTTCGGGTGGAGACAAGCGCCGCTGAGGACGTTGAAGGCGTCGTGGCCCTGTTGAATTTCGTGGGCTGGTCTGGCTGGGAAGTGAGGGGGCTTATCGTTTTCGTGGATTGGGATTGATGCGGGTTTCAACCCTCAACGTCTTTACGCGCGAGGTGCTTTCTACTCTGCGGGCTGATCTTCATAAGTTGCGGCTTTGGCCCGCCGCGCTGGCAATCCCGCGTCTAGCCCCGGTCGCTTACTGTGCGCCAAACGCGGCGGCGACGAATGGAACCGCGACTTGTGCCACTGGCGTCAGATCAGCGGCGACACTAAGCAGTTCTCGAAGCCGTCGGAGTAGAGGTCGGGCGACCCCCGCGCGGCGCTGCGCCTGTGGGAGCGTAGCTTCCGAACCAAGGGCGCTCAGAATCTCTATGGTTTCTTGTCGGGACGCTGCGTTCATCGCTGTGCTGGCGATGACCGCTTCAGTCAAGGCCTTCAGTGCCTCGGCTAATTGCGGTTCGCCCTGTTGGCCGATTACCGAAACTGCCGTGTCCACCTGATGTAGCTGACCGGTGTTAACGACGCCCACATTGCTGTTTTTAATGTTGATGTTGTGGAATGTCGCGCCGGGTAGGATTACTGGCGGCGCGGGTCGCCGTCGGGGGAGCCTTACACCCGCCACCATCTCCATATTGTCGAGTGCGGCCTCGGCCTGACGGTCCAGTGCCGCCAGTTGTTTATCTATGACGCTTTGGTGGAGAGCGCCGCATTGAAGACATAGCGGAATTTGCTGATCCCCAATCGCGTATATGGCGGGACGGTCGCATTGGCTGCACTTCGGCATGGGATTCCTCGCGTATCTGCGGACATTAAATCATGGATTATGCTTGCCGATGAATAGTGACCACGGTCGCCCCCTCGGCGGCGTTTTTCCGTCGCACAAAGGGTAGGAAGCGAGACCCAGGAGGCTCCGCTCATCGCGCGGGGAGCCTCGGTAGTTCTAGATAACATTGAATGCGTAAGCTGTGATTTCTTTGGGTTAAGATTCTTCCTATTGAGCATCACCTGAGAATTCCCGATGCAGCAGCAGCGACGAGCGGTTACATTCAGACGCTTGAAACTGCCAAGTCGTCGCGCGCTCTTTTGGGCCGGGCTTTCCCTTCTCGTCGTTGCCTTCGTTGGCAGCTTGATTGTTGCGTATCGCCAGGAATTGACAGCTCCGATGACGGCCGCAATGGCATTCCCTGGGCCACGAAAAGAGCGCTTGCGCAATATCCAAATCGTACTAACCGGCCAACTTCCCCGCGAGCCAGAATTCGAGGGAAAGATCTTTATTGGCCTTGAGGACACACCAATTGAGGTTGACCACCTTACTCTCCATCGTGATGCCGTGGGGGCGTACGCACCATCCGAATTGAGACTAGACCTGCTCAAGGATAACGCGTTCGGTGTCCACACTAATCCCGCCGACATGGACTTCCCTGCGGCCGACCGTGGCCATTCTCGCTTCCCATTTGACAGCTCGAACCTCGACTTGAAGATTTCATTCCAACCAGCAGTCCCAATCGAGGTTATTCGGATCACAAACCGCGTACCCGGCTTCATTCTCTCAAAGTGGACCGCTGATCGAAGCGCCGACGGCTCAATCCGCTTGCGCTTCTCACTGGATCGGAATCTATTTACACAGATACTTTGCGGGCTCATCCTTTTCGCCGGGTTCTGCTTCGCGCTTCTGATATTGGGCACGCAAACGGCGAGCGCACTCGGCAGTTCGGTCGCTGCTTTCTTTTTCTCGCTCTGGTCGCTTCGTGGAGTCTTGGCTACACAGATTCAAACCTTCCCGACGCTCTTTGATTACGCGATCGTCCTGCTCTGTTCGTTCATGCTGCTCGGCCTCATTTGGCGTGTGGCGACGCACCCGGAATTGATGGGCAAAGCGTCTCGTTAGGCCCCTAACGCCTGGGGACTGTTCCGGAATCGCTTATTTGATGTCGCATAAAGGGTCGCCTGCGCGCGCCACCCGGCGGGCGTCGCAAAGGGGCCAGGGAGGTTCTGAGGTGAAAGTGTATTTGTTGGTCGCCTATTGGCTTTGCTACGAACAGGACTTGGACGTCCAAAAAGCGCGTTGTCAAGACACAGACGCAGACGCAGTCGTAGCGTCAGTACTTGGGGTCTCGGGCGCAATGGAACAGAAAACCGGGTTAAGGATCGCCGTTGGTTAATCCCCTGAGCGACCGCCGCTCGCTCCGGATCGTCGGGTCTGGCGCGAGAACCACGATTGCCCCAGCGTTTTGCCGAGCTTTCGGACCACGGGTATCGCACCTCGGCTTGGCGGCGTTACGAAAGCCGTCGTTTGCGCAACGAATCGGAAAAGACCGAAACCCCGGCATTTTCGGTTGCAAAATGGTGTTGCATAGCTCACTTCAAGTGCAACAGGTTTCTGCAACCTGGGCGAATCGAAGACTCCACGATTTAAGCCATTCCGCAGTCGGTCCTCGTCCATGCCAGCGTCGCAGACGCGCCGCTTACCGGGGTTTTCTGTTCCGTTGCTCCCTGAACCCCTTATTTAGCTGGTCGGTACGAACAATGCCACTCCATTGGCCGGAAGGTCTCCGCCTGCCCCCGAAGCGGAGATCCGCTGAACCCCGGAAGATTGGCGGAGTATCATAGGCGGTTTCGCACTGGGCGACCTACACTCGGATGAGATGGAGTTCGGGGGATCTTCTTGGATTCGCTTAGCGTCGTCTCGCTGACGGCTTCGATTTTCTATTTCCTGTATAGGCTCGCGCATCTTCCCGAGATCGCGTTGGGCGAGGATATCAGCGAGCGCTACGCATTGGTCAAGATCATTAGCAAGTACGCAGGCCCGAGTGCTCTCTGTCCTAGTTGCGGAAAGACTGCGTGTCCACTGCCGCGCCAACTCATTCCGCATTTCCATGAGGGCGATTACGTTCCATCGTGGGTCGTTTATCCGCAGGGGATTTGTGCCGAATGCTGCGAGCGTCGTTTTTGGCCGCCGCTCAGAAGAACGCTGTTAATTGTAGTTACTTGGTACTGGCTGTGCGTTGCTCTTCGGTTGACCTTTGTTAAATCTCTCGGCCTCTCGGTTGACAGTCTTACGATTTGGGCTGGACTAATGATGATTGGTTCCGCACCAATCTTTATTCTGGAGCGGATGCTCATGACTTCGCGCGACAGGCGGGATTACGAAAGCAGAATGCGCGAGGAGTTCCTCGATACTGTAACGACGGGTGGTTCGTCGCTTGAATTGAGCAAGATGAAAGAGAAAGTCAGATGCTCCCAAACTGTAAGCAATTGACGCCAGACCTTGTGTTGCAGGACGTCCGGAAGCGGCTCGCCTGTGTTCGGGGTGGGAGGCATCTCGGGCGATGACCTCAACCATATTGACGATACTAGATCTCGTATCCCAGGTGTTTGCAACAATTCTCTTGGTAGGAGGAGTGCTCGGTTTCGCCTTTCGGAAATGGATAGCAGCATCTATCGACTCACACTTCACAAGAAAGATCGCCCTCGAGCTCGAAAAGGTGAAGCACGATTTTTCCCGAGATATCGAGCACGAAAAGGCTCAGCTAATCAAAGATCTCGAGGCATACAAACGGCAGCTGGATGGGGGCGTCCGGATAGCATCCCGTGTTTCCGACAAGAAGGTCGAAGCGTACGAAACCTACTCTTTTGAGTTCGGCCGTGTGCTAACTGACCTTCAGGCCCTGCGGCATCTTTACGTAGCCACGCCTCCTATCGCCCCGGAGCATTTGGAGCGCCTTCGCCTAAAAGCTTTGGACAGCCTTCAAGCAGCAAAGGATAAGCTTAATACCTGCAATTTCTATCTAGACCCAGATATCACGGTGCGGATTGCAACGTTTTACCGGGACTTGGTTCAATTCATTGCAAGTGGGGCCCGAGACGAGAGCCGTCTAGAGCAGCTCACCATGGAAGAGGCATACATCGGTGCAGACCTGCAAACGAGCCTCCAGCGAGCCTCAGGTTTTTCGAACCCCGCCTGAATTGGAGTTGTTCAACAGGATAAATGTAACCTAACAATGCGATCGAGCCTGAAGCGTTACCAGTGCGGGTCCGTAACGATTGCCGCGCGTCGCTCATCGCGAACGTTAAACGGCCGCTTTCAGACGGCTAAGAAGGTCCTACGCGATTGACCACTTCTGGCCGAATCTGCGCCGCATCACCTTCGTGCAAGCTGCCGATCACCGTTGCGCAAAGGGTAAGTTTTGCGACAAACGGAGCACGCCGTTAAATCCAAGGGCTTGCCTGTCTCAGAAAGCTGTAGCAAATTGCTCCCATGAAATACGGCTATGCCCGCGCATCGATCAAGAGCGGTAAGCCGGTGCCGGAAGTGGCTGAGCTGCTCGGCGTATCTCGCGCAACTCTTTACCGGCGCGTGGCGTGACAGACTACAAAATTACGCCTCAGACCGGCTACGTGCCTGTGTCGCCGTTCGGTTTCCACGATTGGGCGCTTCAGTATTTGAAGTGTCGCCGGAGCTTTCTTGCTCCGGCCGGGTATTCCCCGGTTCCCTATTTTCTTCTTTGTCATGCCATCGAATTAGAGCTTAAGGCGCGGCTTCTTGAGGCGCAGGGCTGGCCGCCGAAAGTCGATTTAATGAAGAAGCTGTACGGGCACGACCTTATGAAGGCTTACAACGCGCTGCCTAATCACCAACAGATACTGACGGCCTCGGAAATCGCAGTGCTGGCGGCAGCGAATAAAATCTATTCAAGCAAGGGCTTTGAGTACTTTCAGCTGGAGCAAGCCGTTGGCGGCTTTACTGGTGTTCCTTCGCTGGCTGCACTCGACGCCGTTGCTGAGAAGCTTTTACCCACGTGAGCAGTCAGGACGACGTTCGCTGATGTTGCTTTGAAGCTCCAGCTCTTGCCATTTTTTGAAGGCAGCATCGCGGAGAATCAAAATTTTTTCCGCCGGATACTCGCTCTATGCGGCGTCCGCCACGGCGGTACGCGCATCCGTCAGCTCTTGCCGTAATTGATAGAGTTCAATCATGCGTTTCATGCTACGCGCGACGTTTCCCGGGTGCAATTGCGGCAGACATAGCCCGGATAGCCGTCGATTGGCGCCCTGACCTCGGAGGCATCTATGTCCCCACGCTGTGAGGCGTGCGGCGCAGAAAAGTAACCCCCGAAAAGGCGGAGCCGAAGTACATAGCTGCTGCGCGCAGCGCCAGAACGCGCTTATGGGGGTTACTTTTCTGACCGATCAGGGAGCACTGGGCTTGCCATGATTACTCGACCGACCTCGGGGTGCATCTTAGATGCGAGGGCGTGTTCGATGAAGTTCGAAATACTGCGACCGTCCGTCTTAGCGACCGTTGCGACCCACTCATACAGATGCTCGTCCAAGTAGACCGTGACCGCCTTCTTGTCCGTTGCCATCGCACACACCTCCATCAAATACGGCATGGCTGGTAACGTACTGTAATGCACTGTGCATTACCACGCTGCTTTACTATTGATAACCTATTTTATCAAGAGGTTAGATAACGATCCGCTCGATCTCATCGGCCTGACTTCAAGAAACGGAATTTTACGTACGATAGCGGCAGTGCAACATCAAAGAAATCAGTCGACTGTGCAGTCGCGGCCCGGCGACTGTCGGACCACAAAAGTCGCCACGCGCCGCGCCGTGACAATCAACCAGTTGTCAGCAGTTGGCGTACATAAAATTCCGAATCTTGAAGCGACCCCGATATGGAAGGAGAAGGGGGTGGAACAAATGAGCGCTGTGCCTGCTGCTAATCCACTCAGAGGCTTGATGGGGCTTCTCACTGAAATAACGAGGTGCCAGGACGCGGGTGCGGTAACGGCAACCGCCGTTATGGTCTATATCGGAATCGATGTGATGGCGTTTCTTTCAATGCCTGCGGGGCAAGACAAGCAAGGACGGCAAGACTTCATCGCTTGGGTGAATCAATATTTGCGGGCGGCACCCGAAAGTACGTATCAGTACGAGGGCCGCGATGTGTATGGCGCGCGTTGCGCGCTGCTGCATAGCTACGCTGTCGAGGCTGATTACCATCAGCAGAATCCCGATGTAAAAAAATTCGGGTATCACGATGGCGGCAAGCATGCCTACAACCGCGCAATCGACGACCGGCTGGTCATCATCGGGATCAATTCCCTGGTCTATGACTTCATAGGCGCGTTTGAGGCGTTCGTGCGAAGCATGATGGCGGATGCAGGCCTGCGCGGGCGCGTGGCTGAGCGAATCCCGCGCATCGTGGACGTTTTTCCGTTTTCGCCGGCGTGACCGGCCGGGGGACTTGCTAGAAGATTTGTAAGTAAACCTCTTTTTCCACGGCGTTCGCAAAATTCTCCACCTTCTGCGGATTAGCCTTTGTTCCGGCATACCCCCATCTTGTTTTGATCATGCCCGGTTTCGCGCTTTTGGCCATGTACGTGACTCTTCCCTCGTTAATCTGGGTTACGAAGCGCAGCTGCCGCGTCTTCGTTACGAAGACGCGGCCTGGTTTAACTTTGGTCGGATCAATCGGCATGGTGTATTTCTCCTTCAGTGGGTTTTCGCTCTTTGCTATATCACAATTCGCTCGACTTCATCGAGGGTGGGTTGATCCGCGTGGCGATCGTAGAGGCCGGTGGTGCGGGCGCTCTCATGGTTCGCCATCTGCTGCGCAATCTCCAGCTTTCCGCCGTTTTTCAGGTACTCCGTAATGCCTGTGGCGCGGAACGAATGATTACCGATCTTGGTACTGATGCTGGCGACGGCCGCGCGCCGGCGGATCATGCGCCAGGCATAGGACTGCATCATCGGGCGCTCGGAGAGCTCGCCTGTGCTACCCAGGGCAGTGCGAAATAGATACCCTTTCTGGTCGCCGGTGATCCCGACACCCTCGATGTAGGCATGTAGGTATGCTTCGAGATTGTGATGACAGGGCATTTCGTGGCGTTTGCCGCCTTTCTCGTGCAGCCGAACCCAACCCCGACGACCCAGAGTAGTCCTCGACCCGCATCTTGATGAATAGATCGGAGAGAGAGGGAGGGCGGGTTGCTTGCATTCCCAACATATCACGCCGTGCTCGCCGTCAAGGGTCGCGCTACGCGCGCCCGGCCGGTCGGCCGGCTGCGCCCTTGACCGCTGCGCGCGCCGTGATCCCGGGGATGCGGGCAATCCCGCCCAAGCACAGATCCGAGGATCCGATCATGAACACGTCACCTGATGTTTCATTCACGAGCCATGCCAGCGTCTTCGATCGAACGTTGTCGTTGGAGACGATCCGGCAGCAAGCACCGGCGGTGTTCGCACCATCGGCTGACGAGCACCGGAGCATTCGCTACACGTTCATACCCACTAAGCGCGTGCTGGCTGGGCTGCTACAGGCTGGCTTCGTAGCCGTCGAGGCCCGCCAGACGCGGACCCGGTCGGCGAGCCCGCTGCATGCCCGACACGTCGTGCGGTTGCGCCGGCGGTTCGAGACGGTGCAGCTACGGGACTCGGTGCCCGAGTAATCGACAGCTCGCGATTACTCCGGTAATCGCCAGGGCTGCGTAATGCGCAGATGTCGGCGATTCTCGCTGCGAGAGGGGGTTNGGCGACCCTG
>JGI12269J14319_10002909_pt1 | contig 16322 bp, 15 predicted proteins | sample PeaSoiSIISIP2007_FD_14319 | JGI IMG/M metagenome (IMG submission 14319) | reverse complement strand
TCGGATAGATCGGCGGGCGCGGCTTGTAGAGCCCGACGCCGCGCTTGGCCTTCTCGCGCGCCGCCGCGGCGGCCGACACCGGCCCCGCCTTCGCGGCGACTGGGTGTTCGCTGGTCCGATCGATGACAACGGTCATGGCTTCAGCACCACCGGCGCCTCAAGACCCGGCCGCATTGACGTGGATGTAGACGGCCAACGCCTTGATCGTGGCTGCGTCGAAACGATGGCCCCAGGCCGGCATCACGCCGGCATGGGCGTTCCAGATCTGGTCGTGGATCGTGGCGCGCTCTGAGCCGTACAGCCAATCGCTGTCGGTCAGATTCGGCGCGCCCAGCGTCTGGTTCCCCTGGCCGGTCGGCCCGTGACAGACGGCGCAGTTGGCCTCGAACACGGGACCCGCGCGCTTGACCGCTGCGATGTCCGCGGGCCGGTGCGAGAGCGCCACAACGAACTCGGTCAGGTCGTCGATCTGGTCGGGCTTCAAGATCTGGTCGCGCCCGAACGCCGGCATCGCCGACATCCGGGCGTTCGGGTCGCCCGAGCGGATGCCATAGGTGATGGTGCGCTGAATGTCCTCCAGCGAACCGCCCCACAGCCAGACGTCGTCGCGCAGGTTGGGATAGCCCTTGCCTCCCGTGCCGCCAGGCCCATGGCAGGGCGCGCAGTTGTCGGAGAAGATCGACTGCCCGACCGCCAGCGCATAGCTCTGCATTGTCGGGTCGCGCTCGATCTGCTCGAGCGTTGCGGTCGCCAGCTCGCCGCCCTCCGCCCGGCGCTGGGCGGCGAGCGCGGCAAGGTCCTGCTCGACCTGCGTGCGCGAGGACTTGTGCAGGAGCCCGGGTGTCGCGGTGTGCAGGCCCGGCCAGGCCGGCATCAGGATCCAGTAGACGACCGCGTAGGCGATGCAGGCGAAGAAGATCCACAGCCACCAGCGCGGCAGCGGGGTGTCGAGCTCTCTGATCCCGTCCCACTCGTGGCCGGTGGTCTCAGTGCCGCTGTGCTCGTCGACGTCGCGCTTGGTCATGGGCGGTCCGTCTCGTCGAGCGCGGCGCGGGCGGCCTTGTCGAACTCCGCCTTCTTCTTCGGCCAGAAGGCGTAGGCGGCCGCGGCGATGAACATCAGGATGAAGTAGACCGTCCCGCCCTGCTGCACGATCTTGGCCACGGTTTCGTAGGTCATGGCCATCACCTCTGATTGTTCGGGTCTTGCGGGTGGTAGGTCGAGAAATCGACCAGCGTGCCCAGCATCTGCAGGTAGGCGATCAGGGCATCCATCTCGGTGATCCGATCCGGGTCGCCGCCAAAGTTGCGGTTGACGACCTTCGACCCGTAGCGGGACTTCAGCCCCTTGACGCTGGCGTACGGATCGTCCTGGGCGCGCAGATCGTCCTCGGCGTGGGCGATCATGTCATTGGTGTACGGCACGCCGACCGTCTGCATTGCGCGCAGCTTGTCTTCGATGTCCCTGTAGTCGAGGTCGGTCTCGGCCAGGAACCGGTAGGGCGGCATCACGGATTCCGGGACAACGGAACGCGGGTCGATCAGGTGGTCGCGGTGCCAGCCGTCCGAGTACTTGCCGCCGACGCGCGCAAGGTCGGGGCCTTGGCGCTCCGAGCCCCATTGGAAGGGATGGTCATACATGCTCTCGGCGGCCAGGCTGTAGTGGCCGTAGCGCTCGACGTCGTCCTTCAGCGAACGGATCATCTGCGAGTGGCAGAGGTAGCAGCCCTCGCGGATGTAGATGTCGCGCCCTTCGAGCTCGAGCGGCGTATAGGGACGCATGCCCGTGACCGGCTCGATCGTGTTCTGCAAGTAGAACAGCGGGACGACCTCGACGAGGCCGCCGATCGCGACCACGATGATGATGCCGATCAGCAAGAGCAGCGAGTGCCGCTCGAGCTTGCCGTGCGAGGCCCAGGAGAACAGCGCCATCGGATCAGGCCGTCGCTGCTGCGGGCAGGGCCGCAGGCGCAGGTTGGGCGGCGATCGCCAGCTGCGGCGAACGGATCGTCCGCCAGACGTTGTAGATCATGATGAGGACACCCGAGAGGTACATGCCGCCGCCGACCAGCCGCACCACGTTCTCGACGTGGCGGGCGGAAACGGTCTCGGCGAAGCTGTAGGCGAGGAAGCCCTGCGGCGTGTATTCGCGCCACATCAGGCCTTCCATGATGCCGGCGACCCACATCGCGGTGATGTAGAGAAGGATGCCGGTGGTCGCGATCCAGAAGTGCCACTCGACCAGGGTGTTCGAGTAGAGCCGCTCCTTGCGCCAGAGCCAGGGCACGATGCAGTAGATCGATCCCAGGGTCATGAAGCCGACCCAGCCCAGCGCGCCGGAGTGGACGTGCCCTATGGTCCAGTCGGTGTAGTGCGACAGCGCGTTGACCACGCGGATCGACATCACAGGGCCTTCGAAGGTCGACATGCCGTAGAAGGCCAACGACACCACCAGCATGCGGATGACCGGGTCGGTCCTGAGCTTGTCCCAAGCGCCCGAGAGCGTCATCAGCCCGTTGATCATGCCGCCCCAGGACGGCATCCACAGCATGATCGAGAAGGTCATGCCCAGCGTCTGCGTCCACTGCGGCAGCGCCGTGTAGTGCAGGTGGTGGGGGCCCGCCCAGATGTAGATGAAGATCAGCGCCCAGAAGTGGATGATCGACAGCCGGTACGAGTAGATCGGCCGCTCCGCCCGCTTGGGCATGAAGTAGTACATCATCCCCAGGAAGCCGGCGGTCAGGAAGAAGCCGACGGCGTTGTGGCCGTACCACCACTGCACGAGCGCGCTCTCTACGCCGGACCACACCGAATAGCTGCGGTGATTGAGGAAGTTCACCGGCACGGCGAGGTTGTTCACCACGTGCAGGATGGCGATCGTGACGATGAACGACAGGTAGAACCAGTTCGCCACGTAGATGTGTGGCTCCTTGCGCTTCCACAGCGTGCCGAGGAAGACGACCAGGTAGGTCACCCAAACGATCGCGAGCCAGAGATCGCAGACCCACTCCGGCTCGGCGTATTCCTGGCTCTGGGTGATGCCGATCAGGTAGCCGGAACCGGCCAGGACGATGAACAGGTTGTAGCCCCAGAAGACGAACCAGGGCGTCACCTCGCCGAACAGCCGCGCGCGGCAGGTCCGCTGCACGACATAGAAGGAGGTCGCGATCAACGCGTTGCCGCCGAAGGCGAAGATCACCGCCGAGGTGTGCAAGGGCCTGAGGCGGCCGAAGTTCAGGAAGCCGAAGTCGGGGAAGTAGAAGATGCGCGGAAATGACAGCTGGGCCGCGAGTACGACGCCCACCAGCATGCCGACCGCGCCCCAGAACAGGGTCGCGATGACGCCGGCCTTGATCACGCCGTCCATGTATTGGTCGGGCTTGGGTTTGAACCGCCCGTCGCTCAGACCCATCAGGAGCGCAAAGCCGCCGACCACGAAGGCGGCGGTGAAGATGTAGCCCTGAAACTGGAACAGCGGGTCTCTCGAGGCCGCTGTCGCAACGGCCCAGAGCAACGCTCCGAACACGCAGACGAGCAAGTAGATTGACCCCTCGATGGGCCAGCCATCGTCGGTGGTGGTGGATTGAACAGCCATCCCGCCCCTCGCCGTTGAGATGGTCCGGACATTGCCCAGCGTTCAGTCGGCGACCTTGATGCAGATCAAGGAGACAGCGTGGACAGTCGGATCGGCCCAACCAACGCCGCTCAGCGGCTCTGCCTCGCGCGCGTTGCCGGCGAGGCCGCCCCGCGGCTGGCGAAGCTCAGGCTTCCACGGCGAAGGTAAGCCCGGCTGTCTTCGTAAGCCGGGCGATCAGGGGCTCGCCCATCGCCGACGCGCTCGTCCAGCAGCCGCCCGGCGTGACCGAGCGCGGCACATCGCGCACCAGGCAGACGGCGCTCTCGGCCAGGATTTTCGAGGTCGAGCCGTAGCCGGGGTCCCTGTCGCCCTTGACCGAGCAGCGGATCGTGCGTCCGTCCTCCGCCTCGCCGACGAAGAGGATGTCGTAGTTCCCGGCCTCGCGCTCTTCCTTGCTCGGCCCCTCGCCCGGCTGTGGCATCGGGCCGGCCCCGAAGTTGAAGCCGGTCTGCGGTGGTCCGCCGGCCGGGGGGCCGTCGACCATCAGCATCTCGTCGTACTGAAAGTCGGACCCCCAGGGATGGCCGAGCAGGAAGTTCGAGCGGTGCACGGCTTTGGTGTTGATGCCCGCCATCATGAACGGCGCGACCCACGAGCCGGTGACCTTGTCGTCGTAGGCGGTCTCGCCGTCGGGCTGCTGCGGTCCCTTGAATCCTGGAGTCAGCGCGAACGGATCGACCATCACCGCACCCAAGGATGCGTCCTTTTGCACGGCGGCCATGGTCGCCATGCCGCTCGCCAGCGTGCCGCCGGAAAGACCGCCCTTCAGGCCACGCACCCGCCCGCGCACCCGCGCGACCGGCGCGCCGAAACGCTTCTTCGCCTCCTCCTCGAGGAAGAAGACGCCGAGGTCGAAGGGGATCGAGTCGAAGCCGCATGAGAAGACTATGCGCGCGCCCGACGCCTTCGCCTTGGCCTCATTGGCCGCGATCATGGCCGCGATCCAGTGCGACTCCCCGGTCAGGTCGACGTAGTCCGTGCCGGCGCCGGCGCAGGCCGCGACCAGCCCGTCGCCATAAAGCTGATAGGGGCCGACGGTGGTGATGATCGCCTTGGCGGCGCACGCCAGCCTCGCCAGCGAGGCTGGGTCGGCGGCGTCGGCGACGACCAGCGGCACTGAGTCCGGCGCGCCGATAAGCCCGCGCACCTCGGCGAGCTTCGCCGCGCTCCGGCCGGCCATGGCCCACGACACCTCGCCCGAAGCGCCATAGGTCTTCAGCATGTGCTCGGCCACCAGCCGGCCGGTGTAGCCGGTGGCGCCGTAGACGATGATGTCGTGCTCGGCCATGGCCGCTCTCCCGCGTTGGCCGACGACCCTTCCAGGCTGCCGTCGGGGCGGTCAAGCTGCGGATGTCCGCTCCGCTCCAGGCGGGGATGACGTGAGAGGTTGGCTCTGGTTAGGTCCCTCGTTGGGGAGGGGTTGGCTGAATGGCCGAAGCGGTTTCGGAAGACCTCGACGCCGCTGCACTGGCGGCCGCGGCGCCGCACGGCGACGAACTGACGTGGCAGGCGCTCGTCGCCGGCGCGCTGGTCGCCGCCGTCATGGGCTGCGCCTACCCCTACATGGTGCTCAAGCTGGGGTTCGGGCCGAACGTCTCGATCGTCTCGGCCTTTTTCGGCTTCATCCTGCTCAGTCTCATCGCCCGCAAGAGCTACAACCGCTGGCGCAACAACATCGTGCAGACGGCCGGCACTTCGGCGGCGCAGACCGCCTTCATGTGCGGGGTGCTGGCGGCCTTCGACATGCTGCGCTCGTCCAAGGTGGTGCACTTCACCCTCGACCCCTCGCCGATCCAGGTCTTCATCTGGCTGACCACGGCCTCGCTGCTCGGCGTGCTGCTCGCCGCGCCTATGCGCCGGCATTTCGTCGTCGACGAGAAGCTCGCCTATCCGGACGGGATGGCGGCGGCCGAGACGCTGATCGTGCTCGACCCCACCCACGGCGCCGAGGCGCTGTCCGAGGCCGGGCGCACGTTCGCGCGCCGCGCCGCCATGGTGCTGGGCGCCGGCATGCTCGCCTCCGGCCTCGTCATGCTGTTCCGCGATGACGCCCGCATCTTCAACCTGATCCCCGAGGCCTGGATGCCCGGGGCGCTCACCCTCGGCGCGGCCGGCGCGACGTTCGGGCTCTCCGCCATGGGCGTCGGCGCCGCCTACAGCCTGCTCAGCCTGGGGTCCGGCATGCTCGTGGGGCTGAGGATCAACACCTGGATGCTGGCGGGCTGTATCCTGGGCTGGATCGTCGCGCCCTGGCTTCTGATCACCCACGGCATGCTGCCGAACGACCCGGCGCGCAGCTTGGTGCTCTACTGGGTCATGTGGCCGGGGGTGGCGATGATGATGGCCGGGGGTCTCGCGGCGCTCTTCCTGCGCTGGCGCATGCTGATCGAGGCCTTCCGCGGGCTCAGCGACGCCAGAAGCGGGGCGCAGGAGTTTCCGCTGACCTGGGTCGCGGTCGGAGCCGCGGTGCTCGCCGTGGCGCTCTGCGTGATCCAGCGCGCCTTCTTCGGACTGCCGGTCTGGATGAGCGCGGTCGCGATCCTTCTCTCCATCCCCCTGATGCTCGTGGGCCTGCGCGCGCTGGGCGAGACCAACTGGGGCCCGATCGGGCCGCTCTCGAACCTGATGCAGGGCCTGTTCGCCCTGCTCGCGCCCGGCAACGTGCTGGCCAACGTCATGGGCAACGGCACGACTGGGACCATTGCGGTCACTTCGGAAGGCTTGATGCAGGATTACAAGGCTGGCCACATGATCGGCTCGACGCCGCGCTCGATGACCATCGCCCAGCTGATGGGCGCGCCGATCGGCGCCGCGGCGCTCGCCATCACCTATCCGGCCCTGGTCAAGACCTACGGAATCGTCGGCGAGCACGCCCGGCTCGCCGCGCCGGGGTCCCGGCGCACAGCGGCGCTCGCGGAGCTGCTAAGCGGCGGCTTCGACAAGATCTCGCACTCGGCGCTGATTGCGGCGGCCATCGCCGCGGTGCTCGGCGTCGTCTTCGCAGTCTGCGAGCAGCGGCCGCGCTTGCGCCACTGGACGCCGTCGCCGACCGGGCTGGGCCTCGGGATCCTCTTGCCGTTCGCCTCGGTGCTGTCGCTGTTCATCGGCGGCGTGGGCGGCGCCATCTGGCAGGCGCGCGATCCAACCTCGGCCAAGCGCTACCTGATCCCGCTCGCCTCTGGCCTCATCGCCGGCGAGGCCATGGTCGCGGTCGTCGTGCCCGTGCTGCTGTGGCTCGGCCTGGGCAAAGGCTAGCGATGCACGGCCAGCCGCCCGTCGTCATCGCGCCCTACGATTCGGCCTGGCCTGTGATGTTCGAGGCCGAGCGCGACCTGCTGACGCCGGTCCTCGCGCGGTGGGCCGCGGGACCGATCGAGCACATCGGCTCGACCGCGGTCCCGGGCCTGCCGGCCAAGCCCGTCATCGACATCATGGCCGGGGTTGGCGACCTCGCCTCGTCGAGGCCGGCGATCGAGGCGCTGAAGCCGCTCAGCTATTGCTGGTTCGACTACAAGGGCGATGTGATGCACTGGTTCTGCAAGCCCAGCGACCAGGCGCGCACCCACCACCTGCACTTGGTCCCGTTCGAAAGCCGGCTCTGGCATGAGCGGCTCGCCTTTCGCGACGCCTTGCGCGCCGACGCCGCCACGCGCGCGGCCTACCGCGACCTCAAGCTCAGGCTTGCCGCCGACCACCGCGATGACCGCGAAGCCTACACCGAGGCCAAGACCGACTTCGTACAATCGGTCTTGACCGCCAAGCTCTAACGCGAGGGGCGGTCAGTGGACGATGCTCCACAGCGCAAACGCGATGAGCCCGACGTTGAGATAGCCGGTCGCGGCCATGCCGAACGCGCGGTAGAGCGGGTGGATCCGATATCCGACCCAGAAGGCTGCGCGCGCCAAGACAAACACGATCACCGCGGCGGGAAGGGCGCGCATCTGCGGCGCGGTCAGATTGACGCTCAGCGCCAGCGTGCCAATCAGGAAGAGCACGAACTGTTGCAGCGTGTTGTCGGCGACCCGCCCGTTGACCTCGGTCGCCAGTGTCTCCTTGTGCAGCGTCGGGTCGATGGCCTCGGTCATAAACCTGTTGTTGCCGACCACAATCACCGCGACGAGGAGCGGCAGGGCCGCGAAGGCGTCCAACTGCAGCGCGTAGGCGAGGCGATGGGCGGGATCGACGAGGGACCGGTCGATCGGCCAGAGTCGGTAGATCGCTGCAAAGGCGACGACCATGCCCGCGACGCCGCTGGCCGCGCCCACGCCTACAATCCGCTGCTCCTTTGTCATCGCTGGCCTCCGCTCCTGCAGCCAGTGCTCAGTTAGAACACCCCGGGCACGATGCGGTAGGGGACGCGGGCGACGTACGCGCTCCATAGCGGGCCGTACTTGGCGGCGCAGCGGCGGTCGTCGTCGATCTGGCGGGGGATGAGCAGCGCCACGTAGAACAGCGGGTAGAGCCAGGGCCCGATGCGCTCGGGGTAGCCGAGCGAGAACGTCAGGCCCGTCGCCATTAAGACCTCGCCCAGATAGTTCACGTGCCGCGCGGCGCCCCAGAAGCCGCTGACCAAGAGGCGGTTGTCGCCCTCGACTAGCGCCTCGGGCGCGATCAGGCCGAGGAACTTCGCGTCGGGATCGCGCTTGAAGACGTACTTCTGCATGTTCGCGCCGCGCGCCAGCGACCAGCCGGCGAAGAACAGGATCGCGGCGCCGATCAGGATCGCGACCGGCGTGTGCGGGTTGGGCAAGCCGGCGGTCGCCCAGAGGCCGACGGCGTAGAAGTAGGGGTAGAACACCAGGCACCCCCAGCCCAGCTTGAACCCCACCCGCTCGGCGAACAGGTCGTAGGTGTAGAGGTGCACGCGCTCGAAGAAGAGGTACTCGCAGAGGAAGAACGAGAAGAGCGCGACATAGAGCAGGACGCCGGGCGAGGGGTCCTTCGTGAAGGCCATGAGATGGTGGGCGGCGAACGAATAGAGGTTCAGGCCCAGCATCGTTGCGCCGACCATGTAGAGCCACATCTTCGCGTCGACGCGCCCACCCAGCCAGCGCGGGTTCCACAGCCGGCCGAGGAAGAGGTCGGCGATGAGCCCTTTGCCACTCGGCGGCGCCGGAAGGACCATGCCAAGGGTGAAGATGAGGCCAAGGGCGCAGGCGCTTGCCAGCCCTTGCCAGCGGGTGGTCCAGAAGAAGTCCCAGGCGAGCCAGCCCTGACTGCACGCGAGCGCCCAGAGCGCCACGGTGAGCGCGAAGACAGCCAGCCCGTTCAGGCGATAGCGGTATAGCCGCCGGGTCGCTGGATCGGTGACGTAGCCGTCAACCGTGCGCGCCGGCAGGGCGAGGTGCAGGACAGTGATCACCGCGTAGACGGTGAGGGGGCCAAGGAAACCGGCGAAACTCAGGACAACCCCTCCGTCGAGCGCGCCATGATGGCGATCTGCATCCGTCGCGGCAGCAGACGGCCCATGACGAAGCGGGCGAGGCGGTTCGTGGCGCCCGGCGTGACGACCGGGCCGTTGCCGAGCGCGTCCAGCGTCCGTTCCGCAACCGTCCTCGCGTCCAACGTCCCCGGCGCATCGCCGGTCGCCGCGGCCGCATAGCCGGGCGTGCGGACGGCGCCGGCGGCCGAGACCACGACGTCGACGCCGCGCAGGCGAAGCTCGCCCCACAGGCTCTCGCCGAAGACGATGTTGAAGGCCTTGGCGCCGGCGTAGGCGGCGATGCGCGGGCTCCCCTGGCAGCCGGCCAACGATGACATCAGCACGAGCCCGCCGCGACCGCGCGCGACCATGGCCGGCGCAAGCACACGGGCGAAGACGAGCGGCGCGCGTACGCTGACGTCGATCACCCGCGTCAGGTCCTCGAGCGGCCGCTCGACCAGCGCGCCGACGGGCGCAAAGGCCGCGTTGTAGACGCCGAGCCCTACCTCGGCGCCGGCTGTCAGGGCCGCGAGCGTGGTGGCGAGATCGGGCCGGGCCAGGTCGCAGACCTCGGCGCGCACCTCGACGCCGGCGTTGGCGCGGAGGCTTTCCGCGACTGCTTCGAGCTTGTCGGCGCGGCGCGCCAGAAGGATGAGGTTCAGCCCACGCGCGGCCAGCGCCTCGGCGAACGCGGCCCCCAGCCCCTCCGAGGCCCCGGCCACGATCGCCCAGGGACCATACTTCTCCGCAAAGGACGCCGGCATGGACTCAGAAACTTCCCCCCGAGGTTGCTGCCTAGCGGAAAAGCGCCGGATCGTCTCGCGCCGCGACGAAGGGTGGGCGCATCGAGGTGGATTGCCTTCCGCGCCGGTCCCGGCTTAGGGTTCAATCTGAACGCCGATAAGGAACCGCGCGACCGCGGCCGGAGGACCCCGATGAAGTTCACCTGGTTCAACCTGATGCCGTGGCCCTACCTGCCCGACGACTTCCGCGAGAAGAACCGCTCGGTCTGGGTCGACATCGACCAGAAGCTGTTCGATCCGGTGAAGAGCCACGAGGTCTACAACACCTACATGGACCTGCTCGAATACGCTGGTGAGGTCGGGTTCGACGGCATCGGCGTCAACGAGCACCACCAGAACGGCTACGGCATCATGCCGTCGCCGAACATCATCGCCGCTGGGCTCGCGCGCCGCACCAAGGACGTGGCGCTCGTCGTGCTCGGCAACTCCATCGCTCTCTACAACCCGCCTGTCCGCGTGGCCGAGGAGTTCGCCATGCTGGACTGCATCTCCGGCGGGCGTCTGGTGGCCGGCTTCCCGGTCGGCACCTCGATGGACACCAACTACTGCTACGGCCAGATCCCGTCGCTGACGCGCGAGAAATATGCCGAGGCGCACGACCTGATCCTCAAGGCCTGGACGACGCGCGAGCCGTTCGCCTTCAACGGTCGCTACAACAAGCTCCGCCACGTCAACATCTGGCCCAGACCCATCCAGCAGCCGCATCCGCCCGTGCACATCCCCGGCGGGGGCTCAGTCGAGACCTACGACTTCTGCATCGACAACACCTACTCGTACTCCTACCTCAGCTTCACCGGCTACATCCGCGCCAAGGCGCTGTTGCAGGGCTACTGGGACCGGGTCGCTGAGCGCAACGCGCCGGACACCTCGCCCTATCGCGCCGGCTTCGCCCAGACCATCTGCGTCGCCGACACCGACGAAGAGGCCGAGCGCCTCTACTGGCCGCACGTCAGCTACTTCTATAACCGTTGCCTGCACGTCTATCCGGGCTTCGCCGACGCGCCGGGCTACCGCACCATCAAGACCATCCAGTCGGGCGCGCTGTCGCAGTACGCGCCGCAGCGGGGCGGCTTCGCCGAGCTCACCTGGAAGAACCTCATCGAGGGCGGCCACGTCATCGCCGGCTCGCCGGAGACGGTGAGGCAGCGCATGGAGGAGATGATCAAGGGCCTCCACGTCGGCAACGTCTTCTGCCTCATGCACGTGGGCAACATGCCGACCGAGAAGTGCATGTATTCGACCAAGCTGTTCGCCGACAAGGTGATGCCGCACCTGCGCGGCATCTTCCCCGACTTCGCCGACGACAGCCGCTTCTGGTGCCATCCGATCGACAAGACGGTGTCGGCGGGCCGTTTGCCGTCCGAGCGCGACGCCTTCGAAGCGGCGCGCGAGGCGGCCTTGGTCCCGGGAGAATAGCGATGGAGCTGAAGACCGTTCAGACAGAGCACGTCCCCGTCCAGTACCTGGAAGGTGGCAAGGGCCAGCCGCTCGTCTTCCTGCATAGCGCCGGCGGCATGACCGCCGACGATCCGTTCCTGGCCAAGCTCGCCGAACGCTTCCATGTGCATGCGCCCTTCCTGCCCGGCTATGGCGAGAGCCAGGAGTGTCCAGAGCTCCGCGACATGCTCGACATCACGCTGCACACGCAGGACGTGGTCGAGGCGCTGGGGCTGAAGAACCCGATCCTCGTCGGCCACTCGATGGGCGGGATGATCGCGGCCGAGATGGCGGCGACCGCGCCGCACGAGGTCAGCCGGCTGGCGCTGATCTGCCCGGCCGGGCTCTGGCTCGACGACCATCCGATCCCCGACTTCTTCTCGACCCTGCCGTTCGAGATGCCGGCGCTGCTGTTTCACGATGCTGTGGCCGGCGCGGCCATGATGACCGCCGGCCGCGATGTGGCCGACCCCAACTTCCTGCAGACCTACCTGGTCACCAACGCCCGCCAGCTCGGCATGGCCGGGCGGATCCTCTTCCCGATCCCCGAGCGCGGACTGGCGGGGCGGCTCTATCGGGTGAAGGCCAGGACCATCCTGGTCTGGGGCGACTCCGACAGGTTGATCCCGCCGGTCTACGCCCAGGAGTTCAAGCGCAAGATCGCCGGCAGCCAACTGGTCTCGATACCCGAGGCCGGGCACATGGTGATCTTTGAGAAGGCCGACCAGGTCGCCGACGCGATAGGGCGACTGGCGCAATAGACCGCCCGCAAGCGGACGCCGGGATGTCCGCCAGGGGGGAGCGCTGACCTTGGATGCACGAAGCGCCCGGCGATCGGCTTGCGAACAAGGGTGTCGGTCACGGGCCCGGAGCCTGCCCGGTCACGTTCTTCGTTCTGGTTTTCGTGCTCGCTGTCCCGTTCTGGTTGGTTGGTTGGGCGACCGGTTTGCAGCTCATGCCCGGGCTGCCCGTCGCCGGTCTGATGTTTGTCTGTCCAGGGTTGGCCGCCCTGATCCTCGCGTTCCGCGAGGGAGGCACGGCGCGCGCCGGCGCGCTGGCCGGGCGTGTGTTCGACTACCGTCGGCTCCGCCCGATCGTCTGGCTCGCGCCAATTCTGCTCCTGGAGCCGTTGGCAAAGACGCTGGCGTTCTTCGTCCTGCGCTGGTCCGGATCGCAGATTCCTGTCCCGCACATCGCCGCTCTGCCGACCATGATGCTGTGCGTGATCTTCTTCGTTTCGGCCTCCGGCGAGGAATTGGGCTGGTCGGGGTACGCCACCGAGCCTCTCCAGGCCCGCTGGGGCATGGTCGGCGCGAGCCTGATCCTCGGTGCGATCTGGGCGGCGTTCCACTATGTCGCGCTGCTCGAGGCCCACCGTTCGCTGCCCTGGATCGCTTGGTGGACGTTGGGCACGCTCGCCTATCGGGTGATCATCGTCTGGATCTACGACCGCGCCGGCCGCAGCGTCTTCGCCGCCTCGCTGTTCCACATGACGATCGACGTCACATGGCAGCTCTTCCCGGTCAGTGGCTCGTTCTTCGATCCCAGGGTCTCGGGCCTGATCTCGGCCGCCATTGCGGCGGCTGTTCTCCTGGCCGCGCGGCGAAGACGGAAGCCTCCTACCGCCGCCCAGGTCTGAGGGCTCTCGGCAGGTCGCCGAACAGGGGGGCCGGTTCGCCGATCGCGGCGCCTTCGATCTCGAGCAGGCGAAGCTTGGTCGAAGCCCCGCCGTGGGCGGAGAAGCCGCCCAGTCTGCCGCCGGCAGCCAGGACCCGATGGCAAGGCACGACGATCGGGAAGGGATTGTGCCCCATCGCCTCGCCGACCGCCCGCGCCGCGCCCGGGTCGCCAAGGCGGGCGGCGATCTCGCCATAGGTCATCGTCTCGCCGGGTGGGATCGCGCGCGCGACCGCGTAGACCTGGCGGGCGAAGCCGCTGAGCGCGTCGGTGTCGACCGGCACGTCCGCGAGGTCGCGTTTTGCGCCGGCGAGCAGCGCGCGGATGCCGGCGATCGCCGACTCGACGAACGGCGGCGGCGCGACCTCCGGCGCGTTCGGGAAGCGTCGGTTCATTCGCGCTCGCGCGGCGGCCTCGCTCCCTTCCGGCAGCTGCACCGCGGTCAGCGCTTCGGCGCCCCATGCCACGGCGCAGGGGCCGATTTCGGTCGAAAACACACTGTAGCCGAGGGTCTTCGTCATCGCCGACTTCTAGCGGGGCGGGCGCCGCGTGCTATGGGTGCCGCAACCCGACCCTCATGGAGTTCCTTAAGTGCACCATATAGCGACTCTGGCCGCGATCACCTTCCTGCTTGGCATCGGCGCCGGCGTCGCCCGCGCAGCCGAGGCGGCCGATCCCTTCCTCTGGCTCGAGGACGTGAACGGCGAGCGGGCGATGAGCTGGGTGAAGGCGGAGAACGCCAAGACCACCGGCGTGCTCGAAGCCGATCCTCGCTTCGCCAGCCTGTTCGCAGACGAGCTGAGAATCGCCCAGGCCAAGGACCGCATTCCCGCGCCTGAGATGATCGGCGACAAGATCTACAACTTCTGGCGCGACGCCGACCATGTGCGCGGGATCTGGCGGGTCACGACGGCGGCCGACTACGCGGGCGCCGAGCCCCACTGGACCACCGTGCTCGACCTCGACGCGCTCGCGAAAGCCGAGAAAGCGAACTGGGTCTGGGGTGGCGTCGCAACCTGCCGCAAGCCGGCTTTCGATCGCTGCCTCATCAGTCTCTCGGACGGTGGCGAGGACGCCACGACGCTGCGCGAGTTTGACATGACCAGGGGCCGGTTCGTACCGGGCGGCTTCGATCTGCCGCATTCGAAGCAAACCGTCGACTGGCTGGACGACGACACTCTGCTGGTGGGCCGCGATTGGGGCCCCGGCACGATGACCGGGTCCGGCTATCCGTTCGTGATGAAGACGCTGAAGCGCGGGCAGCCCCTGGCTGACGCCGCGGAGGTGTTTCGCGGCCTGCCATCCGACGTGTCGGCAAACTCGGTCGTGGTCACCGATGAGCACGGCCACAAGGTCGTGCTCTTTCTTCGCTCGCTCGATTTCTTCCACTTCGAGACCTACTGGCTGACCGACCACGGCCTGGTGCGGCTGGCGCTGCCGGCCAAGTACAACATTCAGGGCCTGCTCAACGGCAAGCTGATCTTCACCACCGAAGAGGATTGGACGTTCGATAGGCCGACCTACAAGGCCGGCTCGCTCCTGGCCTACACTCCCGCCGAACTGGTCCCGGTGGCGGACGATGACGGGAGCAATGCCGACCACCTCATCTTTGCCGCCGGCGCGCGGCAGTCGGTCGAAGAGGTGGCGGTGACAAAGGACCGCGTGGTCGCGGCGATCTTTGATAACGTCCGCGGGTCGCTGGTCTCATTTGAAGACCAGGGCGAAAGGGGTTGGCCGGCGACCAAGCTGCCCGTCGCCCCCGACTCATCGGTGAGCCTCGCCACGGCGATCGAGACCAGCGACGCCTTCTACTACGGTGTCGACAGCTACCTGGACCCGCCGTCGCTGTTCCGAGCCGACGCCGGCACGGGCGCCGCCGTCCGGATCAAGACGCTGCCGCCCCGCTTCGACTCGGCAAGAGACTCGGTCGACCAGTGCGAAGCGACGTCCACCGACGGAACCAAGGTTCCCTACTTCGTCGTGCATCCGAAGGCGGTGAAGCTCGACGGGTCCAACCCGACCATCCTCTACGCCTACGGCGGTTTCCAGGTGTCGCTGACCCCCGCCTACTCTGGGACGATCGGCAAGCTCTGGCTCGAGCGCGGCGGCGTCTACGTCGTCGCCAACATCCGCGGCGGCGGCGAGTTCGGGCCGGCCTGGCACGAGGCGGCGCTGAAGACGCATCGCCAGCTCGCCTGGGACGACTTCGCCGCGGTGGCCAAAGACCTGATCGCGCGCGGGATCACCAGCCCCCGCCGGCTGGGCATCCAGGGCGGCTCGAACGGCGGCCTCCTGATGGGCGTCGAGTTCACCCAGCACCCCGAGCTCTTCCGCGCCGTCGACATCCAGGTGCCGCTGCTCGACATGCTCCGCTTCGAGCAGATCGCCGCCGGCGCCTCCTGGGTGGGCGAGTATGGGTCCGTGGCCAATCCGGACGAGCGGGCGTTTCTCGAGCAGACATCTCCGTACGCGAACCTCAAGGCCGAAGTCGACTATCCGATGCCGCTGATCTGGACGACGACCAAGGACGACCGGGTAGGGCCTCAGCACGCACGGAAGTTCGCCGCCAAGCTCGCGTCGATGGGCAAACCCTACCTCTATTACGAGGTGATCGAGGGCGGTCACGGCGCGGGCGCGAACCAGGAGGAAGAGGCCCGCACCACGGCGCTCGAGATGACCTATTTCGCCGAGCGGCTGATGGACTAGGGCAGCGCGCTAGCGGAACGCGACGTCGAGCACTTCGCGTGCAGGCCCGAGCCGCGCGACGACGGCGGCGCGGGGCGGCATCTCGGTCAGGATGTGGCGGGTCAGACGCTCGTAGTGCTCGACGAAGGTCGCGAGCGCTTCGTCGCTCATGCCCGCGTCTGGGCCGCGCGCGGCCCTGAGCGCCTCCTCCTGCTCGCGGCGCCAGCCGAGAACGACGTCGAAGCTCGGCGCCGCCAGCAGCGCCAGCATGTCGATCCGGTCGAACAGTGGTCGGTAGGTCGTCGCCAGGGCTTCGTTGACGAAACGCCGCCAGACGCCGTGTGCGTCCTCGTCTCGCTCGAGCGCGTTGATCGGGTCCCTCAGCGCCGCCGGGTCTTGCGGTCGCGCTCCGACGCACCAGCCTTCGAACAGGATCACGTCGACCGGCCCCTCGACGCGGAGCCAGCGGTCGGGCGAGGCGCGATCGTCGGTCGCCTTGTCGAAGCGCGGGCCGATGGTTTCGCCGGGCTGAGCCATGCTCTCGATCAGCGAGAGCCCCAGCGCCGGGTCGTGGGTGCCGGGAACGCCGCGGGTCTTCAGCAGCGGGTGCGCCTCGACCGCCAGCCGCTGTCGGTTCTGGAGCGGCAGGTAGAGGTCGTCCA
>JGI12269J14319_10002907_pt1 | contig 16333 bp, 19 predicted proteins | sample PeaSoiSIISIP2007_FD_14319 | JGI IMG/M metagenome (IMG submission 14319) | reverse complement strand
CGCCGAAATCAACGGATAGACAATCACAGACAGGCTCGCAGCCAAACTCAACTTAACGACTCCGGGAACCCCCCTAGCGCCAAATACTGGAGCCAACATGATCATACCAGTCCAACGGGATAAAATCAGGATAAATAACGAGATGTTCCATTGGAGCAGTTCCGCCAAACCCAAAGTATTCCCCCCTACTCGATGTGCGATGCGCGAGGTTCGAGGTTCGAATCGAAGCGAACAGAGTTCGCAGAAATAAATTTAAATATTAGAGTCCTCCGAACGTCGACAATTGTGTCAACAAATTAGAAGTGTACGCCGTCAGAACCGATAACATCCACGGACCCAATAAGAGTAGGACTGCAATCACTGCGACCACTTTCGGAATAAAGGAAAGTGTCTGCTCCTGGATTTGTGTCATAGCTTGAAAGACACTTACCAGAAGGCCTACCAATAAACTCACGCCTAGGATGGGGCCTCCCACAAGAACCACTGTGCCTACTGCCTCTTTGGCCATATATAGAACCATGCTTTGGTCCACGTCACTACCTCCTCTCCATATCACTTAGATCACGCGATCTCTTCAATGAAAACTCGTCACCAACGACTGAACCACTAGATGCCAACCGTCCACCAGGACAAACAACAGTAATTTGAACGGTAATGAGATCATCATGGGGGGAAGCATCATCATCCCGACCGACATTAAAGTACTAGAAACAATCATATCGATGACCATAAATGGAATAAATATCGCAAATCCCATTTGAAACGCAGTCTTTAACTCACTAATCACAAAGGCTGGAATCAGAACATACGTCGGAACCTCCCGATAAGTTTTGGGGCGTGTCGTTTTTGATAACCCCACAAAAAGCTCCAAATCCTTTTCTCTAGTCTGTCGAAACATAAAAGCTCTGAGCGGCTCTTCTGCTTTGGCCAAGGCCTCCGTTTGGGTAATTTGATTCTTCAGATAGGGCTGAACAGCATTCGTATTAATCAGGGTCCAGGTCGGAGCCATCACGAAAAATGTCAGAAACATGGCTAATCCCACCATGACTTGGTTCGGTGGAAGCTGCTGAGTCCCTAGCGCATTGCGCACAAAGGACAACACGATGATAATTCGAGTAAAGGCGGTCATCAGCATAAGAATGGCTGGAGCCAAAGACAACACCGTCATAAGCAGCAAAAGCTGCAAAGACGTACCCATTTGTTGGCTGGATGAGTTTCCCAAATCCAAAGTTAGGCCCGCCGCCCAAACGGTTTTTGGATTTATAAACATCCCCGCCCCCAAAGCAAAAACAACAAGCAAGGGCGTTCTGCTTGTGAAAATTTTGGTTAGACGACTTGAAAAAAGCATTATTTTTCCGCCTCCTCAAGTAACCGTTCTAATTCCGTAGAAAAAGCTTCTTTCTTTGGAGACGGTCTTTTCAGAAGTTTCTGTAGGCTTTGAGCCCAGCCTTCCATTCTTTCATTCGGACGAGTCGCGATCTCTTGTAGAATTTCTGCTGCCACGACTGGGTCGTTGATCTCAGTGATTTTCACTAAGTGATGATCTGATCCCCCAAGAACCTGTAATTGACCTGCAATCTCTACCAGATATAGGCTCTGCTGACCACCTAAGATTTGTCGGTCGATAACTCTTGCCCACGACACATTCATATTCCGAATCCCCGCCTGATTGAGACGTCGGATAACCCATAAAGACACAAGGAGAATAAGCAGGAAAACCAGCAACATTCCGAGAAGCCCCCACCAAGAGAAACTGCTCTGTGTAACAAGAGGAGTAGCTACACTAGGTGGAAGCCGTTGGTCTTCATTGAATGGCATACTACTTCAGCGCCTTCGTAATCGCCTCAACTACACGATCCGCTTGGAAGGGCTTAACAATGAAGTCCTTAGCCCCGGCTTGAATCGCTTCGATAACCATAGCTTGTTGACCCATAGCGCTACACATAATGACGCGGGCTTTGGAATCCCGTTTACGAATTTCTTTCAACGCTTGGAGACCATCCATCTCTGGCATAGTAATATCCATGGTCGTGATGTTCGGTTGCAATTCCATGTACTTTTCAACGGCGACAGCCCCATTTTCAGCTTCCCCGACGACAGAAAACCCATTTTTAGTCAAGATATCTTTTAACATCATGCGCATAAACGCGGCATCATCAACAATCATCACTGTAGCACCCAACTTTGTTTTCCTCCTTTATTTAAGCGAATTCATCCGGTCATTAGGATGTACAATATCGGTAATGCGAATACCAAAGGTCTCATTAATGACGACAACTTCACATTTAGCGATCAACTTGCCGTTGACAATCATATCCACTGCTTCCCCGGCCAGACGATCCAGTTCGATCACTGAGCCCGGGCCCATTTCCAAAATTTCTTTAATTGTTTTTTTTGCTCGTCCTAATTCTACACTGATTTGTAACGGAACATCCAAAATCAAACCCAAATTGTCCGCCTGTACTGGTAAATGCCCTTGATGTAGCGGAGCAAACTGAGCCGGTTGAACAGGCGTCGAGGGCCCTGAAGCATAATTTGATGGTGGTGGGTAAGAACCCCCTTGAGGATTGCTTTGCGCCGTCCCATAGGGAGGATAGCCGTCTGCTGACGTCGGATAAGGTGGTGCTTCATAAGCCGGTTGAGTGGCTTGCGGCGGAGTTTGATAAGGTGCAGGCGCAGGTTGGGTGGGTATAGCGGCTTGCGCGGTCGGAGCAGCCGACGAACTGCTCGACATCCCACCCAACAACTTGGTGACCATTCCTTTAGCTACACTGAGCGGGATCACTTGAATCAGAACACTGTCAATAACTTCTTCCACAACCATCCGGAAAGAGATCCGCACAAGCGGCTCATCGGCAGCTAGGAAGTCCTGAATGACATCATTCTCCATCGACAAATCATTAAGCACCAAATTTGGCGGGGTAATATCCACCATAGCATTAAACATGGTCGACATCGAGGTAGCCGCTGACCCCATCATCTGATTCATGGCCTCGGAAATTCCGCTAATTTGAAGCTCTGATAGTTCTGGAGACGGATTTTTACCATCTCCCCCCATCATCAAATCGACAATTACTGACCCATCTCGTTGAGAAAGAATCAAGAGATTTGAGCCCTCGATACCTGCCTTATATTTGACATCACAAACCACGGAAGGGATAGGATAATCTTTGCGGATCTGCTCTGATGTTGTCAGATCCACCTTCGGGGTGGTAATATTTACAGCTTTGCCTAAGAGCTGGGATAACGTCGTTGCAGCTGTGCCCATTGAAATATTAGCAATTTCTCCGAGCGCATCTGTTTCCATCTCATCTAAAAAACCATCCATCGCTGGCATCTCCGGATCACCCGCCGGAGACGACCTCAGTTCTTGTTCTTGTTCTTGTTCTTCTTCTTGTTCTTGCGTACCACGGAGCAACGCGTCAATTTCATCTTGGGAGAGCATACCGTTACCCATCTTATTCCCCTCTTTCCTCGACAACTTCCGTCAGCTGAACGGCGAGATGCTCTCCATTTAGTCCAGGCACGGATCTGAATTTCATGAATTCCCCCACATAAATTGGGAGAGGGTCATTGACGGATTGATTGAGCGGGATCACATCTCCCTTAGCAAGATCGAGGAGATCCCGAACCAGGATTTCCGTGTGTCCCAATAACGCAACTAGATCCACCTTCGCCCATTCGATTTTTCGCCTAATGGCTAGTACCTGTTCTGGCGAAGTGATCTTCGCTGCAGTGGAAAAGAGGAAGAACGTACTTAGCTTGTCTAAGATAGGTTCGAGTACAAGATAGGGCATGCAAATATTTATCATTCCCACCGCTTCGCCGATCTTTACCTCAAGCGTTACGAGCACAATCATTTCGTTGGGAGCCACAATTTGTGTAAACTGAGGATTGATTTCCATCGCTACAAACTGCGTTTTGAGCTCGAAAATTTCTGCCCAAGCCTCTTCAGTAAGCTCAATGATTTGAATCAGACGGTGTTCAAGAATAGTTTTTTCAATTTCTGTTAAATCCCGATTTTTTTCCGAACCTTGACCTTGACCGCCTAAAAGACGGTCCACCACGGTGAAAGCAAGCGTGGGGCTCATCTCCATTAAGACCGTCCCCTCCAACGGATTCAACGAGAAAAGGCCTAAAACTGTGGGGTTCGGGAGAGAACGAATGAATTCGTCATAAGTGATTTGCTCAATTGACAGGACTTTGCATTCAATGACAGAGTGCAATTGTCCAGAAAAATAGGTAGTCAAGCCACGACAAAAATTTTCGTAAATGTTTTCGAGGGAGTGAATCTGATCCTTGGAAAACTTATTCGGGCGTTTGAAATCATACACTCGAATCCGCTTTTGGTTCTTGGTTACTTTCATTTCCTCTGCGTCAACTTGCCCGTCGGACAGTGCACTCAGCAGAGCATCAATTTCTGCTTGAGACAAGACGTCTCCCATAGAATCCCCCCTCTCAATTTAATATTCTCAAACCTCGAACCACGCTTACTGGTAGACCAAGGACACAAATAAGACATCCGTGATTTTGTTATCTGCCACTTCATTTAGTCTAGCAATTAACTCTTGTCTCAATTTTTCACGCGCAGCCACGGTTTGTACATCGGCCAGGGATTTGTTAGCTAAGACTTCATTTACCCGATCTTTCAAGAATGCATCCGTCTACCTTTAAAAGAGCTTCTGATTTGGCGTCTGTCACTTCGACGGTAATGGTCGTTTTAAGAAAAGCCCCCCCTTGTAAATTCACAGTGAAGTCACCGATGGGCAAAAGTACTCCTGGTGCTTTCGATTGACTAGCAACCGCTGTACTCTGGGCAGGGGTTTTAAAGATGAATTTTTGTGCACCCATTGTCCCTCCAATGCCAAAAACCAAACCCAAGATTAGAGCCGCGATCATAATGATTAGAGGTTTTTGCTTCATAACTTTGATCACTCCTCTACTTTACAAATCTGGCGACAACGACGATGAAATTCAGCGACCCGCTCAATCAGAACATCAACGGGCTCTGATACCACGAATTTATTTCCACCCGTTAAGGTAATGACCGTATCCGGGGTTTCTTCCATCATCTCTATTAGATCAGGATTCAGGGCAAAGGATTTACCATTTAAGCGAGTAACATAAATCATAGCTTCACCATTCCTTTAACTTTGGATTGATCCACGTACTGACGCCAGTGTAGGATCTGGCCAGTTTCATCCAAGATCTTCTGTTCTTTATGTAACTCAGCTACCCTGAAGGCCTGGGCTTGTTTTTCTTTAAGACGTCGAAATTTCTCCTCTTCACGGTGAGTTTCCAATAACAGACGACGTGCGTTCTCCATGACCTGATCTTGCTCCGTCCGCTCAAATTCGCATTGGCGCAGTCTCCGCTTTTGTTCCCCAGCAAAGATTTGCCACATCCCTAACTCTTCCGGACGATGCCGTCCCGCGTCTCGTTGCCCCGCCACAGCCTCATTAAAACGCTCTCGTTGAAGCACGCAAGCTTTGACACAGACTTCCAAGCGCTGCATCTCTTGGGCAAACTCTCTCTGAGCCGTTTCTAAAGCCTGTTCAGCTAAGCGGAGACTTGCATCCAAGCGAAATCGCGCCATCATTTCCACTCCCTTTCGCACTTAGCACCAACTACCCACTTCCGCCCCTATGCACCTAACTTTTGTTTAAACTAGCCTGATAATTTCTTGCATTTGCTTTTGCATCTCTTCAAAGCTTATATGTTCCTCCACCCCTTGGCGAGTGAATGCTTGAATTTTCGCCCTATGTGCAATAGCGGAATCAATCTTAGGATTGCTTCCTTGTGTATACGCTCCGATGTCAATCAAGTCCTTCGCATCACGGTAGATTGCAATATGTTCCCGTACCAGCATAGCTAAGTCCTTGTGCTCTGGGCTGATGACATCGTTCATAACTCGACTAACCGATTGCAAAATATCTATGGCTGGAAACTGATTTTGCATGGCCAACTCCCGGGTCAAAACAATATGCCCATCCAGAATCCCGCGCACCGCATCCGCAATTGGCTCATTGTGATCATCCCCATCCACTAATACCGTGTAGATCCCAGTAATACTTCCGGTTTCTGCCATGCCTGAGCGTTCTAAAAGCTTCGGCAAAAGAGCAAAGACGGACGGAGGATATCCCCGCGTGGCTGGCGGTTCACCAACTGTCAGCCCCACTTCCCGTTGGGCCATAGCAAAACGTGTCACGGAGTCCATCATCAGGAGTACATTTTTGCCCTGATCCCGAAAATATTCGGCGATAGCGGTCGCTGTGAACGCTGCTTTCAAGCGGACAAGTGCTGGTTGGTCTGACGTCGCCACAATAATGACCGAACGAGCTAACCCCTCGGTACCTAAATCCTTTTCGATAAAATCACGCAGTTCCCGCCCCCGTTCCCCAACTAAAGCAATGACATTAACCTCAGCACCTGTATTTCTGGCCATCATACCTAATAAGGTACTCTTCCCGACACCAGAACCTGCAAAAATCCCCATCCGTTGGCCACGACCTATAGTTAGCATTCCGTCGATCGTTCTCACGCCAACACTAAGCACGTCCTGAATTCGAGGCCGCAATAAGGCATTAGGTGGTTTATTTTGCAGTGGGTAGGCCGTTACTGTCAGCAACGGNCGCCCATCCATGGGCTTCCCCAGTCCATCCAGGATTCGCCCCANTAGACCCGGCCCTACAGGCACGGTTAGCTTTTGGCGTTGAGGAAGCACACGGTCTCCCGGAGCAATTCCTTCGAGTTCTCCCAGNGGCATGAGCAAAGTCGTTGAATCCCTAAAGCCAACCACTTCGGCCGGAAGCGCATTTCCACCACGCGTGATAATATGGCAATATTCTCCAACACTAGCCCGNGGGCCGGCTGCTTCGACCATCAAACCAACGATTTTGGAGACTCGCCCTTGAGCCGAAATCGGTTCAGTCTGTTCCACCATCGGAATTAATCGATTCCAAGCCCCCATGTTCAAGCTCCTCTCGTAAGGTGTGTTCCAATTTGTTTAATTGTGCTTCGAGCCGAGCATCAAAAACCCCTTCCTGACACTCCAAGAAACAATCTCCAGGACTTAGCGAATCATCGATCACGTATGGACAAGGCGGCAAATTTCCCTCGAGCCAACGAGCATCCTCTGAGGAGACATGGAGCCTCCAGCCCAAGCGTTCTTGGGGAAGTAGAGCCAGAGCCNGAATGATTTCCATTAATCTCTGAGGCTCGACGGCCAAACAAGAGCGCACTATACGTTCAGCAATTTTCAAGGACAGCTGGAGTAAATCCTCGTCGACTTTAGCATATTCCTCTTGCATCGCCCGTTGGGCCAACTCGAAAAGTCGGTTTGCTTCTTGGAGCAAACGTTTCCCCTCCGTCTCCCCGTCCTGCTTTCCCACCTGGTACCCTTCGGCCTGCCCTGCTTGCAATCCCTCTCCTCTGGCAGCCTCCGTCACCTCTTGACGCAAGCGAACTAGATCCGTTTGGGTCTGAGCAAACATCTCCTGAGCACTCAGTTCCGCTTCTGCTAAGATTAAGGCTGCCTTTTCTTGAGCCTCTGCTAGGATTAAGGGCTGCTTTTTCTTGGGCCTCTGCCTCNACAGCAATATCTATNAAACCGGGGTGTTCTAAGTTTGTCGCCGACTTATCCTCTTCTCCTATACTAAGCACCGTCAAGCATGACTCCCACAGTTGAAGACCTTCAGGGCGTTCCACCATTCGCGGTGTAGCTACCTCCACATCGTAGCTTTTGACGACGCGCCTTTTAGTAAATGATTTCATCACTGCCCCCTCTAGAAATGACAATTGCGCCACTTTCTTCGAGCTTACGGATCACCTTCACAATGCGCTGCTGAGCGTCTTCGACATCACGTAAACGAACTGGACCCATGAATTCCATATCGTCTTTGAGCATCTGAGCAGCCCGAGAAGACATGTTGGCCATGATCTTTTGCGCGGCCTCGGGGTTGGCTCCTTTTAAAGGCCAANCCCAAGTCCTTGGTTTCCACTTCGCGCAAGACCAACTGAATCCCNCGATCGTCCAGCATGACTATGTCNCCGAANACAAACATTTGCCGCTTGATCTGTTCTGCCAGTTCAGGATCCTCCATCTCNAAGGCGTCCATGACNACCTTAACCGTTCCTGGATCTGTNCGNTTGAGGACATCCACAATACTTTGAATCCCACCCGAGGTCGTATAATCAGTTGGAGCCAAACTTGAAATCTTACGTTCTAGGACTTTTTCAATCTCCTTGAGTACTTCCGGACTCGTCCGGCCCATCGTCGCAATACGCTTCGCCACATCCGCCTGTCGTTCTGGCGAGATACTGGCCAGTAAAGTCGCTGCTTTATCCACTGGAAGATGGGTCATAATCAAAGCAATCGTCTGAGGATGTTCACCTTGAATAAAAGAAAAAAGTTGTTTGGGGTCGGTCCTACGCACAAGATCAAACGGTCGCATTTTCAAGGAGGTGGATAGACGACTGATAATCTCAAACGCCCGCGTTTCCCCAAGCGCCCGTTCCAAGACTTCTCGTGCATATTCGATACCTCCCTGATTAATATAATCACTGGCAATGCACATTTGATGAAATTCGTCCACCACATAATCCCGCTGTTCTGGTGAGATTCTACCGACATTCGACATCTCTAACGTTAGCTGTTCTATCTCTACGTCACCAAGGTGCTTAACTATTTGTGAGGAATTCTCCGCACCCAAAGCGATCATGAGAATCGCTGCTTTTTGAATTCCCGTTAAAACTTGCGCCATCTAATTCTCCTCCGATAGCCAGGTTTTCATAAGACGAGCAACCTCATCTGGATTCTTGAGTGCATATTGTTCAACAGCTTCTTTGGTTTTTTGTCTCTGGAGTTCTTCAACCGACTTCGTATTTTTCCGCTCAAGGTTTAACTGCGCTTCGTTCTCGGCTACTTTGTTGAGCCATGAGAAGTTCGGCATCGGCGACCGTTACGGGATCTGAACCATCTAAGCCCAGCATTTTTTCAGTGCTAGCTTTCTTCGCCCGGTTGCGCAGCAAGACAAGGAAAAACCCTAGGCCTACCAGCGCGGCAACTCCCAGCTCGACATAGCTGACCAGTTGTTGCCGTTTCTGAGCGGCATCCATTGCAGCTTTTTCTTGCTGCAACTCTGTCTTATTAAACTGGATCGCAGCGACTTGAATTTGATCTCCCCGGGTTTGGTCAACGCCTGCCGCAGAAGCCACGATCCCTTGAATTTGATTAAGCTGGGCCTGAGTAATGCTGTCCGAATCTGCCATTACCGACACAGAAAGGCGTTTCACAGCTCCAGGGCTTACCACTTGCTCCTCTTGCGTCGTATCCACCTGATAATTTTTGGTAGCACTCGCCTTTGTGGAGGTGGTATTTCCACCCGGAGTTCCGGCCGGGTACGTCGGTGCTGCATTCGTTGACACTCCCGGTGTCCCACCAGCTGTCGTAGCAGCATTGGAGGAATTTTCAGTGGAACTCTGTTCGCTCACCACCGCGCCCGGTCCATTTGTCTGTGTTGTCCGTTTGATTTGATCGAAATCAAGCACCGCATTAATTCTGACAATAGTCTTGTTGGGGCCCAAAACCCGATCGAGCATACTTTGGACCGATTTTCGAGTGTCCTCTTCGACCAGTTGTTGCAGCTGATATTGAGTCCCAGTCATATGTTGGGAATCCCCGCTTTTACCTATAGCATCCGATAATACATTGCCGTTCGTGTCAACAATCGTCACATTCTCCATTTGCAGTCCTTCTACCGATCCTGCCATAAGGTTGGCAATCGCACGTACCTGATCGTCTCCCAGTTTTGTCCCTGGGACAAGCTTCACTGTCACGGCCGCTGTGGCTGGTTTTTGACTATCGACGAATAGTGACGGGTCAGGCATCACGATATTCACGTGCGCATCTGCTACACCGTTCAAGGCCTTTAATGTATTTTCCAGTTCATTCTGCAACCCGAGAACATAACGTAATTTTCGATCAGCATCCGTCTCCCCCAGATGCATCGTATTCAGACTATCAAAACTGAATTTACTTTCTTGAGGAAGCCCAGCACTAGCTAGCTGTAATCGAATATCAGCCGATGATTGTTGAGGCACCAGAATTGTCGATCCATTATCTTCCAACTTATAATCAGCTTTTAAATCTTTTAACTTAGTCAGTATAGCAGCGGCATCCGTGTCGCTGAGTTTCGAAAAAATCGCCACATATTGGGGAGTGCCAGCCCAAGTGATCAAGGAAATTAACGCAACTGCCACTAAAAGAGGAGCAACGACCGTAATTATTTTCTGTGGGTTAGAAAGCTTGTTCCAGAATGTTTTGACTGAATCTTGAATTCCGGCCCAAGAAAAATCCATCCTTTGCTCCTCCTTTCTTAAAACTTGGATTTTCCATGGTTAACCCACCGAAAAATGCCCTTGAAATGAATTTCAACCTATTTTCTAATGACACCTCAAATTCCTCACATTTGCATTCGCATTACTTGATTGTAAGCATCTAACACTTTATCGCGCACCGATACAGCCAGGGACAAGGACAAACTTGCTTTTTCTAACGCCACCATCGCCGTCGACAGGTCTTGTACCTGACCGGTTGCCAACTGCTGACTAGCGACATCGGCATTCGTTTGTAAAGCATTGACTTGACTCAAGGCATCGTTGAGGAACTTGGAAAAATCCGTCCCCGCCTTTTGAGCTCCATCTCCAGAACTGTAGTTTGGTGTACTCACTAGGCTTGTCGGGGTGATCGAACTCAATGGCCCGATGGGCAGAATAGGTGCTATTGCCAGAATACTCATCTAACCTTACCCCTTTCCAATCTCGAGTGCTTTGGCTGCCATTGACTTACTGACATTGAGGGCAGTCACATTCGCCTCATACGCTCGAGATGCGGAAATCATATCCACCATTTCCGTCGCAATATTGACATTCGGTTGCCGCACATACCCCAATGGGAGTCCTGCCTCAGCCACTTTAGCCGCATCTGGAGAATTGGGATTATATTCCATGCCAAAGGGTTCTTGAACATCGTTAGCAATGCTCGCCACTTGCACTCCATTCCCCACGTTTTGACCCTCCAAGGTTCCCCCCAGCACACTCGTAAACGAGGTCTCTGAGGCACTGGGAACGAAGGTGGCCACTTGCCGACTATAAGGAATCTGATTTCCCGCCGGGGTCAGTTTTCCCGTGCGCGTGGTATTAATATTGGCAATATTGTTGGAAACAAGATCCATTCGCAAACGCTGAGCGGTTAAACCGGAAGCACTAGTGTCGATTGCTCCAAAAAGACTCATGGTTTCCCCCTCCTCATAACACACTCTACAATCGTTCGTCCAATCTCCCCGAGCGGTACAACTCGATCTGCTAGACCAGCATCCACCAAGGACCTAGGCATCCCGTAAACCACGCAAGTCCCTTCCGCCTCAGCGATCGCAAATCCCTCTAAGGCCTTGAGTTCCTTCATACCCTTCGTACCGTCATTTCCCATTCCAGTCATGACCACCCCTAGCGTCCCTTTACCAACTTCCTTCGCCAAGGAAAGAAACATAACATCCACTGAAGGATGATAAAGCGTAGGTATCGGAGCTTCATCACCGATATGAAGGCTCAGCTGCCCAGACTTACGCTGTACCTGCATCTGTTTACCAGCCGGAGCCACATACACGGTTCCCGCTTTCAGTACTTCACCATGTATCCCTTCCCGAACATTTAACGGGCATAACCCATTTAGGCGCTGAGCAAGCGGACCTGTAAAACCCGGGGGCATGTGTTGAGCGACCAACACGGGAACCGGAAAGTTAGCTGGAAGAGCTGGTAGAACCACTTGTAAGGCCGAAGGCCCACCTGTGGACGTACCAATGGCCACAATTTCAATCGGATACTTGGGTAACGGGCCCATCTTTCCAGTGCTTGTAAATTGAGGCCCTGGTCCCGAAGAAGATGTCCCCGCCATTGCTACCGAAGCCGCTACCTTGGCACCACCCGTTTGAACAACGGCTCCTAATGTTCCAGAGGCTCCCGTTGCTATCGGGTTTATCCCCTTGATCCCCAGCCGGGCGGGATTTATACAAGCTGCAGCTTTTACTTTTTCGACTAAATCACGTGAAAGTGCCATTAAATCAGCTCCCGGACTTCCCGACGGTTTAGCTACAACATCAAAAGCCCCTAGATCAAGGGCCTTCAACGTAGCTTGCGCTCCTTCCGTCGTCAACGCACTTAAGATGATGACAGGTGTTGGCTGCCAGCGCATAATTTCTTCTAACGCTCGAAGACCATCCATGACCGGCATCTCAACATCCATCGTCACGACTTGGGGACGAAGGGATTGAAGTTTCAAAATCCCTTCTCGCCCATCTCGCGCGACATCCAAAACCTTAATACCTGGCTCCTGATTGAGGATCTTTTGGAGAGTTAAACGCATAAAGGGAGAATCATCAACGATCAGAACCCCGATCGGCATTTTAGGCGCTACATTCATGGCTTAACTCTCCACCCATGATGTTATCCAGATCTAAAAGAATGAGCAGGCGCTCGCCAATTTTCCCCACTCCACGTATAAACTGGGAATCCATACCGATCGCAACCTGTGGCGGTGGTTCAATGGCTTCACTGTCAAGGCGCAAGACTTCTGTGACCGCATCGACACGAATCCCAAACACTTTACTTTGAACTTGCAGAACCACAATCCGGCTCAGGTCGGTTTCCTCCACGCGATTCATCCCAAAACGATTACGCAAGCTGACCACTGGGATCACATTGCCACGCAAATTAATGACACCTTCTACATAGTCCGGAGCTTTTGGTACCCGAGTAATCGGTGGAATCCGAATAATTTCTTGGACCCGCATGATATCCACGCCAAATTCTTCAGACCCAAGGCTAAAGGTTACTAATTGTTCTTCTGCCATAGTTAAAATCCTCCTTTAGTTTTTGTTCATGACCAGGACATCTTGAAGCAGAGATCCAATATCCAGAATCAAGGTGACTTTGCCGTCTCCGAGAATCGTTGCGCCAGCAATTCCAGGTAGATTGTTCAGAAAATCGCCTAACGACTTGATAACCACTTCTTGTTGGCCACGCAGTTCATCCACGATGAGTCCCAGTGCTTTATCACCAAAACCTACAACAACAACAAAAACCTCATTACTTTCGGTTTCTGGAGCCGGAAGGCCAAATTTCTCTTGTAAAGAGATCAGCGGCAACGTGTTCCCACGCAATTGAACCATCGGCAACCCGCCTACAGTCTTAATATCCGTTCGATTGACGAGAAGGGTTTCTAAGACAGAAGAGAGCGGAACCGCATAAATTTCCTCTCCGACTTCAACGAGCAGCGCCTGAATAATCGCCAAGGTGAGCGGCAACCGGATGGTAAACGTAGTGCCCTTCCCCTTGCGGGTCGTGATATCCACCATTCCTCCCAGATTATTTAAGGACCTTTTGACAACGTCCATCCCAACACCCCGACCCGAAATGTCAGTCACCTTTTCTGCCGTGCTAAAGCCCGGCAGGAAAATAAGGTTGGCCATATCGCGTTCCGAGAGTTCCTCTCGTTCACCAATCAAACCTTTAGAAACAGCTATATTCCGAATTTTATCCAGGGGTAACCCGTCCCCGTCATCCGAGATAACGATCGCTATATGGTTTCCTTCATGGTAGGCGTCCAAGGTCACCGTACCAAGTTCTGCTTTGCCAGCCGCCCGGCGCTCCGCCGGGGATTCGATCCCATGATCTACCGAATTTCGAATCAGGTGCATCAAGGGATCTCCAATCACTTCAACCACGGTCTTATCTAGTTCTGTGTCTTCGCCCTTTAAGACAAGTTCAATCTCCTTGCCAGTTTTCTTCGCGAGATCACGAACCAAACGGGGGAAGCGGCTAAAGACAGTCCCGATCGCCACCATGCGTAAGCGCATGACACTCTCCTGAAGATCATTCATTAAACGACCCAAATAAACATTGGCCTCATTCAAATTATTGACCATGTTGTCCATGCTATATTGGGTCTTTAAATCCAGCCCAATTTGTACTAACCGGGTCCGAGTGATAACCATTTCCCCAACGAGGTTAATCAGGTTATCCATTCGAACCGTATCCACTCGAATCGTATGTACTTGTGTATTCCCTTCCCCATTGGTAACCCCCTCGGAGGGTGGCGAAGAATTTGCGACTGTCGCTTTTGTTTCGAGGGCGGCTTTCTGAACAGAGCCGATCTTAAAGGCTTTCTCCTCCGTCACAACGTCAAGGTTCACCTTAGGGGATACCTCCACTAAAACAGGTGCCGCAACCGCCACCGCAATTTCCTTCATCGTTTCTTCAACTCCCGCCATACCATCCGGGTAGGGGTGAATGACGACCTCCACTATCTCCGAGATCTCTAGAAGTTCCCTCTGCATTTCTGCGACGGGTTCATCACAGAGCACGAGCAAAGAAAAGGCTTCCGCATTCCCGGTTTCCAGTTCTTCTACACTCGGCATCAGTTTGATGACTGTACCCATTCCCTCAAGTCGTTGGGTGGCCATGACCGCTCGCACTGCTTTCATAAGAGTATTCGGCGCCAGCTTTATATCCACTTGATAGACACCATACCCCATAATATGAGCATTGTTAATTTTCGCATGATCGGGCTCCTCAATCGGAAATTCCAAAGGGACAAACTCATCCGCTAATACTTCTTCACTTTCTTTGACTACCTGCTGGTTCGCCTGAGCGGCAGGTATATCTCCACTGATTAGCGCCTTCATAGAAGCTACTAAATCTTCGTATCCCAGAGTGATCTCCAGACGCTGCTCAACTTGTGCCAGCATCGCTTTGACACGGTCAGTCACTCCTAAGAGGATGTCGATCATTTCGAGTGAAACCTCTGTCTTTCCCTGGCGTAAACGATCCAATAAATCCTCAGCCGCGTGGGTCAACGCCACAATCGGTGTGAAACCCATAGTCCCCGAAGCACCCTTCAAGCTGTGAGCTGAGCGGAAAAGATCGTTGATTAGTCCGATATTTCCTCCCTCTTTTTCCAGTTGCAAGAGTCCTGCGCCAAGCCTCTCAATCTGTTCTTGGGAATCCAATAAGTAAAACTCTAAGAACTCGCCTAGATCGAGCCCCTGGTTTTTGTCATCATCCTGACTCATGCTTGCCACCCCTATCTTTTTCGTAGGACATTATTATGAAATGACTTTGTGAATACCACTAAACAATATATCTGCCAATCGCAGAAGATCCTTAGATCCTTATGTAGGCCTTTTGTGAAATCAGAAATTATAGTCCTTAACATTAATTCGCCAACCTTTTTTGAATTCCTCCAAAAAAAGCACATAAATATCTACAACCGCTTCTTCTTAATAGTAGCATCATGTCGTAAAACCGTATATAGTATATTTGTAATTTCTATAGGACTATTGGGCAAAAAACAAACAGGATGCCTAACTNGCAACCTGTTTGCTTGGGAGGGATAACCATATGATCACGATTAGCTTATGCATGATCGTCAGGAATGAGGAACTACTAATAGCCCGGTGCCTCGACTGTGTGAAAGATATAGTCGATGAGATCATTATAGTTGACACGGGGTCTAATGATCAAACTAAAACAATAGCCAGGAAATATACCACCAAACTCTATGATTTTGTGTGGATAGACGATTTTTCTGCGGCTAGAAACTTCTCTTTTTCCAAAGCTAACATGGATTACATATACACCGCCGACGCTGATGAAATCATAGACGAAGAAAATAGAGAAAAGTTTAAATTACTAAAATCGACACTAAACCCTGACGTAGAAGTAGTAGAAATCAGATACGGTAATCAGTTAGAAATGGGCAGCACCTATAATTTTGACGTTGAGTATCGACCGAAGCTTTTTAAGAGGGTTCGGACATTCAAGTGGATTGATCCAATTCACGAAATCGTCAACTGTTGCCTTAATTCTCTTAAAAGTGACCTCCAAATCACCCATAAACCTCTGACTAACCATGCCTCCAGAGACCTTGCCCTGCTTGAGAAGATTACATCTGAAAATAGAATATTAAGTTCGAGATTACATATGATGTACGCCAAGGAACTATTTATTGCTGGCACCGCAGAAAATTATTATCAAGCCTTTACTTACTTCAACAACTCTTTAACAAATGCTAATCTGACGGCAAATGATCTCAGGCTATCACATTGTGTTTTGGCTAAATACTATAACCTAACATCGGATACTTATAACTTATTTAAAATAGCAACCAAAAATATCCAAGGAGTTGCCAGTGCCGAAATCTGCTGTGAATTAGGTGATTACTATATGAAGGTGAATGATTACGACGAGGCGATATACTGGTATTATATGGCCGCCA
>JGI12269J14319_10002906_pt1 | contig 16334 bp, 14 predicted proteins | sample PeaSoiSIISIP2007_FD_14319 | JGI IMG/M metagenome (IMG submission 14319) | reverse complement strand
GGTAGGGTGGAAGAACGTTTCGCTCTACGGCGTACTCATTGGCGTCGGGCAGTTCGGGCTGCTCTACGTTGCGATGAACGGCCGGATCTCGCCCGGCATCGCCTCGCTCGTGATACAAGTCCAGGTGTTTTTCACCATCGGTCTGTCGATGTGGCTCACGGGCGAGCCGGTGCGCATGTTCCAGTGGTTTTCGCTGCTGCTCGCAACTGCGGGCATCGCGATCATTGTTCTGCACACGGACGGCACCACCACGTTCCTCGGGCTGTTACTGGTGCTGATGGCAGCCCTATCGTGGGCCGGCGGCAACATCGCCGCGAAGCAAGGTGGCGCGGCCAACATGCTCTCGTACGTGGTGTGGTCCAGCGCCTTCGCCATAGCGCCGCTGCTCGCGCTGTCGTTTGCCATCGAACCCTGGGACAGGGTGTGGGCCGCCGTACGCCATGCCGANGCGGCCACATGGGCCGCCGTGGCGTGGCAGGGGTGGGGGAATACGCTCTTCGGTTATGCGGCATGGGGNTGGCTGCTCGCGCGCCACCCNNCCGCGACGATCATGCCCANNGCGCTGCTCATTCCGGTATTCGGAATGGGTGCCTCGGCGCTATGGCTGGGCGAANCGCTGCCGGCATGGAAGCTGGTTGCGGCAGCACTCGTGATGACGGGCCTCGCNGNGAACTTTTTTTGGCCGCGCACGCGCGCCGTTTCCGCCTGAACTGCGGGTGTCCGCCGCAGCGCGGCCATCCATCGCGCGCTCGCGCCAAGCCTTTGTTACCCTTATTTATTTCTTACGCGGCCGGGCCGCCGGCAATTGCCCGATGCTGGCACCGGCGGCGCGCACCAAGGCAAGGCAGGGCGCACTTCAAATCGCCAAGCTTGCTGTGCATAATGCGTGTGACTGCAGCTAGCCTAGGCCCTCGCACCGGGGTCTGGACGTGGTCCCGGGCCAGACGGCGCGTCCCCATCGAATAGGGTCATATTGGCTCCTCCCCAGATCCGCTCGGACACGTTCCTACCGCCATGGCCTCAATCGGCGACAGCCGCTACGCACCGCCCACCGCCAGTGTTGCCGACGTTGCGCCGACGCCGGGCACGGCGCTACTCGCATCGCGCTGGAGGCGCCTTGGGGCTTCGATAATCGATTCATTCCTGGTCTTCGTTGTCGCCCTTGTGTTTGGCTTACTGACGCATTGGAATCTGTTCGAGGCTGGCGCGCGTAGCAAGGCGGGTTACGTGTATATCAATATGCTGCTCGCCGTCTGCGCCTTTCTGGTGCTCAACGGTTACCTGCTCGTGACACGCGGCCAGACGATCGCCAAGGCGGCGCTGGGCATTCGCATCGTGCGGCCGGATGGGGGCAAGGTGTCCGCGGCACGCATCATCGGTCTGCGATACCTGCCGGGCGTGGTGGCGAATCTCATTCCTGCGCTAGGCGGGCTGTTCGCTCTGATCGATTGCCTGCTGATCTTCCGCGAATCCCGCCGCTGCCTGCACGACGACATTGCCGACACGATCGTGATCCGCATTTGACCCCTGCCTTTGCCCCCGTTGCAGACGCGGCCGCGCCGCTTGATACGGTCTACTCGGCGGAGACGCCCGAGGGCATCGCGCTTACCCTGCGNCCCGCCGGGCTGGTCGCGCGCCTGCTCGCCTATTTGATCGACTCGCTCGTGCGCTTCGGGCTGTGGCTGGTCAGCCTGACGATCGCAGGGATCATCGGCGGCATGGGTCCGGCCTTCGTGTTCATTTCCCTCTTCCTGATCGAATGGATCTACCCGATCGCGTTCGAGCTTGCGCACTCCGGCGCCACACCGGGCAAGCGTGCCCTCGGACTGCAAGTGGTCATGGAATCAGGCCTGCCCGTGACGCCTGCCGCCTCGATTACGCGCAATCTCTTACGGGCCGCGGACTTCTTGCCGGCGCTGTATGCGTTCGGCGCCGCTGCCATGCTGTTTCGCCACGATTTCAAGCGCCTCGGCGACCTTGCCGCAGGAACTCTGGTGGTCCACACCACCCCGGTCTCGCTGCACGCGGACCTGCCGCGGGCGGTGCCGGTGCCTCCGGCGCGGCCACTGGCGCTGCGCGAGCAGGCAGCCATCGTATCGTGGGCTGGCCGCGCGTCGACGCTGACTCCCGAACGGCTCGAGGAACTCGCACGCTTGGCGCGCCCTGCGGCATTGGGCGGGACCGGCCAAGTCGCGACCGGGCGAGAAAGGACCGCCGCAACGGAGACCCCGGCGCTGCTGGGCGTGGCGCAGTGGTTGATCGGGCGCCGAGACGGAGAAGCACCATGACGCCAGTGCAGTTCGAAGCCGAGTACGGGGCGCTGTGGCGGGAACTGGAAGCCGGACTCGACCGGATCGAACGTCACCGCCCAGGAAAAGCCGGCGACGACCCGGGCACCAGCGCCATCCAAATCCAGGCAATACCCGTTGATGGGGCGCGGTTGACCGCACTGTACCGCCGCAGCTGCGAACATCTGGCCCTTGCCCAGGCGCGCGCCTATCCGATTGGGTTGACCCAGCGCTTGCAAACTCTCACCTACCGCGCACACCGCCTGATCTACCGCCGCCAGGACTACGGCGCCGAGCGCTTGCAGCAGCTTGTGCTGGTCGAGATTCCTCGGGCTGTGCGGCTGCACCGCGCCTATCTGCTTGCCGCGATTCTTTTGTTCTTGGTGCCGACCCTGCTGGTCGGCTGGACGACATATCGTGATCCGGCTTTTGCACTGCACGTGCTAAGTGCGCAGGATCTTGGCCGCTTCCGGGAAATGTACGGCGGCGAGGCCGAAATGCTCGGTCACGTACGCGGCGCGGAAAGCGACTGGGCCCGGTTCGGCTTTTACCTCATGCACAACATCTCCTTGGGCTTCCAGTGCTTCGCCGGCGGGATTTTCGCGGGCCTCGGCAGTGCGTTCTTTCTTGCGCTAAACGGCGTATACAACGGTGCCGTCGCCGGGTACCTGACCGAATATGGCTACGCGACGAACTTCTACTCGTTCGTCCTCACCCATGGCGCCTTCGAGCTCACCGCGATCTGCCTGTCCGGCGCGGCCGGACTGCGCATCGGGCACGCGCTGGTTGCGCCGGGCAGGCGCACACGGCTCGACTCGGTCCAGCATGCAGCCGCAGAGGCCGTGGTACTGATCTACGCCGTGTTTGCGATGTTGCTCATTGCCGCGGCGATCGAGGCGTTCTGGTCCGCGGCGCCGTGGGTCCTGCCGCAAGCGAAGTTTGCCGTCGGGGCGTCGGCCTGGGCAATCGTGATCGCTTATCTGGCCTGGCGGGGCAAGCCACAACCGGCAAGCTCCGTCGCAGCGCGCGGGCAGCCGCATGCAGGTTGATGCGCTTGCCGTCGAATTGCGCCCCCGGTCGATGACCGAGGCCGCGGACCTGGGCGTGCGCATGGTTCAGGCGAACGCGCAGTCGGTTTGGCGCAGCTTCGTGCCCGTGTATGCAGTCGTGGTTGCGCTGGCCCTTTCGACCGTCGATATCGCGCCATGGCTTCCAGCAATGGCGATCTTCTGGCTCAAACCATGGCTCGATCGCAGCCTTCTTTTCGCACTATCGCGGGCGGTCTTCGGCCAATCGACCACGTTTATGGACCTTTGGATGGCAAGAAGGGCTGTGTGGTGGCCCCACTTGGCGGCGACGCTGAGCCTGCGAAGACTCTCGCCCTGGCGCTCGTTTACGCAGCCGATCGAGCAGTTGGAAGGCCAGCTCGGGGCTGCGCGCCGCGCCCGCACCAGGACCATCTTGAATGGTCAGCACGGCAGCGCCCTCGCCATGCAGTTCGCATTCGGCAACCTGGAATTGGCGTTCATTGCCGGAATACTGGCGGCCACCGCGTGGTTCGCGCCGCCGGGCCACCCGACCGATGCGATCGGCTGGTTGTCTCGCGACGATTCGACACTCGCGGCATCCATGATGGCGCTCTCTTATGCCGGCGTGGTGCTCCTGGTCGAGCCGTTCTTTGTTGCAGCCGGTTTTGCGATGTATCTGAATCGTCGCGTTCAACTCGAGGCCTGGGATGTCGAGCAGGAATTTCGCCGCACCTTCGCCTAAGGCTCTGGTGCTGACCACGCCGTCGACCAGGTACCGGAGGCTCGGGCGGCGCGTCACGATGCCGGCGCTTTTGCTCACGGCGCTTCTTGGCCTGGGCAGCGCGGAGCCAGCCAGTTCGGCGCAAGCGCCCTCGCGCGCCCAGGTTAGCGCGATCGTGGCTGTCTTGCGCGCCGATCCGGATTTGAAGGACACGCAAAGCACCAAGGTCCTGCGCTGGAAGAACGCCGGGCTGGAGGGCCCGAACGCCAAGCAAGTAAATCCCTCCTGGTTCACGCGCCTGCTGCAGTGGATCCGCGACGGCTTTGGCGCGGTCGCCGAAGCGACCCGCTGGCTGATGTGGCTGCTGGGCGCGCTGCTACTGGCGCTGGCCATCGTGTCGATTCGGCGTTTGATCGGCAGGCGTTCCCAGGCCACCGCGCCAGCCGGCTTGGCGCCGCCGATCCGGGTCGGTGCGCTCGACGTGCGCCCGCAAACACTGCCTGCTCGCATCGGCGCCGAGGCCCGCGCACTGTGGCTGCGCGGCGAAGGCCGCACCGCCCTGTCCTTGCTGTACCGCGGCGCCCTGTCGCGACTGATCCATGTCCACTCGATTCCCATCCGGGCGGCCTACACGGAAGCCGAGTGCCTGCAACTGGCGCAGGGCCGGCTGCAGACCGATGCGGGTGCGTTCTTTTCCCGGCTGGTCGGCGTCTGGCAACTCAGCGTTTACGGTGCCCGCGATCCGGAATCGGCCGGCGTGCTGTCCCTGTGTGACGATTTCGACCGTGTTCTGGACCGGCCCATGCCAGCGGTAGCCGAACGATGAGATCGAGACCGTGGAACAAGCGATTGCTGCCCGGCGCGCTGGCCGCCGCTGTGGTCGCGCTGGGCTTTTGGGTCGTTGCGAACACGGAATGGGTCGGGATCGACATCCCCCGCCCAGCGAGCGGCCGGGCCGCGGGCGATCCCATGTACGCGTTGCAACGCATCCTTCAGGGCATCGGCGCGAGCACCGTTCGACGCGACAGCCTCACCGAGCTGCCGCCGTCCGGCGCAACGCTCGTGCTCAACGCCTGGATCTGGAGGGTGTTTCCCGAACAGGACCGGGCGTTGCGCCGCTGGGTCGAACAGGGCGGACACCTGGTTATCGGGGCCTGGTTGATCTTCGGGCGCCGCGATGACGCCGCAGACTGGATACCCGTCGAACTGGCCCGGCGAGTCGTTACGCAGGAGCCGCCCACTGCGGAGCCGCAGCCGGAGCAGCCGAAGCGGGCTCCGGGCGCGGGCGTGCCGCTCACGAAGGAGCCCTGCCGCCAGCTTGCCGAGCCTGCCGGGGTGACCCCTGCGTATTCCGGGGACGGTGCCGCGGACGGCGGTGCGCGCAGCTTGGAACTGTGCGCGCTCGGTCCGACGCCACTAGCTGCAAGGCAGGCGCCCCTGTGGGCGCTCGAAGGCGACGGCGGCATCGAATTGGTGCGCGTGGCCGTCGGCTCCGGTAGCGTTACGGTTGTGCCGGCCTGGAGCATTTTCGAGAATCGCCGCATCCTCCAGGGCGACGATGCCCTCATCGCCGTAGCGGCACTTCAGGCCCGGCCCGGCGCGAAGGTCTGGCTCGTCTCCGGCAACGGGGAAGGCGGGATGCTCGCATGGCTTTGGCGCCGGGGCTCGATTGCGGTGGAACTGGGGCTGCTCGCGCTGGCCATTTGGCTCTGGCGTGCTGGCGTGCGTTTCGGCCCGATGCAGGCAAGCTCGTCGTCGGCACGCCGCTCGATGAACGAGCAAATCGCCGGAACGGCAATTTTCCTTTGGCGTTGCAGCCCCGGCGCGCTGCACGCAGCGCAGCTTCGAGCGCTCGACGAGGTCGCCACCTTGCAGCTGCGAGACTATGCGCGCCTGGATCGTCACGGCCGCGCCGCGGCGATCTCGAAGTCAACCGGGCTCGACGTCGCAGCGGTCACGAAAGCCGTCGATTTCGGCGCTGCGCCCAGCGCTCGTGCACTGCCTCGTATGCTGGCGGTGTTGGAGATGGCACGACGCAGCTTGCTCGAGCGAGCCGGGGCGCAACGCGCCGCCGTCCATCTTGATCGGACGGCGCACCGGTTCGAGTCTCACACGGAAGGAGCATGAATGAGCATCAGCCCGGAGGATCTCGCGCGGGCGAGGCACGTGCTGCAGGCGCTACGGCTTGAGTTGGCCAAGGCGGTCGTCGGCCAGCGCGACGCCGTCGACCAGACCCTGGCGGCATTCGTGGCCTCCGGTCACGTGCTGATTGAGGGCGTGCCGGGACTGGGCAAGACCCTGCTGGCGCGCGCCCTTGCCAAGGCAATGACGCTGGGCTTCGCCCGCGTGCAATTCACGCCCGACCTTATGCCATCCGACATCACCGGCTACACCGTGCTCGATCGTGATGTGCCCGGCCAGGGCCCGACCTCGCTGAGCGCCCTGCGCGTCATCCGCGGTCCCGTCTTCACGAACCTGCTGCTCGCCGACGAGGTCAATCGTGCGCCGGCCAAGACGCAAAGCGCGCTTTTGGAGGTGATGCAGGAGTACCAGGTCACGCTCGAGGGCCGCACCCTTGCATTGCCCAGGCCCTTCATCGTGATCGGGACCCAGAATCCTATTGAAACGGAGGGCACCTATCCGCTGCCGGAGGCGCAGTTGGACCGCTTCCTGGTCAAGATTCGGATCGGGTACCCGAGCCACGCGGACGAAAACGCCATCGTCCGCAAGACGACGGAGCAGCAGACCGGGGACGAATTGCCGCTCGGCGAGGTTACGCCGCAGCTCGATGAGCGCGCGGCGCTCGCGCTGCAGAAGATGGCCGCCTGGGTGCGCGTGGACACCCAGGTGGCGGACTACGCGGTACGCATCGCGCGCGCCACGCGCGACTGGCCCGGCCTGGCCATCGGCGCCGGACCGCGCGGCGCGATCGCACTGGTGCGGGTCGCGCGAGCGATCGCGCTGCTGGAGGGGCGCGATTTCGTGCTGCCCGACGATATCAAGCGCTATGCGCTCCCGACCCTGCGCCATCGGGTCTCGCTGGCGCCCGATGCGCAGCTGGAGGGGCGCGAGGTCGACGCGCTGCTTTCGAGCGCGCTCGAAAGCGTCGAGGCGCCCAGACTCTGAACGCCAGAGCGTCCGGTGTCACTATGCGTCCGAGCCTGATTCCGACCCGCAACGCGTTCTTCGCCGCGGCTGCCTTGATGCTGACGGCCGTCATCGCCTTGATGGCCCAGGTTCCGGCCCGTCAGGTCGGCATCGACGGCGCGGTGCTGCTGGTACTTGCGGCGGCGTGGGCCGGGCTGGACCTTTGGATGAGCCTGCGCGCCTGGCGCTCGGCGCCGTTGCGCATCGAGCGCCGTTGGCCTCAGGCTCTGGCCCTAGGAGTGCGGCACATCCTGGATTTGACGCTTGTCAATACGGGGCGCACCGCCTGGACGGTCGCGCTGTTCGACAGCGTGGATGTCAAGATCGCGTTCGACGGTCTTCCGCGGCAGCTGCGGGTGCCNGCCGCGCGCCGCGTCGACCTGAGCTACCCGATCGTCCCGCGACGGCGCGGATCGGTCCGCTTCGGTCCCACGCAGCTGCGGGTGCGGTCGCTAGGCGGCAGCTTCGAACTGCAGCGCGAAGTTGGGGCCGTTCACGAGCTGCGCGTGTACCCGAACTTCGCGGCCGTTGCGCGCTANGCGTGGCTGGCCGGTGATCGGAGGCTGACGCAGATCGGGATCAAGAGCTACGTGCGTCGTGGNGCGGGTACCGACTTCAAGCAGCTCCGGGAGTACCTGCAAGGCGATCCGGTGCGCCATATCGACTGGAAGGCCACGCTGCGGCAAGCCAAGCCGATCGTGCGCGAATTCCAGGATTCGCGTGACCAATGCGTTTTTTTCCTGCTCGACTGCGGACGCCGCATGCGCGCCGACGAGGGGAGCTTGAGCGTCGACGGCAGCCACTTCGATCAGGCCCTGAATGCGCTGATGCTGCTCAGCTACGTGGCGCTGAAGGAAGGCGACGAGGTTGGCGCCATGACCTTCGGCGCGCCCGACGGCCAGCAGCGCCACTTCGCACCGCGCAAGGGCGCCGCCACGCTCAACGCGATCATGGCGCGCTTTTACGACATCGAACCCGGCGGCTCCTATTCGGACTATCAGCTGGCGGCGCAAAATCTGATGAGAGCGCATCGAAAGCGCGCACTGGTCATCGTGCTGACCAACTTCCGGGACGAAGACACGACCGAGCTGCGGCCGGCCTTGAAGCTGCTGCGAACGCGTCACCTGGTGCTGCTGGCAAGCTTGCGCGAGCGGGTTCCACGCGAGCTCACCGAACAGCCCCTGACACAACAGCAGCAGCAGGCAGTCGTGATTGCCGGGGCGCACCTATTCGCGCAGTCGCGCCGCGATGCGTTTCGCCGCATGGTCGGCTCCGATCCACTCGCGATCGATACGGAACCTTCGCAACTTGCGGTCGCGCTCGTCAACCATTATCACGCGGTCAAGCGCGCGCGACTGCTATAGCGCTGATCCGGGGCCTTTTGGACGGCGACCCACCGACCTGGCGCTCAGAGCAAGCGGGAGGTCGGACCGCTTCCGTCGTCTTGGAGTCGCTGCGCCAGGGCCTGGCGCGTGTGCTCCAAGGGTGCCGGCAGGCGATCGCCGAGGAGATCGAACAGTTCACGGTGCGACGCCAGCTCGCGCCGCCATTCTTCGCGATCGATCGATGTCACCTTGGCGTAGGCACTGCGGTCAAATGCAAGACCGTCCCAGCGCAGGTCCTCGAAGCGCGGCGTGAGGCCAAGCAGGTGCTCGGTACCGCCGCTGCGGCCCTCGATGCGGCCGACGATCCACTCCAGCACGCGCATGTTTTCGCCGTAGCCCGGCCAGACGAATCGGCCCCGCTCGTCGGTGCGGAACCAGTTTACGCAGTAGATCTTCGGTGCCGGCACGCCGCCGCTTGCAAGGCGCTCCCCGAGTTGCAGCCAGTGGCCGAAGTAATCGCCCATGTGGTAGCCGGTAAATGGCAGCATCGCGAACGGGTCGCGCCGCAGCACTCCCTGGGCGCCGGCCTGGGCGGCGGTCGTCTCGGACCCCATCGTCGCTGCCATGTACACGCCCTCAGTCCAGTTGCGGGCCTCGGTGACGAGTGGCACCGTCGTCGAGCGGCGGCCGCCGAAGACGAAGGCATCGATCGGCACGCCGGCCGGGTCCTCCCAATCGGCGTCGATCGAAGGGCATTGGGAAGCAGCGACCGTGAAACGCGCATTCGGGTGCGCAGCCTTGCGGCCGCAGTCCGGCGCCCAGTCCTTGCCCTGCCAGTCGATTGCATGCGCGGGTGCGGGGCCGAGGCCCTCCCACCAGACGTCGCCCTCGTCGGTCAGCGCGACATTGGTGAACAGCACGTTCGAATGCAGCATCGCTATCGCATTTGGATTGGTCTTGGCGCCGGTGCCTGGCGCGACGCCGAAGATGCCGAACTCGGGGTTGATCGCCCGCAGCCGGCCGTCGGGGCCGGGCTTGATCCACGCGATGTCCTCACCGATCGTGGTTACTTTCCAGCCGGCGAACGTTTGCGGCGGGATCAGCATCGCGAAATTGGTCTTGCCGCAGGCCGACGGGAACGCGGCCGCGACGTGGTACTTGCGCCCCTGCGGCGACGTGACGCCCAGGATCAGCATGTGCTCGGCAAACCAGCCGATGCCGTCCTCGCGTGCGGCCTGACGCCCCATGCTCGATGCGATCCGCAACGCAAGGCATTTCTTTCCCAGCAGCGCATTGCCGCCGTAGCCCGAGCCGAAGCTCCAGATTTCGCGCGTGGCCGGAAAGTGAGCAATGTACTTGACCGGGTTGCAGGGCCAGGCGACGTCCTTTGCTCCCGCCGCCAGCGGCCGTCCGACCGAATGCACGCAGGGCACGAACTCACCGTGCTCGCCGAGCGCATCGAGAACGCGGCGTCCCATCCGAGTCATGATGCGCATGCTCACGACGACATATGGGCTGTCGGTCAACTGGACCCCGATCTGGGCGATAGGACTGCCGAGCGGACCCATCGAAAAGGGGATCACGAACATCGTCCGGCCGCGCATGCAACCGGCGAACAGGCCGTGCAGCGTCGTGCGCATCTGCTGCGGCGCCATCCAGTTGTTGGTGGGCCCGGCGTCAGCGGGGGACTCGGAGCAGATGAAGGTCCGGTCCTCGACCCGCGCCACGTCGCCAGGATCGGAGCGGGCCAGGAACGAGTTCGGTCGCAACGACGGATTCAGACGCAGCAGTGTGCCGGTCTGCAACATCGTCTCGCACAACCTGTCGTACTCCTGCTGCGAGCCATCGCACCAGACGACCCCGTCCGGTTGCGCCAGTCGAGCAATGTCGGCGACCCAGGCAATCAGCTCGCTGTGCTTCACGTAACGGGGAACTGCTCGATGGTACTGGTCGACGAAGGCGTCCATGGCGTTCGGCCCTCCTGAGAGCGTGCCGTTCGGGAGTCAGGCCGTTGCGGCCGCAGCCTCCGGACGGATAGGTATTTATTGCGCAGCGCTGCCCGCGGCAGCGACGCGGCCTGTGCGGGTTCTCCATGGCTGGGCACCGTAGGAGCACATACCAAAGAAGCGGTATGGCAGTGTACACCGCGAACGATAATGCGGATCGTTCTTGACTCGCGGGTAATTCGGGACCGTGCCTCTCGCATCGTCCCGGTAGACCGTATCGAGTCCATGTTCAGCATATAAATCAATGGCTTGCGTTCCTACGCGCGCCCATCAGGCGACCGCGCGCGACGCCGCGCCCGCCCCCAGAATATCTCTTAGCGCCGCGTCGAGCTTGGACACGGTCCTGTCGATATCGTCCAGTTTATCGAGCCCGAACAAGCCGATGCGGAAGGTCTTGAAGTCCGCCGGTTCGTCGCACCGCAGCGGCACACCGGCCGCGGTCTGCAGGCCCACGCCGAGGAAGGCTTTGCCGGTATGCAAGCGCTCGTCGTCGGTGTAGCAGACGATCACCCCGGGCGCCTGGAAGCCCTCCGCGGCGACGCTGCGCAGGCCCTTTTTCGTGAGCAGCGCGCACACCCTTTGGCCCAGATCGAGTTGCTCGGCGCGCAGCTTCTCGAGGCCGCAGGCGCGGGTCTCGAGCATCACGTCGCGCGTGTGCGCAAGGGCATCCGTTGGCAGCGTCGCGTGGTATGCATGGCCACCGTTTTCGTAGGCCTCCATGATCTGGGCCCATTTCTTCAGGTCGGCCGCGAAGCTGCTGCTGGTCGTGCCATCCATCCGGTCGCGCGCGCGCTCGCTCAACATCACAAATGCGCTGCACGGCGAGCCGCTCCAGCCCTTCTGCGGCGCGCTCACCAGCACATCTACGCCGGTGGCCTGCATGTCGATCCAGATCGCGCCGGATGCGACGCAGTCCAGAACGAACAGGCCGCCAACGTCGTGCACCGCTTCGGCCACGGCACGCAGGTAATCCTCGGGCAGCATGATGCCGGAGGCTGTCTCGACGTGCGGCGCAAAGACCAGATCGGGCCGCTGTACGCGGATCGCGGCAACGACCTCATCGACCGGAGGCGGCGCGAACGGCGCCTGGCGGCCGGCTCCGACAGGGCGTGCCTTCAGCACGCTTTGCTCGGACGGGATGCGACCCATCTCGAAGATCTGCGTCCACCGATAGCTAAACCAGCCGTTGCGAATGACCAGCGTCCGGCGGCCCGTCGCGAACTGGCGCGCCACCGCCTCCATGCCAAAGGTTCCGCCGCCGGGGACGATGATGGCCGAACGCGCGCGGTAGACCTCCTTGAGGACGCCCGAGATGTCGCGCATCACCCGCTGGAATTTCTGCGACATGTGGTTCAGCGAGCGGTCAGTGAAGACAACCGAGTACTCGAGTAGGCCGTCGGGATCGATCTCGGGCCGCAAGCTGGGCATGGGGCTTCCCTTCCAGGAAATGAAGACGCGGGTCTCGGAGCGAAACTGTATTGCGAGCGGGGCCTTTCGGCGCAAACCGCGCGCCGCCATGGCGCCGGTGGGCGATGCAGTCTATCGCAGCTGCGCACACGCCGCGGGCGTNCGGCCCGCAGCGGGGGACCNGGTCAATGGGTATCGCAAGCAACCGCTGCACGAGTCTCAAGCAAAATGCGATTGCCCAATGCTGCCGCCGCAATTTCATGGATCCATCCCCTGGCGCTCGCGCCAGAGCTGCCACGCAAGAAAGCCGATCACCAGCAGATTGATCAGCAGCACGGCGGCACTGGCGACCGAGGGCCGGTGCATCAGGTGGCGTAGCTCGAAGGGAACGTAGAGCGCGCCGGACAGCGCGCCCAGCCATTGGCCCCAAGTGCGCTCGTACCACAGCCCGTAGGCCTCGCAAAAGCGCAGCAGAACGTAGCCCGCGGCGAGCAGCACCAGCGAGCGGAGGTTGGCATCCGCAAGCACGTCGGCATAGTGCAGGATGATGGAAGGGTAGTGGTCGCCGGGGTCCAGACCGAAGTGTCCGATCAGCGCCTCGGCAAGGCGATGCAGGTCGTGATGAAGCAGGCTGAGCAGACCCAGGCTGGCGGCGAACGCGGTAAGGCCCTTGATCGCCTCGAACAGGGCTATCGTCCGCAGCGCCCGCCGTTTGGCAACAGGATGTGATCGGTGCGCAACGCGAGCGTCGTCGGTGTCAGGCATCGGCAAGGGGTACTTCGGTAGCGCGCTACTGGAGCGCGGCGCATCAGGTCCGGCTTTCCGACTTTCATTATGCGGGAGCACGGGCTGGCCCCATGGTTGCCACGCCAATGGGCCTGTACGCCGTAGCGTTTCTGGACCCGACCTCCGGACGCGACGGGGCTGCCCGAGTTGCAGTGCCGGTGCCGGCTACGAACTGCCGGCGCGATTGGGTACACGCAAGGCGAGCGATTTGTTCGGGCGGTTGGCGGCGTAATGACAAGGCGGCAAAATCCGGATTCATACGAAGTTCGGGGCGTCCCGGTCCACGGCGCGCCCTTTTGACATGGATGCAGCGCGATGAGCCGGTACGTTGCCTTTCTCCGCGGAATCAATGTCGGTGGGCCGCGCGATTGTGAAGATGGAAACTTCGCTCATGCGCAAGCTCGAGCGGCAACGTCCTCTGTCGGATCAACTCCTCGAGTTGCGATGCCGTCCATTTCAGAGTACAGCGGATGGAAGCGCTGAAAGCCCTTCAGATGAGAGGGCTCGATAAGCGGGAAAAGGTCGAGCGGCTGGTATGGATTCCCGAATAACTTCGTCGAAAAGGAGCTTGGCGTTTGCGCGACGACCAGAAACTGGTCGACGGTGATGAAAATCGCGCGCGAATACGAAACGTGAACTGTCGGCCGTTCGTGTTAGCTGGCATGCGTGATGCATTTGCGCGTTGATGCGTGTCGAATATGGATTCCGTTGTGAAGCAGGAGGATCCGTATGAGTGCACCGCCCAATCCATCCAGCGCGCTGGCCGCCGGATCCGCTGCGGAACGTCTGCGCAGGATGTATCCCCTGGCGATCGCCATCGGCGCGGTTTGCCTGATCGCTGCGGTTCCATTCGTCGTCACGCACAGCGGGCGACCCGGCGCCAGCGCCAACGCGGATGCGCCGGCACCGGGCGGGCCGTTGACATCGGCGGCTCCCGCGCCAGCACTGGCACCGACACCGGTCTGCAGAGAGTGCGGCGAGGTCGTCAACATCCGCACGAGCCGCAAGGAGGGCGAGGGCAGCGGCGTGGGTGCCGTGGCCGGCGGCGTGGTCGGAGGCGTGCTCGGCCACCAAGTCGGCGCGGGCCGAGGCAAGGAGGCAATGACGGTGCTCGGCGCGATCGGTGGCGCTTTTGGCGGCAATCAGGTCGAAAAGCAGGTCAAGGCGAAGACGCTGTACCTGGTCGACATCCGGATGGCAGACGGCTCGGCGCGCACGATCACCGAGAACGCACCACCGAATCTGTCGGTCGGTGCACAAGTGCGGGTCACGGGCAACACGATCGCCCCTCGCTGATCTGCCCGCAGAACAAGGCCTCAGGAAAATGCGATCGGTTCGGCCGGTGTGCCTAGCGGTTGCAGGCTTTTCTGCCACCAGCCCACATCGCGCCACGCCTCGCGCTTGAAGCCCACGTTGCGGAAGACGCCGATCAGGGTAAAGCCCACTGACTCGTGCAGCGCGATACTCGCGTCGTTCGGGAGCGTAATTCCGGCAAATGCCTGGTAGTAGCCTAGCCCCACGAGTTCGGCGAACAAGGCTCGATACAGCCGCGCGCCGATTCCCGTGCGGCACGAATCGGTCCGGACATAAGCCGCGGTGTCGACCGACCACCGGTACGCGGCGCGCTCCCTGTGCTTGCAGGCGTACACATATCCGTTGACCGCGCCCTGCGCATTGAGGCTCACCAGCCACGGGAAATGCCGCAGCGTGTCGATGATGCGCTCGCGCATCTGCGCCACCGTGGGCGGCTCGATCTCGAAGGAGATCGCGGTCTCTGCGACGATCGGGGCGTAGATGGCCTGGATTGCCTCCGCGTCCTGCGCCTCGGCGATGCGTATCGTCATGGTGCCCTGCCCGGAACGATCCACGCATCACGCATTGCCAAGGCGCTGGGTTCTGCGCTGATAGTGAAGACACGGGTGCGCGGATACGCGCCCCGGCATGCCAACAAATGCATGGCTGCTCGTACTAGCATTCGACGATGTTGACCGCCAGCCCGCCGCGCGCCGTTTCCTTGTATTTGGTCATCATGTCGGCGCCGGTCTCGCGCATCGTCTTGATGACCTTGTCCAGGCTGACGTAGTGCGTGCCGTCGCCATGCAGCGCCATGCGCGCCGCATTGATGGCCTTGACCGAGGCAATTGCATTGCGCTCGATGCAGGGAATCTGCACCAGTCCGCCCACCGGGTCGCAGGTCAAGCCCAAATGGTGCTCCATTCCGATTTCGGCTGCGTTTTCCACCTGTTCTGGCGTTCCACCCAGCACCGCGCAAAGCGCGCCGGCTGCCATAGAGCAGGCAACGCCGACCTCGCCCTGGCAGCCGACTTCGGCCCCGCTGATGGACGCGTTCTCTTTGTACAGGATGCCGATTGCGGCCGCAGTCAGCAGGAAATCGACGACGCCCTCGTCGTTGGCGCCGGGAACAAAACGAACGTAGTAGTGCAGAACCGCCGGCACGATTCCGGCGGCCCCGTTGGTCGGCGCCGTGACCACTCGACCTCCAGCAGCATTTTCTTCGTTGACTGCCAAGGCGTACAGGTTGACCCAGTCGAGCACCAGCAAAGGATCCTGTGCCTGCGCTGCAGAAGCGTTGCGCAGCGCCTGCAGTAGCCCGGGCGCCCGGCGCCGTACGTGGAAGCCGCCCGGCAGCGTGCCTTCGGTGCGACAGCCGCGCGCAATGCACTCGCCCATCACCTGCCAGATACGCAGCAGGCGCGCCCGCGTCTCCTCGTCGCTGCGCCAATACCGCTCGTTGCGCCGCATGATCTGCGCGATGCTGCAGCCGTGTTGCTTGGCCAGGCCCAGCAGATCGGCGGCACTGTGAAAGGGAAGCGGCAGCACGGTGGCGTCCGGCGCAATCACTTTTTGCCGGGAGCCATCGTTGGCCACTTCTTCGCTGACGACAAATCCTCCGCCAACCGAGTAGTAGGTGCGCGCCAGAAGCACCGTGGCGTCGGAACCGAATGCGGTAAATCGCATGCCGTTGGCGTGAAACGGCAGGCTTGCGCTCGCGTAAAAGAGCAGGTCGGCCTTTTCGTCGAAGTCGATGGCGTGCTCTCCAAGGAGGACGACGCGGCCCTCGGTGCGAATCTCGTTGAGCATGTGCGCGATGCGGTCCACGTCCACGGTGTCGGGCTCGTGACCACCGAGGCCCAGCAGCACGGCCTTGTCGCTGCCGTGGCCTTTGCCGGTGGCGCCCAAAGAGCCATAGAGCTCGGCCTGTACCCGCGCCGTCGCGGCGAGTGACTCGGTCTGCAGCAGCCCAAGCGCAAACATCCGCGCCGCCCGCATCGGTCCGACCGTGTGCGAACTCGAGGGGCCAATGCCGATCCGGAAGAGATCGAAAACACTTACGGCCACACGGCTCTCCTGTATCGTCCCTGCGCGGATCGGCAAAAAAACGGGCACCAAGAACGCTCGCCCGGCCATGGCGATTGCTGCGGTTCGCCTCCTGCCGATACTGCCAATGCGCGCGCTTCCCCGCCGCCGGCAGACCCATGGCTGGTCGGCCTGCAAGCATAGCGCCAAGACAAGCCGCCCCCCGTCAACGCCAGCGCGCGGTTTTTGGGCCCTACGAGGGCCAAGCGCATATGCATTTGCGTTATTTCCTCGGGAGAAATTGTTGC
>JGI12269J14319_10002905_pt1 | contig 16339 bp, 15 predicted proteins | sample PeaSoiSIISIP2007_FD_14319 | JGI IMG/M metagenome (IMG submission 14319) | reverse complement strand
ACGGTGGCAAGGCTCTCATTCATGCTCCTATTGTAGAGGTTCCGTGAATCATCTGGCGGCTCATGACACCCTGGAGGTATCGACATATAGGGAGAATTTTCGTTGATGAAAATTCTCCCTATATGTCGATACCTCCCGCGTGGCCTGCCACCAGATGGCTCAGGGCACCTTTACCGATAGCCTTGGATCGGAGAACTCCGCCGTGAGCGCGTCGAGCGGCAAGCGTCGCCCGGCCAGCCAATCGTCGATACATCTGAGCACCAGCGGCGTGCGCAGTCGTGCCGCCCGCTGGGCGATATCCTCGCGCGCGAACCAGTGCGTCGTCACGATCGGCGGATCGAGCGGCCGGGCCGCATCGTGGCCCTGCACGGTACCGGTGAAAGCAAAGCGCAGTGTGGTATGTCCGCGCGGGCTGCGCCACTGGTAGATGCCCAGCAGCGATTCGGGGGTGAAGCGCCAGGCCGTTTCCTCGAGCGTCTCGCGAACCACCGCCTCGAGCAGCGTTTCGCCGTCCTCGAGATGACCGGCCGGCTGGTTCAGCACCAGGCGGCCGCGGATGCGCTCCTCCACCAGCAGAAAGCGGCCGCTGCGCTCGATGACGGCCGCAACCGTGACCTCGGGTTTCCAGACCATGGCAAAGAATACCGCGCGTGGCGCCGTAGCGGCAGGCGCCGGAAGCAGACGGGATCAGCTGCGGGCGACCCGCACCTCGCGCTCTTCGATCACGCTCGCCTGCCAGACGCATCGAATTCCTGCAGGTACTGGCGCGCGATGGGGGGATTGTTGAAGCCGGCGATGCCCTCGGCACGATCGGCACGCAGGCGATAAACAATTGCGCGGTCGTCGGCGATGCAGTAAGCGGCAGTGAGCTCGCGATACTGCGGCGCGCGAATCCGGATCTCGAGATAACTGGTAAGCCGATGCGCCATCGCAATGAAGCGATTGGCGCCGCCGCTCAGACGTGCCTGGTCGCGCATCAGCACGCGCACCTTGGCAAAGCTGTGGCCGAGCACGAAGCGCTTGATGATCTCGAGCAACGCGGCCTGATCGTAGATTTCCGGCTCCAGGTCCGGCGTCATGATCGAGATCAGCCGCTGGCCGCTGGCGGCGACGGTTTCGGTTGCCGCGCGCACTTCGTCGAAGCTGGTGAGCACGTGCAGGGTCTCGGTCGCCGGCCGCCTTTCGGCGAGCACGGCCGTCGTCATCGGGCCGTCTTCGAGCCCGAAGCTCGACAGACACGCCGAAGTCGTCGTGCGGCTTTCCCTAGTCCCAGTCACTGGCTCGCCTGCGTTGTTCAAGCTTTATGAGCTTTATGCAGGACGATGGTAGAGACAGCGGCAGGGGATCGATCGCCAACCGGATCACAGTTGCCAGCCTGAGCTGTGTGAGGCGGATATCGAATTGGCCTCTATTCCGCCAATAATCAGATTATGTCATTCGTCCTCGTCGGCGAAGCGGCGCGCCAGGCTGGCCGCCAGACCGAGATATTGCGGCGGCGCCAGGGCCGCGAGCCGGCTGCGCTCGGCCTCGGGCAGCGGCAGCGTGGCGACGAAGCCTCGCATGGCTGCGGCGTCGATGCTCTGACCGCGCGTGAAATCCTTCAGCAACTCGTAGCCGTTGGCGATGCCGGCGGCGCGCAACACGCTCTGGATCGCCTCGGCGAGGGTTTCATAAGCACCGTTCAGATCCTGCGCCATCCGTGCCGGATCGGGACTGATCTTGGCAAGGCCGCGCTGCAACGCCTTCCAGCCGACGAGACCATGCGCCAGGGCGACACCGAGATTACGCAGCACCGTCGAGTCGGTCAGGTCGCGCTGCCAACGCGAGATCGGCAGTTTGTCGGCGAAGAATCGCAGCATGGCGTTGGCCATGCCGAAGTTGCCTTCGGCGTTTTCAAAGTCGATCGGATTGATCTTGTGCGGCATGGTCGACGAGCCGACTTCTCCGGGCAGCACGCGCTGGCGCAGGTAGCCAAGAGAGATATAGCCCCAGAGGTCGCGACACAGATCGATCAGAATCACATTGACCGCGGCGCAGGCATCGCAGTATTCGGCGATCCAATCATGCGGTTCGATCTGGGTGCTGTAGGGATTCCAGATCAGCTGCTGTGAAACGATGAACTCGCGACTCAGTTCTATCCAGTCGACTTCGGGCCGCGCGCTGTGATGCGCATTGTAGTTGCCGACCGCGCCATTCCATTTGGCGAGGATCTCGACGGCTTGGAGGCGGCGCTGTGCGCGCTTCAGTCGCGCACCGACGTTGGCCATCTCCTTGCCGAAGGTGGTGGGACTTGCGCTCTGGCCGTGGGTGCGCGCGAGCATCGGCAGCTCGGCGTGCTGCCGCGCCAGCGCGCGCAGCAGTGCGAGCAGCGAGCTCAGCTCGGGCAGCAATACCTTCGCGCGTGCGCCCTTGAGCAGCCGCGCGTAGCTGAGGTTGTTGATATCCTCCGAGGTGCAGCCGAAGTGCACCAGCTCCAGCGCCGCGCTGCCGGCGCCGGCGGCCGCCAGCTCATCGCGCACGAAATACTCCACCGCCTTGACGTCGTGATTGATGCGTTGCTCGATCGCCTTGACGGCGCCGGCCGCGCTGGCCCCCGGATCGCGCGCCAGGGCGGCTGTCCGCTCGAGCACGGCCGCGGGCAGAGCGCCGGCGAGCAGCCGCAGCCGCGGCACCGTGAGCTGTTCGAACCACAGCGCTTCGATACGGATGCGCTCGCGGATCAGCGCGGCTTCGGAGAAGTACTCGCGCAGCGGCGCGGCGGCGGCGGCGTAGCGACCATCGACCGGCGAGAGCGCAGTCAGAGCAGAAGGTTCCATGAGGATGCCGCGAATCATCGAAATGCTAGACTAGCCATGATAACGCATTGGCCGCACCGTGCCGGAGCCACACCGATCATGTCCTCAGCATCCTTTCGCATCGAGCGCGACAGCATGGGCGAGCTGAAAGTCCCGGCGGACGCGCTCTGGGGTGCGCAGACGCAGCGCGCGGTCGAGAATTTTCCGATCAGCGGTCTGCGGCTGCCGCGCGGCTTCATTCGCGCTCTGGCGCTGATCAAACAGGCCGCTGCGGCGGCCAATGCGCGCCTCGGGCTGCTCGATCAGCGCTCGCCAGCGCCATCGAAGGTGCCGCGGCCGCGGTCGCGAGCGGCGCGCACGATGCCGAGTTTCCGATCGATGTGTTCCAGACCGGCTCGGGCACCAGCAGCAACATGAACGCCAACGAGGTGATCGCGCACCTGGCGGCGCAGGCGGACGCCGCGGTGCACCCGAACGATCACGTCAACATGAGTCAGAGCAGCAACGATGTGATACCAACCGCGATCCATGTCAGCGCGGCGCTGCTGCTGCACGAGCAGCTGTTGCCGGCGCTGGCGCATCTGGCGCAGGTGATTCAGGCCAAGGAGAACGAGCTCGCGGGCATCGTCACCACCGGCCGCACGCACCTGATGGACGCGATGCCGGTCACGCTCGCCCAGGAGCTCTCGGGCTGGCGCACGCAGATCGAGAACGGCGCCGCGCGCTTGCGGGCTACCGAGCCACGGCTGCTGTGCCTGGCGCAGGGCGGTACCGCCGTCGGCACCGGCATCAACGCGCACCCGGACTTTGGCGGCGCGTTCTGCGGCGAACTCAAGCGCCTGACCGGGATCGGCTTCGAGCCGAACCGAAATTTCTTCGAGGCGCTGTCGGCACAGGACGCCGCGGTCGAACTCTCCGGGCAGCTCAAGGTCATCGCCGTGAGCCTGATGAAGATCGCCAATGACCTGCGCTGGATGAACAGCGGGCCGCTCGCGGGCCTGGGCGAGATTGCGTTGCCGGCGCTGCAGCCGGGCAGCAGCATCATGCCCGGCAAGGTCAATCCGGTGATTCCCGAGGCCACGGCCATGGTCGCAGCGCAGGTGATCGGCAACGATGCCGCCATCACGATCGCCGGGCAGTCCGGCAATTTTCAACTCAATGTGATGCTGCCGGTGATCGCCTACAACCTGCTCGAGAGCATCGGCCTGCTCGCCAATGTATCGCGCGCACTGGCCGATCGGGCGATCAAGGGCTTCACGGTCAATCGCGAGCGCCTGGCGGAAGCGCTCGACCGCAACCCGATCCTGGTGACCGCACTCAATCCCGTGATTGGCTATGAGAAGGGCGCGGCGATCGCCAAGAAAGCCTATGCCGAGGGCAAGCCGATCCGCGAGATCGCGGCCGGCATGACCGACCTGAAGCGCGAGGAGCTCGATCGGCTGCTCGATCCGAGCGAGCTCACCCGCGGCGGCATCAAGGGTGGCAGCAGCGGCGGGGGCTGAGCATCGCTCTATGGCCGCGCCGGCGCCTATCCTTGCGCATGAGCTGCCAGCCGACTGGCGGGCGCGGCTGCGCCGCCGCTTGCTGACTGTCCCCGATCATCGGCTCGAGCACTGCCGGCCGGCCGGCCTGGCTTGTGAATCTGCGGTCGTGCGGGCGCGGCTGCGCGCGGGCTGGCCGGCGCCGCTGAAGGTCGCGGCCGTGCTGGTGCCGATCATCGATCGAGCGGACACGCCGACGCTGCTGATGACGGTACGGGCGAGCCATCTGCGGCGGCACGCGGGTCAGATCAGCTTTCCTGGCGGCCGGCTCGAAGCGCAGGACGCCGATATCGCGGCCGCAGCGACGCGCGAAACCGAGGAGGAGATCGGCATTGCCGCCGCCGGCATCGAACCGATCGGGTTCCTGGCCGACCATGTCGTGCAAACCGGGTTATCGCATCACGCCGGTGGTGGCCTTACTGCAGCCCGGCCTGACTCTCGAGCCCGACGGCACCGAAGTGGCTGAAGTGTTTGAGCTGCCGCTGGCGTTTGCGCTGCGCGCGGAGAATTACCGCGTCGGGCGGCGCACGATGCGCGAAGTCGAAGTCGACACCTGGGAGCTGGCCTTCGGCCGATACAACATCTGGGGCGCGACCGCGGGCATTCTGGCGAATCTACGCGAAGTGTTCGCCGAGGGGTTGACTTGAGCGCCGCCGGCGACGAACTCGAGGCGCTGTTGGCGCTGATGCGGACTCTACGGGACCCCGAAGCCGGCTGTCCGTGGGACCGAGAGCAGAATTTTGTCAGCATTGCGCCGTTTACGATCGAGGAGGCTTACGAGGTCGCCGACGCCATTGGACGCGGTGATCTCGATCGCCTGCGCGATGAGCTGGGCGACCTGCTGTTCCAGATTGTGTTCCACGCGCGTATGGCCGAGGAGGCTGGCAGCTTCGATTTCGCCTCGGTGGCGCGCGGGATTCGCGACAAGCTGATCCGGCGCCATCCCCATATCTTCGTCGAACGCAAGGCGGTCGACGTGGCGCAATTGCATGTGTCCTGGGAGACGCAGAAGGCGCGCGAGCGAGCGGCCGCGGGTGTGCATGGCGTACTGTCGGATGTGCCGCGGGCGTTGCCGGCACTGGCGCGCGCCGCCAAGCTCGGCCGCCGTGCGCGCCGCGTCGGCTTCGACTGGCCAGCGGCCGCCGGCGTGCGCGCCAAGATCGATGAGGAACTCGCGGAAGTCGACAGCGCGCTCGCGGCTGGAAATCGCCGGCAGGTGACGGACGAGATCGGTGATCTGCTGTTCACCGTGGCCAATTGGGCGCGCCATCTCGAGGTAGACGCGGAGGACGCGCTGCGCCGCGCTGCGCTAAAATTCGAACGACGCTTCGAATGCATGGAGCAGGCCGCCGAGCGCGGCGGGCTGGCGCTCAATGAACTCGAGCCGGCGCGGTGGGACGAACTCTGGCGTGATGCCAAGTCTTTGACCAAAGAGGAATAGATGCCGATTCAGCCCCGGTTCACAGCGGCCCGCCTAGGCTCGCGCCCTTCATTGCATGGTGCCGACGGGCGCATGGGGCGGCGAATCGATGACAGCGGACCCGGGCACACCAGGCGTGGAACGGCCGGCCTCCGGCCATCGGCGGCGTCGGTTGGCGCACTGGCTGTGGCGGCTGGCGAGCGCGCTGTGCGCCACCGCGGCGCTCGGCGCCGTGGCGCTGAGTGCCGCCAGCCCGCAGCCCCCCGCGCCGCCGCCCGAGACTCGCGCCGAGCACGAGCTTTCGCGCGCGCAGGCGATGGTGCTGGTGCAGAAGCGCTATGGTGCGCGCGTGGTGCGCGCCGATATTGCCGATCAGGGCGGCCGACGGCTGTACGTGTTTCGACTGCTGTCCGCGGGCGGCAAGGTATGGATCGTGCGCGTGGACGCTCGCAGTGGAGCGGAAGTGCCGTGACCGGCGGCATCGAGGGGTCGTGAGTGCGCGTGCTGGTGGTGGAGGACGAAGCGGCGTTACGCGAAGTGCTGAAAGCCGACTTGTCGGCGGCCGGCTACAGCGTCGATCTGGCGAGCGATGGCGAGGAAGGGTTGTATGCGGCGACCGAATTTCCGATCGACGTCGCGATCATCGACTTGGGCCTGCCGAAGCTGTCCGGTTTCGAACTGATACGCCAATTGCGCTCGCGCGGTAAGACCTACGGTGTGTTGATACTCACCGCGCGCGATCGCTGGCAGGACAAGGTCGAAGGGCTGAGTGCCGGTGCCGACGACTATGTCGCCAAGCCATTTCATTTCGGCGAGCTGCAGGCGCGCCTGTCAGCGCTGCTGCGACGGAGCGGCGGCTGGGCCAGCCCCAAGCTCGCCTGTGGTCCGGTAGAGCTCGATACGCGTACGCAAACGGTGAGCGTGAGCGGCGCGGCGGTGGAGCTGACCAGCTTTGAATACCGCATCCTCGAACATCTCATGCTGCGCGCCGGTGAGGTGATCTCGAAGACCGACCTCACGGAACGGCTGTATGAACAGGATTTCGATCGCGACAGCAACGTGGTCGAAGTGCTGATCGGAAGGCTGCGACGCAAGCTCGATCCGGACGAGCTCATTAAACCGATCGAAACCCTGCGCGGCCGCGGCTATCGCTTAAGCCTGCCGCGTCGGCCGGCCTGAGCTCCCGCGCCGCCGATGGAGCGCGCACCGCCGTCGGTCAGCCGCAGACTACTGATCGCAGTGGCGCTGCCGCTGCTGCTGTTCTTCGTGCTCACCGCCTCGGCCATCGACTACGTATTTCGCCAGCAGACCACCGCGGCGCTGCGCGAGCGGCTTGAGGAACAGGTGGTGGCGCTGGTCACGGCGGTGGATCTGGATTTCGACGGCAAGCTCGTGGTCAATCTGCTCGACCCGGAGTCGCGACTCGACGTGCCGGGTTCGGGACAGTACGCCGCCTTGCGCGACGAGAGCGGCAAGGTGCTCTGGAGTTCGCCCTCGCTTGCCGGTACCGATCTCGTGCTCGGCGGCAAACTGCCGATCGGGGGAGTGGATTTTCGTTATGAACTCGCGCGTGACGGCACCACCGTCGCGGAATTGAGCCGCGGTCTGCAGTGGGCCTACGGCTCGGGTCTTTCCAAGAAGCTGGTATTCACCGTGGGCGACAGCACGGCGCCGCAGATGCGCGAGCTGTGGCTGTTTCGGCAGCGGATGGCCGGCTGGTTCGGCGCGCTGGCGCTGGTCCTGCTCGCCACCATGGCCTGGATGATGCGGCGCGCGCTCGCCCCGGTGCGGCGACTGGAGCGCGAGATAGCGGCGCTGGAAGGCGGCGGCGCCTCGCTGCTCGGTGAGGGTTATCCGCGCGAACTCGCTGGCGTGACCAAGGGCCTCAATGCCTTGCTCAACTCCGAGCGCAATCGCATCACGCGCTACCGCGACACGCTCGGCAATCTGGCGCATAGCCTGAAGACCCCGCTGGCCGTGATCCGCGCCAGTCTCGGCAGCGCCGAGACCGATGAGCGCCGATCGCAGGCGAGCATTCAGCTCGAAATAGACCGCATCGCGCAGATCGTGCAGCACCAGCTCAAGCGCGCCGCGGCCAGCGGCGGCGCCACGCTCGGCCAGGCGCCGGTGCCGGTGCTGGCGCTGGTGACCGATCTGCGCGCCGCGCTGATCAAAGTGCATGCGCGCAAGGATTTGCACATCGAGATCGATGTGCCGCCGGAACTTGGTTTCCTCGGCGACAGCGGCGATATCCTCGAACTGCTCGGTAACGTGATCGACAACGCCTGCAAATGGTGCCGTTCGCGCGTGCTGGTGAGCGCACAGCTCGATCCGGATCGCGCGTTGCCGCAACGGCTGTCGATCGTGGTCGACGACGATGGTCCGGGCATCCCGCAGGAGTTGCGCGCGCGGGTCACCGAGCGCGGTGTNCGCGCCGANGAACATGTGCCNGGTCATGGATTGGGGCTGGCGATGGTACGCGAGACCGTGGCGCTGTACGGCGGCCGCTTCTACATCGATACCTCGATAGCGTTGGGCGGCGCACGCGTCGAGCTTCAACTACCCGGACGCTGATTCAGGGCGCGATGTCGAATTCTATGCCCTGCGCCAGCGGCAGCGCCGAGCTCCAGTTGACGGTGTTGGTCTGCCGGCGCATGTAGGCTTTCCAGGCATCGGAACCGGCCTCGCGGCCGCCGCCGGTGTCTTTCTCGCCGCCGAAGGCGCCGCCGATTTCGGCGCCCGAGGTGCCGACGTTAACGTTGGCGATACCGCAGTCGCTGCCCTGATGGCTCAAATAGAGCTCGGCGTGCTGCAGCCTTTGGGTGAAAAGGCCCGAGGACAATCCGTACGCCGACTCGTTCTGCAGCCGGATCGCTTCATCGAGCGAATCCACCGGGATCAGGTACAGGATGGGTGCGAAGGTCTCGTGCTGCACGATCTCCCAATCGTTGCGTGCCAGCACGATCGCCGGTTCGACGTAGTGGCCCGGCCGCGGCAGCACCTTGCCGCCGACCAGCAGCCGGCCGCCGGCGGCTTTGGCGGTTGCGATGGCGCGCTCGAAACTGCGCACCGCATTGAGGTCGATCAGCGGTCCGACCAGCGTCGTGGGGTCGAGTGGATCGCCGATTTGCACCTGTCTGTAGGCATGAATCAGCCGGCCCTGCAGCTCCGGTAGTTTCGATCGATGCACCAGCACGCGGCGCGTGGTAGTGCAGCGCTGGCCGGCGGTGCCAAGCGCGCCGAATACGATGGCACGCGCGGCGAGCGCGAGGTCAGCCGTCTCATCGACGATGATGGCGTTATTGCCGCCGAGCTCGAGCAGACTCCGACCCAGACGCGCCGCCACGGTCTGCGCGATCTGGCGCCCGACGGCGGTGGAGCCGGTGAACGACAGCAGGCCGACGCGCCGATCGGCGGCCAGCCGTGACCCGAGCTCCGCGCCGCCATCGATCAGTAATTGAAAAATCGCCGGCGCGCCGTGGCGCTTGAGGACCTGATCGCACAGCCGCTGTACCGCCAGCGCGCACAAAGGGGTTTTGGGCGACGGCTTCCAGACCGTGGCGTTGCCGCATACCGCCGCAAGCAATGCGTTCCACGACCACACGGCCACCGGAAAGTTGAAGGCGGTGATGACGCCGACCACGCCGAGCGGATGCCACTGTTCGTACATGCGGTGCTGGCTGCGCTCGGAGTGCATGGTGCGGCCATAGAGCATGCGCGACTGGCCGTTCGCGAGGTCGGCCATATCGATCATCTCCTGCACCTCGCCGAGTCCCTCGGCGATGATCTTGCCGTTCTCGAGTGCGACCAGTTCGGCGAGCTCGCGCTTGTGATGCCGTAGCTCATCACCGAGCTGGCGCACCAGGTCCCCGCGCTGCGGTGCCGGTACATCGGCCCAGCTGCGCGCGGCCGCGACCGCCTGGCTCATGACGGTGTCGTAGCCCGCGGAGCTCGTGGTGTGCACGCGGCCGAGCAGGCTGCCGTCGTCGGGGTTGAAGCTGTCGAGCCAGTCAGCCGACGCGCCGGCCTGGTAGCCGCCGCCGTGTTCGCCGCCGCCGTGTTCGCCGGCGATGCCCGCGGGCGGTGGCAATTCGAAATGCTTCAGCAGCGCGCTGACGTTGGTCCCGGCCACGGCTTAACCTGCACGCGAGCGTTGCCGACCCGGTGCCCCGCTCAGGACCACGCCGGCCGAGATGTCCTTGCTGCCGCCGGCGGCCAGATGGCGTCCGAAGCGGTTGGCGAGGATATCGGGCAGGCGGAAGGATTCCTGCGTCACCAGGCCCTGGCGCCGCTCGGGATGCGTCAACACCAGGTCGAGCACGGCGCACAGTCCCGAGGCGGTACTGACCTGGATGGCCGACCAGAGCCGGCCGGCGATGATCTGCGGATAGATCTTGCTGACATAGTTTTCCTCGCGCAGTTCGCCGTTCTGCATGCCGGTGACGGCGGCGTAGACGATCACGACATCCTGCAGCGTCTGCGGCACGGCGTTCTCGAGGATGCGCTTGAGCGTACCGCGATCCTGATTGAGCTTCAGGTCATTCATCAGCAGTCGCATCTGCTCGCAATGTCCCGGGTAGCGGATGGTCTTGTAATCCATGCTCTCGCAGCTGCTGCCGAAGCTGTGGGCAAGCGATCCCAGGCCGCCCGAGGTATTGAATGCCTCGTACAGCGTACCGTCGATCTCGATTTCCTCCATGCCCTCGAGCGGCCGCACTTCCACTGTCCGGCCGTCGACGATGGCTTCGCAGGGATTGCCGTATTCATTGATGAGGCCTTCGGTGGACCAGGTCAGCGAATACTTCAGAACGTTGTGCGGGTGCTGCGGCAACGCGCCGACGCGCAGCCGCACGCTGTGCAGGCTGTCGAAGTGCCGGATCAGCTCGCCACCGGCGATGCTGATGAAACCCGGCGCCAGGCCGCACTGCGGCACGAAGGCCGCCGCGGCGCCTCGCGCCAGCGCACTGACGCGACGCGTTACTTCCATGTCCTCGGTCAGGTCGAAGTAGTGGATGCCGCTTTCGCGTGCTGCGCCCCCCACCAGTGCATTGCAGTGATAGGGCAGGCTCGAGACCACCGCCTGGACCGGGTGCGACTGCAGATGGGATCGCATTGTGTCGGCATCGGTGGCATCGAGCCGGACCGCCTGGATGTTCGGCAAGCCGTGAGCGCGCGCGACGCCGGCGGCCGCGGTCTCGTCGAGGTCGGCAAGCTGCACCTGGTAGGCACCGGATTCGGCCAACAGGCCCGAAATCAGCGCGCCGATTTTGCCGGCGCCCAGGACCAGCACCGTATGCATTCGTGTTCCCCGACAAAGTGTGCATGTTAGCATTACTGCATGCGATCCACCGACAGCACCTCCTGGCACCCGGCGAGCTGGCAATCACGCAAGGCCGCGCAACAGCCGACCTACGATGACGCTGCCGCCCTGAGCCGCGTCGTCGCCGAACTGGCGCGGCTGCCGCCGATTGTGGTGTCTTGGGAGATCGAGACTCTGCGCGAGCGGCTCGCCACCGTGCAGCGCGGCGAAGGATTCCTGCTGCAGGGCGGCGATTGCGCCGAGAGCTTTGCTGAATGCGAGTCGGATCGCATTGCCAAGCAGCTCAAGGTATTGCTGCAGATGAGCCTGGTGCTGCTGTCCGGCATGAAACGCCCGGTGGTACGCGTCGGCCGCATGGCCGGTCAGTATGCGAAGCCGCGCTCGGCCGATATGGAAACGCGCGATGGCGTGACCTTGCCGGCCTATCGCGGTGACCTGGTGAATCGTTTGGAGTTCACGCCCGAAGCCCGCCGCGCCGACCCGCAGTTGCTGCTGCGCGGCTACGAGCGCGCGGCCCTGACCCTGAACTTCGTGCGCGCGCTGGTCGATGGCGGCTTTGCCGATCTGCATCATCCGGAGTATTGGGATCTGGGGTTCGTGCGCCATGCCGAACTGCGCGAGGCGTACGAGCGCATTACCCGCTCGATCGGCGATGCGCTGGATTTCTTCCAGTCGCTGACCGGCCGGGCGGTGCACGATGCCACCCGGGTCGATTTCTTCGCCAGCCACGAAGGCCTGCACCTGCTCTACGAGCAGGCGCAGACGCGCTTCATCACGCGCCAGAATCACTGGTACAACCTGTCCACGCACATGCCCTGGATCGGGATGCGCACGGCGCAGGTCGAAGGTGCGCACGTCGAGTATTTCCGCGGCATTGCCAATCCGATCGGCGTCAAGATCGGCGCGGCCATGGATGATCAGTGGCTGCAGGAGCTGGTCACGACGCTCAATCCGCAGAATCAGCCCGGGCGGCTGACGCTGATTCACCGCTTCGGCGCCAAGGACATCGAGAGGTCATTGCCGCGTGTCATCGAGGCCGTGCGGCGCACGGGCCACACGGTGCTGTGGTGCTGCGATCCGATGCACGGCAACACCGAGACCAGTACCGGTGGCCTGAAGACGCGCCGCTTCGAGAATATTCTCAAGGAGTTCGATCTGGCGTTCCGCATTCATGCGCAGCTCGGATCCTATCTCGGTGGTGCGCACATCGAGCTCACCGGTGAGGACGTCACCGAATGCACCGGCGGTGCACGCGGCCTGACCGACGCCGATCTGCAGCGCACCTATCGCTCGCAGGTCGATCCGCGCCTGAACTACGAGCAGGCGCTGGAGCTTGCGATGCTGATTGCCGAGCGCAGCAAACAGAGGCCGTGAGCCGCACCGACGACCTCGACACACTGCTCGCGGGCAATCGGCAGTGGGCCGGCAGTCTGAGCGACTCCGATCCGCGGTACTTCGCGCGGATCTGAATTGCCTGTCGGTGAGACCAGGGTGTGCAGGACGCCTGGCGGCGCGGGCAGGAACTGGCGGTGCATGGCCTGATCTACCGACTCGATAATGGCATTCTGCGCCATCTGGGTCGGAGCATGACTTCGGACGCAGCGCTTAGTGCCTACAAGGAATCGCATACCACCGCTTCGACGCCGCGGCGCGCCGCTGGATGAGCGCTCCGGCGCCTGGCCGCCATGAGCGACAGCGACTTCGATCTCAAGGGCTACGTCGCCACGTTGCCGCAGCGTCCCGGGGTATATCGCATGTATGCCGCCGACGGTGAGCTGCTGTACGTCGGCAAGGCCGCGCGGCTGCGCGATCGGGTCGGCAGCTATTTCAGCGATCATGATCTGGCGCCGAAAGTTGCGGCCATGGTGCGGCGTATCGCCCGCATCGAGGTGACGGTCGTCAACAGTGAACCGGAAGCGCTGCTGCTCGAGTGCAACCTGATCAAGGCGCAGCGGCCGCGCTACAACATCATGCTGCGCGACGACAAATCGTTTCCATACATCCTGTGCTCGGCGGGGCACGAGTTTCCGCGCCTGGTGTTCTACCGCGGTCCACGTCAGCGCAACAGCCGCCAATTCGGACCGTTTGCGAGTGCCCATGCCGTCAAGGAAGTGCTGCAGCACCTGCAGAAGGTGTTCAAGATTCGAAACTGCCGCGACTCGTTCTTCGCCAACCGCAGCCGGCCGTGCCTGCAGCATCAGATCGGACGCTGCTCGGCCCCGTGCGTGGGCCTGATCGGCCGCGAGGATTATGCGCGCGATCTCGAGGGCGCGATCGGTGTGCTCGAAGGACGCAATGCCGACGTGATCGGCGAGCTGCAGCGGCGCATGGAGGCGTCGGCGGTGCAGCTCGAGTTCGAGGACGCCGCGCGCCTGCGCGATCAGCTGCGCGAGCTGCAGGAAATCCGCTCGCAGCAGATCGCCAATGCGCGGCGCCGGGCCGATACCGACATCATTGCGATCGCCGGCGAGCCCGGACAATACGCGGTCTGCGTGCTGCCGGTGCGCGAAGGCCAGAATCTCGGTACCGCCAGTCATTTCCCGGGCAGCGCCCTGAGTGAGCCGGCGGCCACGCTGGCGGACTTTCTGTTGCTCTACTACAGCCGCGAGCCCGCGCCGCCGGAGATCCTCATCAACATCGCTCTGCCGGATCACGAGCCGCTCGCGCAAGCGCTCGAGCGCGCCGCCGGCCGGTCGTTGGAGCTGCGCGTGCCGCAGCGCGGCCTCAAGCGCCAGTGGCTGGAGCTGGCGCTCGAGAATGCACGCAATGCACTGCGCATGCGAGCGCTGCGCGCCGAGCTCGCGCTCGAGGGCATGCAGTTGCTCGCGCGCGTACTTGATTTGCCCGAGCCGCCCGAGCGCGTCGAGTGCTTCGACGTCAGCCATACCGCAGGCGAGGGCACCGTAGCGTCCTGCGTGGTGTTTACGCCGGAAGGGGCCCGCAAGAGCGAGTATCGGCGCTACAACATCGAGGGTGTCACGCCCGGGGACGACTACCGGGCCATGTATCAGGCGCTGCTGCGCCATGGGACCCGCGTCGTCAGCGGCGAGCGGCCGCGGCCGGATCTGCTGCTGATCGATGGCGGCCCCGGCCAGGTCGACGCCGCCGTCAGTGCGCTTGCCGAGGCCGGCTGCCACGGCCTGGCTGTCGTCGGCGTGGCCAAGGGCGCCGATCGGCGTCCCGGTCAGGAGCGGCTGTTCCGCCCCGGCGAGCCGATACCTATCGTGCTGGAGGCCGACAGTGCGGCCCTGCATTTCATCCAGCGCGTGCGCGACGAGGCGCACCGATTCGCAATCATGGGACATCGGCGGCGGCGCGCGCGTCGCTACCGCGAGTCGATCCTCGAGACCGTGCCCGGCCTCGGTCCAGCGCGGCGGCGAGCGTTGTTGACGCATTTTGGCGGCTTGCAGGGGGTGATGCGAGCCGGCGTCGCGGATCTGGAAAAAGTTGCCGGCGTTGGCGCGGCTATGGCTCGTTCGATCTATGATCATCTGCACCCGGGGGCCTGATGATCTGGAACCTGCCCAATATCCTGACTTGGCTGCGCATTCTCGCCATTCCGCTGGTGGTGTTGCTGTTCTTGGTGGGTGGCAGGAATACTTCGAGCCCGGCGTATCCGATCGCCGGCCTGCTGTTCGCGGCTGCCGCGATCACCGATTCGCTCGACGGCTATCTGGCGCGACGCCTGGGACAGACCACGCGTCTGGGTGCCTTTCTCGATCCGGTTGCGGACAAATTGATGGTCGCGGTCGCTCTAGTGCTGATCGTCAGCCGGGATCCGCGCGCGATCATGGTGCTGACGGCGGCCGTGATCATCGGCAGGGAAATTGCGATCTCGGCGCTACGCGAGTGGATGGCCGGCATCGGTCAGCGCACGGCGGTCGCCGTGTCGCGAATCGGCAAGTACAAGACCATCTTGCAGATGGCCGGACTGACGATGCTGCTATTCCGGGCCGATCTGTTCGGCTTGCCGATCTATAAGATCGGCACCTGGCTGACGGTGATCGCCGCGGCGCTGACGCTGATTTCGATGGGTCTGTATCTGCGTGCCGCCTGGCCGCACCTGTCGGCGCAGACCTGAGCAAAATGGACCAGGCCGGGTCGGTCGCGCAGCGTCGGCTGGCATCGACGCCGCTGCGAGCGCGGGCCGGGGCGGCAGCGCGAGCTGCCACGCCGCGCAATATGTGAACCGCGTCGCGAGGGCCCGAAGTCGGCCTGCCGGCGCTACGACTTTACTCAAGAATCCCGGCACATAAGCCGATAAATAGAGTCGCAGCCGATCGCGACGTATTGGAGTGACGCGAGTGCAGCAGAACTTGGATTTTCTCGTGGTCGACGACTTCTCCACGATGCGCCGGATCATCAAGAACCTTCTGCACGATCTGGGGTATGCCAACGTCACGGAGGCCGATGACGGTAACACGGCGTTGCCGCTGCTCCAGCACGGCAATTTCGATTTCCTGATCACCGACTCGAACATGCCCGGCATGCCGGGTCTGGAGCTGCTCAAGCGGGTGCGCGCCGACGCGCGCCTGGGCAAGATACCGGTGTTGATGCTCACCGCCGAAGCCAAGCGCGAGCAGATCGTCGAAGCGGCGCAAGCCACACGGGTGCCGCAATCGCCAAAGTCGAAGATGCCTTTCGGGTAGGATGATGCCTCCCAGGGTATAGATCCGCGTCCGGAGCCGACCGCTGCCGCCGCGAGAGGACTTGGCGATGCAATCTGAGTTCTCCGGCTCCGAATCGACGGCCATGGGATTTCGGGAATTCGTCGCCATGGCGGCGGCCTTGATGGCGACGCAAGCCATCGCCGTCGACACCATGTTGCCGGCGCTGCCGACCATCGCCGCGGCGCTGGGCCTGGTCAACGAGAACCACAGCCAGTGGATCGTGACCGCCTACGTGGTGGGAATCGGCTGCGGGCAGCTGTTCTGGGGATTGTTCTCCGACCGCTACGGCAGGCGACCGGTGCTGCTCATCGGCCTGGCCGTGTATGCCATCGCAGCGCTGCTTACCGGCCTGTCGACCAGCCTTACCACGCTGCTGGCCTGGCGCTTCGTGCACGGTCTGGCCGCCGCCAGCGTGGTGGTGTCCCGGTCGGTGATCCGTGATCTTTACTCCGGCCGCCACATGGCACGGGTCATGTCTTTGACATTCATCGTATTCCTGATGGTGCCGGTGCTCGCTCCGAGTCTCGGCCAGCTGATTCTATGGCTGGCGCCGTGGCGATATATCTTTCTGATCTTCGGCGTATATGCCGCCG
>JGI12269J14319_10002902_pt1 | contig 16343 bp, 15 predicted proteins | sample PeaSoiSIISIP2007_FD_14319 | JGI IMG/M metagenome (IMG submission 14319) | reverse complement strand
CTTGGACCACCTTCCACCGGTTCACGGCCCAACTCACCGGCTACTGGTTCTGGGGCGCCCCGCGCACCGAAGAGGTGCTCGCCGGGCGCGGACCGGCGTTGGAAGCGAGGATGGGCGTTTCGTTCTAGACTGACGACCTCACCCCCAACCCCCCTCTCCAACAAGTGGAGAAGGGGAACGGGTGTTGGGTCGGTTGTTGCTGCTCACCCCTCTCCACTTGTTGGAGAGGGGTGGCCGCGTGAGCGGCCGGGGTGAGGTGGACAGGGTGCGGATCTACCGACCCTCTCCTACGCGGGAGTGACGATCGATTCAGGATTCCCGCGGATCATCGCTTGACCCGGAATCCGAAGGACTGCGATTCTCCCAGGTTTCCCCAACCCAAGTCCAGCGAGACGGTGTCCCCGGCGACTGCGGTGACCACCCAGGAAAGGATAGCGGTGTCGTTGGCCTTCAGGTAGGTCACGTAGTTTCCCAATGTGCGAAGTCCCGTGTAGTCGGCGAAGACCGGCATGCTGTCGGATCGTCCCGGAGAACCCCGATCGACGCCCACCTTCAGGCGGAGGGTGTCGCCGGATCNCGGTGTAAGACGGGCGAAGGTGGAATCCCAATGGAGCTCGTTGAAGTCCTGGAGGAAGGAGGCCGAGGAGATCCAGATCGGGGGATAGGCGATCGTTTGCGACGGGGTGCACCAGTCGCAAGACGTGGCGATGGAATACAGGTCGACCTCTTCGCGCAATTGGGCGGGATGTCGCATCCATTCTCCACCGGTGGGAGGGGGAGACCAGGATCCCCCTGCCGTCAGGGTCGCCTCGAAGATCAGGGAATCCCTCCACCAACAACGCAAGTCTCCGAAGTTGAACTTCGGAACTCCCGAGTCGCTGACCAGGATCGTCCAGACGGACTGGGGGGCAAGTCCGGGCGCCAATGTCAGGAGGGTGTCGATGGAAATCTGTCGGCGGCCGAAGAATTCGACCCCTTGGACGATCGGAGCGATGCCGACCACCTTCTGGCGGGTGATGTCCATCCGGTCGGCTTCGGAGAGGTCGCAACCCGAAAGGACGAAAAGGAGCGGGGCAAGCAGCAATGCGGAGGATTTCATCAGATCCACTCCCCGAGAAAGAGGGTGAGGCCGGGGACTTCGTGCACATCCAGATGCCAATAGTCGCGAAAATCGACTCCGCCACCCAGGAAGCCCAAATGACCCCAGAAGGGGAAGGCGAGCCCGAACCGGAAGGAGCTGGCCATCCCCCAGTCCATCCCGGTGGTGTGGCGGTGGACGAGGAGGTTGGAGACCCCCAGGTCCATGCGAGCCCAGCCGAGCCAGGTGGTATCGAACGGCACCGACCCGAGCAGACTGCCGCCCAGGGAGAGGTCGCCGACGGTCACGGCGCTTCCATCCGTCAGAATCTGGTGCCAGCCTCCCAGATCGGCGAACGCTCCCGCCCGGAACCGTTCGGATCCGACGCGGAGCGGAAGCCAGGCGAGATCCAGGCAGCACAGGTTGGTCTGGTCGTCGGTCTGGTGCAGATGCCGTTCGTTCATCAACCCTGAATCCGTGATGTCCGCGAAGTCCAGGGTCAACTGCCACGGACCCGGGGCATTGCGATTCTTCGGTTCCGCCACCCTCGGGCCGATCACGGGAGCCGAAGGGGGCGCCGACGGGGGCGTGGCGACGACGGGAGTCGAATGAATAGGGGTCGAGTCCTTGGCGGGCTTGGCCGACACCGAGGGTCCTGCAGAGGTGTCCGTCGGGGGCCGAGTCGGGCCCGACACCGCTGTGGAATCCGCGAGGGACTGGGCCTGGAGGGGCAACCACCCCGCCAGGCAAAGAACAGTCAGGGTTTTCATGGCAAGGCTACGGAAGCGGTCAGGACCTCCGACGAGGTCCTCACCCGAACCACGTACAACCCGCCGGGCACCGCGCGCCCCGACGAATTTCGTCCCATCCACACCACGGAGGTCTTGCCCACCAGGGCTTCCCGGCTCCAATCCGCCACCTTGTGGCCCCGCAGATCGCGGATCTCGATGGACTGCGGATCCAGTCCCGTGAAGTCGATGCGCACCTGGCGAGCCCCCGCGAGCAGGCTGACGGCCAGGCCGGTCTTGGTCTTGGCGATTGCTCGGACGGAAGTCACGACAGTTTCGCCGTACCCGGTCTGCGCGAAGATGTCCCGCGTGGAAAGGAAGGGCACTCCGCTGTCGGCGTAGACCGCTTGACGGACCAGTCCCAGCGAATCCGAAGGGAGCGCGAGGAGGGAGTACTGGCGATCGACGATCCCGAAGGTGGGTGCCAGGGAGGTGGAGTTGGAGAAGTTCGGAGAGATGTGGCTGCTGGAGGCTGCCCAGAGCCGGGGCAGCAGGGAATCTCCCACCAGCGAGGTCCAAGCGGGAATCTCGTTCCACGAGGCGATCAGCTTGGCGGTGTCGTCGAAGAAGCTCCAGGTCACTTGCTGGCCGATGCCGACGGCCTGGGCGTTGATGCCCGCCGTCCAGGACCCGTCCGGTCCCCGTTGGATCACGACATCCTGCTGGATGCCGCCTTGGCTGGAGGCCAGGGTCAGGGTTGCCGCGACGGCCTTGCGCACCTTCGGGAGCGGCACACCGTTCAGGGAATCGATGTTCCCTCCCGTCGGCCGGGCTGCCGCCACGCCTTGGAGGTCGATCCCCGGCCATTGGGAAAGAGCCGGAGGAAGGGTGGTGTAGCCATAGCCGGTGTAGTTCCCGTAGGCGTCATAGGTGTACTGCCATCCGGTCGATTCCAGCAATTCCGAGCTCGACACCGATACCGACGGGGGAAGTGGCGAAAGGTCCGGTTCCTCCTGAAGATCGCCTCCGGAGGGAACAGGCCCCACGGTCACGATCACCAGTTGGCGCACGACTCCGGAATCCTTGCTGTACAGGGCACCCGCGTACTGGACATCGGTGCGGAAGTACTGGCGGTTGTTGGCGATGTCCAGGTTTCCTTGGCTCGCCGCGTAGGTGGCCGGGGCCGGGATCCGCCAATTCAAATAATCCACATCGATGCCGTTCAGCCAGGTGTTCATCTGGCGGTAGCTGGCACCGGTCGTGTCCGAAAGGGGAAACACCTCCGTGGTGTCGCCCAGGCCCGCGTCGGCCACCAGGCCCACCTTGTTGCCCATGCCCGCCAATTGGCTGGAGAGGCTGACGATGGTCTGCGCCTGCGAGATGGCCTGCTGCCCGTAGGAATTGATGGACCGATCCCCGTAGTAGTCCGCGCTGAAGAACGATTGGGGCGAGATCCAACGCCACAGGAAGACGGTTTCCGACCGGATCCCCAGGATGTTCCCGATGGAATCGGGCACCTTCCCCGTGAACAAGACGAAGTCGCCTTTCCAGGCTCCGGAATCGATGTGGTCGCGGATGGCGCGGGAACCATCGGACGCCAAGGTGGTCCAGTCCAACTGGACCTGTCCACCGGTCGCGAAGGAGAGGACTCTTTCCGTGGGCGGCGAGAGGGGGAACCAGGCGTTGTCGTGGAAGATCCTGAGGTTCGAGGCGGTGCCCCGGACGTCCAAGGTCCAGCTCTGCGGGGCCGTGCCCGACAAGGCCTGGTAGAGGACGGGAAGGATGGACGTCACTCCGGAAGTCGACGTGACCGGCACCAGGTACCGGATCCGGATCCGGCGGTTGCCGCCGTCGGCGATGGGGTAGAGACGCAGTCGGTAGATGGAATCTCCCGTCTGGTCCACCAGCAAGGGGTCGTGGGCGTAGCCCGAGGGACTGGTGGATACCGTGCTGTCGTAACTCTTGCCGGCGATCGCCTTGCCGCGCAATTTGCCCATCAGCAAGGTGTCGTCGTTCCACAGCAGGCACCCGGTGACCACGGTGCCCGTGGGCACGCCGAATGTCCCGTCCACGAACCAGGGACCGGTTCCGCCATCCACCGGCTCGGCGGTGAGTTCGGCCTCCTCTTCGATGTCCAACCACTGGGGTCCCACCGTGACCTTCACCTTGCTGTAGACCATGCCCACGTTCCCGGCGACGCCATCGAAACTGGTGGATTGGAGAGTGGCGTGGGCGGGCGTGCACGCGATGGCCAAGGCGGCGAGCGCGATGCAGGCGTGGGAATGTTTCATGGATGCACCTCGGAGGTTTGGGGGATCATTCCAGGGTTCCGGACCACAGGCTGCCGGTTGGGTCGGAAAGGAGCAGGTTCGCGTTCACGGTGCCGATGGAGGCGGGTGCCGGAGAGCGTCGCAGCGCCCAGCCGTCGGCGTCCAGGACCCAGAGGCCGTGGGCTCCCGCGAAGGTGGGCTTGCCGTTCCATTCGCACATGCGGGACGCGGGCTCGGGTGGGATGCCCAGGTCCCGCAGCTCGAGGGTCGGATCCGACCAGGACACCAGGAGGAGATGCGAACCGCCGAAGACGTAGATGCCGGAATCCGACACGCCCAGGACCTGACCGCTGACCTGGACCTGGTGCCAAGTTCCGTCTCCCGTGCTCCACGACATGGACGCCGAATTTCCGGGGAGGGTCAGGGCGATGTGGCCGGGGCTCCCGAACAGGATCGCTCCGGATCCGGGCCACAGGGATTCGTCCAGGGTGGTGCTGGTCCACGAGGTTCCGTCGAAGATGCGCGCCTGGACGGAGGCTCCGATGTCGGAATTCCCCAGGCACCAGGCTTTTCCGGCCCCGATGCCCGAGACCCATTCGATGGTCTGGCCCAGATCCAGGGTGGGCACGGACGTTCCCGNGGAGTCCCAGAGCAATCCGTCCGGAGAAGACTCGATGGAGAAGGTCCGGCTGGGGCCTCCCGTGCCGAGGGAAGCCGTCGCCATCTTCCCGGACCCGAGGGTTCCAAGAGTGGACCCACCCCTTCCGACCAGCGTCCAGGTCGCGGAATCCACCCGGCGCAGGGCGGGAGGGATGGAGACTCCCGTGACGGATTCCGTCCAGGTTCCCGCGATTCCGGAACGGTTGCGGACGACAACCCTGTATCTCCAGGCCTGCGTCGATGCCGTGGAGTCGGAGGCGGTGTCCCTCCAGGTGCTGTCGGTCGTCGCCGCGAAGGGGATGCTCGAATATCCGATGGCGCCGGCCGTGTCGCGGAAGACCAGGTAGTCCAGGAGGGCCGAGTAGGCGACGGGGTGCCAGGACAAGACCAGTTGTCCGGTGGCGCTGTCGTTCACCACCGCGAGTCCCGTCACCACCGGGATGCCGGTGTAGATCATGTGGATGGTGTCCGGGATCCGCGTGGCGGCGGCGGTCGTGGCGTGGGTGGTGTCGAAGGTCGGGGTGTAGTTGGGAAGAGTGGTGACCAGGCGAAGCCGGACCTTCTCGGTGGGCAGGTCCGTCAGCGTGAACCTTCCGTTTTCGGCGACGTTGGAGTAGTTCTCGGTCCCGAGCACCTGGACCGTCACGGTGGCGGGGTCGTCCTGCGGTTGCAGGGCCACCACCCCGGAAAGCGTGCCCGATGCTTCCAACGTGTCGTTTTCCGCCAATTGGAGTTTTCCGCCGGTGGCGACCACGGAATCGATGGTCGACACCAGGCTGTCCAGGGTCACGCTGACGGTGTAGATGCCGTCGGGCACCTGGGATGTCTGGGGAAGCCCGGTGGAATCCACCGTCCCCACGGCCACNGCNTGGGTGCTGTCGCCGGGGACCACCTTCACGGCGGCACCGGTGGCGAAGGTCTGTCCTCCCGGCGTGTAGATGCGGGCGGCCACTTCCGTGTGCGTCTCGTCGTTCGTGCCGGCGACCTTGTCGTTGCCGCCGCATCCCGCCAGGACGAACGCGAAGAGCGCCAACCAGGGGATCCGGTCCCTCACCGACCCACCCTGCCCTTGCGAAGGCCGGGCTTGCGTGTGATGGGCACGACGGCGATGGAGATCAGATGGGCGCGGGTGGCGCGATTCTGGTCCTTGTGGACGATGGAACGAAGCTCCGAGCGGAACCGTTCCACACGGCGTCGAACGAGTTCCAGGCCCTCCTCGGAAATGGAAACCGTGTTGGTGGCCACCACCTGTCCGGCGTCGCCGGTGGGATGCAAGGCGGCCTGTTGCACCAGGCGCAACTGTTGGGACTGGAGCTGGCGGACCAGATCGTTCCGGGCGCCTTCCCCGGTGGACAAGCTGTGGTCGGTGGGTTTCCAGAATCCGTTTTCGTCGCGACGGATCAGTCCGAGTTCGGAGAGCAGCCCGATCGCGTCGCGCGCCTGTCCTTCGGTGATCGCCGGAGCCAACAGCGAACCGATCCTGCGGAATTCGTCGCCCAACTCGTGCAGGGAAAGAAGGGCCCTCACCGCACCGTTCCACCAGTGCCGGTAGTACTCGTAGTGCCGCGGATCGAGGATCGTCCGCGGGGTGCGGTTGAGGGCCACGAGTTGATCGAACGCCAATTCCTTCTCTTCGGCGGTGCGCGCCTGGTTGAAGCGCACCAGGACCCGGAAGAAACGACCTTCCTCGGAGCCCAGTTCCAGGGCCGCGACGAACCGGTCGGCGAAGGTGGGGGAAACCTCCTTGCCACCCAGCACGTCGGGCAGGTAGCTGCGGGTGTTGGGCAGGCCCAGTCGGCGGTGGAGTTCGCTGCGGTTGAAGCCGGGTTCCACGGCTTGGCGCGCTTCCAGCCATTCGCCGAGGAATTTGCGGAAGTCCGTGTAGGCGTATACCACAGGGAGAGGCATGTCCCAAAGCTAGGGCCGAACCGAGGTGCCGTGTACCCGGATGGTGGGCATATCCTGTAGAACAGAGATCCTTGCCCGGACAGGCGTGAACTTCCTAGGTTCCACCCCTGCAGGAGGAATGCGACCATGTCTCAAGATATCGCCCGATCCGGCTCACCCGCCTTCGAGGAATGGAGTCCGTTTCACCGGAATTCGTATGCCCGCCTCGCCGCGGGGGACGACGTGACCTCTTCGTTGGAAACCCAACTGCGTTTGTTCCTGGACGTTCTGGCAGAGGTACCCCTTGAACAGGAAACCTTCCGTTACGCCCCTGGCAAATGGAGTCTGCGCGAGGTGGTGGGACACATCGCGGACACGGAACGGATCCTGACCACGAGAGCCTTGGCCGCTGCGCGAGGTGACCGTGGCGCCTACCCGACGTTCGACGAAGAATCCTATGTCCCGCTGGCGGGACACGATGGATTGCCCATGAGCCGCCTGGTCGAGCAAGTCGAAACGGTCCGCCGTTCCAGCCTTTCCCTGTTTTCCACCTTCGACCACCATGCCTGGAGGAGGTTGGGCAACACTTCGGGAAGCCTGGTGAGTGCCCGAGCTTGGGCCTTCGCGTTGCTGGGTCACACCGCCCAACACCTCGAAACGATCCGGAGCAAGTACCTGACCGGAAGGTGAGCGGGGCGAACTCTCAGGCGAGGGCGGCGGCGGGAGTTTCGAAGGCGAAGGCCTTCGCGTGCCAGCCTTGGCCTGCGGGACGCTTCCAACGTCCTTGACGAACCGCACCCAGCGTGATCACCGTGAGATCGAGAACCAGCGTCCCACGGTCCACGAATCCCTGCCGCACCAGATCGCCGAAATCCTTTCGGCTGGAAAACCGGACACCGTCCGGACCCCAGTGGTGCACGCCCGCAGGGACGTCGACCAGGTCGATTCCCGTGTCCTTGCCCGCGTCGCGGGCGGCGGCGATCATGCGGTCGATGGAGCACCCGGACATCTCCGCCCCGGTGAAGTCGGCGACAACGAGGAGCGTCACTTCGTCGAGGAAGGTTCCGCGTGCGGGCACCATGGTGCCATGGGACTTCCACTTGGAGAGCACGGGCTCCAGGTCCGAGAGGATCGCCTCGCGATTCGTCGCCTCGATGGGCTCCGCGGCCGCGAACAGCCAAGCGCGGGAAGAATCCGGCAACTCGGCGAACAAGCCGGGCAATGAGGTCTGGGAGGTCTGTTCCATGGGCATCAATCTACCCCATTTCCCGATCTCGGGCCATTTTCCTCAGATGCCCCCTTCGCGGGAAGCGGCTCCCAGGAACAGGATGCCCTGGAAACCGTCCGGACCCGCGACGAGGTCGAGATGGGACGGCCGGTTGCGACGGAGGTACAAGCACCCGGTACCGGGGTGGATCTCCGGGGCGTCTCCATCGGTGCCCGACAAGCAAAACCCTTGGACTGCCCACAGGAATGCCGCCGACCAGGCGGCGACCGGAATTTCCGTCATGGCTTGAGAGGCGAGGCGCAGCTCCACGGTCGACGTGGCCTGGGGGAGCATCGCCCCCTCCGCATCGAATTCGTCCAGGGGACGCGCGTGGAATGCCAAGGCAGGTTCCCCGAGGAAAATTTTCCCGTCCGGCCCCGGCGCGAGGATCCGGAAGGCTTGATGGAGGTCCACCACTAACCCCGGGAGGAGATCTCGTGGATGACGGAGACGTCGACGGAGTTGGGGTTGGCGGCGGGGTAGGGTGCCGGAACCTGCAGGCGTGTCCGGGAGGCGACTTCGTGCACGGCGCTGATGTCCGAATCTCCCAAGCCCTGGCTGGTGGCCTCGGCGAAAAGTTCCTCCGAGGCTTCGAGTTGGCGCAGGTGGAGTCCCGCCTCGCGGGCGGAAGCGAGGGCCAGTCGGATGTCCTTCAGGGCATGCTTCAAGGGGAATTCCGGCGTCCAGTCCCGGCTTTCGATCTTCGAGCGCTTGAACCCGAGGAAGGCTGGCGCGACATGGGTCGGCAGGATGGCGTCGTGCACGACCTGGGCGGAAAGTCCCAAGGATTCCGCCAAGCCGAGCGATTCGGACCAGGCGGCTTGGGCCTGGGCCAGGAAGGCGTTGTTGACGAGCTTGAGCGAGGCTCCCGCGCCGACGGGGCCGGCGTGGACGATCCTCGAACCCATGGCCAGGAGAAGGGGGGAGAGGGTCTCCAGATCGCCCGCATCGCCACCGGCGAAAAAGACGAGCTTGCCGTCCCGGGCGGCCGCGGTGGACCCGGAAACGGGGACGTCCAGGAAGCGGAGTCCGCGATTGGTGGAGTTGGCGCCCATCTGGCGCGAGGTGGATGGATCCACGGTGGAGTGGTCCACCCAGATGGACCCCGGCGCCATCGAGTCCAGGAAGCCTTGGGCCCCGAAGGCCACCTGGCGCAAGGCTTCCGGATCGGCGAGCATCGTGAAGACGACCTGCACACCCTCGACGGCTCGGCGGGGAGAGGGGGCCAGGGAACAACCGGCCTGGGCCAGGGGTGCGGTCTTTTCCGGAGTGCGGTTCCAGACGCGCACCGCATGCCCGCCCGTAGCGAGACGACCCGCCATTCGCGATCCCATGATGCCCATTCCAAGAAACGCGACGTCCATGTCTCTCCTCCGGGTCGATCTTCCTCCAAAGTAATGGATCGGGACGGAGGTTGTACTCCGGATCACGGTGCTCCGGGGTACCAACCCGCGGTTCCGGTCGAAAAACCCGAATCCGGCGGGACCCGGGCGAAGGCTCGGATCCAGTTGCCGGTCGGGTCGCNGAGGTGGGATCGGCTGGCTTCCGCCAAGGCGCGTCCGCATCGCCAGCCCCAACGGTTCCAGGACGGGTTCCCGTTGCCGGGCACCACCTGCCAGATGGGGCGCANGGTGTCGGCTTGGATNCCGGCGGGGAGGGGCGTCCCCTCGGGGACCCACAGCTTGGCGGACCGGAAGGCNGGCCAGGCCAGGCGCCTCGAAAGGAGGGAGGCCGCGTCGGCGGGGGAGTCCCAGAACAGGACGCTCCGGGGATGAACGTCCAGGATCTGGGCCACCGCGTCGTCCCATCTGGAATTCCCGGGATCGTGGAGGATCACCTGGAGGCCTTCCAGGGAATCCACGAGGGCGGGGAAGACAGGTTCCGTCCACGATCCGGTCGCCTCCACCACCAGCATCCGTGGTGGCTCCGCGTGGCGAAGGAGGGCGAGGAGGCGTCGGCGCTGGACGGGCATGGGGGTCCAGAGGTCCCAACGCAGGGAATCCGGGCCATGCCGTCCTCCGTCGTCCAGCACGAGGCAGGTCTCCCGGCAGGCGGGAAGACCCGTCGCGACGGACGAAAGACCGACCAGGACCAGGTCGCTCCGCATCCGGTCGTCGGTGGCCACGAAGCTTCCGGCGAGCGAGGGGTCTCCTCCGTTGTCGCTCCACGTCCATGTCCAGTCGAACAGGGAATCGGGCACCGATCGGAGTCCCGCCAGGAAGCCCTCGCGGAACGCCTTGCCGGCCCCCGCGAAATCCCCGGACAGCGGCAGGCTTCCACGGCCCAGGAAATGGCGCGGGCCGGACCGCGTCGGACGAGGGTGGGACCCGGCCCCGACGAGGAGGAGGGAAAGGAGGATCGACGCCGTCGCCGCGGCGGCGATCCCACGGGCGTATCGGCGTCGATCGAAGGGCACGACCGGAAGATACTCCCGCCCGTGCTCCGGGGAGCGGGGATGGACGACTCGACATCTCCGGCGGGTCCGGAAGGCTGTACCTTTCCGTTCTCAGCCGATGCGCCCGATCCTCCTACTTCCACTGGTCCTCTTCGCGACCGGTTGCCGTTCCGGTCGGACCTCCCCCGGGGAGCGTCCGGCCAAGTCCGACTCCGCGCCCTCTCCTCCCCGTTCGCCCGACGCCGTCTTCCATGGGGGAGCGAAGGTCGATTTCTGGCAGTCGGACACCCTGGCGTGGCGGCTGAACACGGATCTGCTCCGGCAGGATCCGGGCAGCCAGCGGGTGTGGGCCCGGCCCGTGGACCTGACCGCCTACGACAAGACGCGCCTCCCCGTGGCCCATGTCCTGGCGGATTCCGGCACCATGGACCGCGGGATGCGCTTCTTCCGCGCCAGGGGCCATGTGGTGGGCTCCAACCACGGCGGCATGGAACTTCGCACCGACAGCCTGGTCTTCGACAAGGAAAGCGATCGCATCTTCACTTCCGCGGCGGTGCGCGTCCGCACCGAGACCGGCGACGTCCTGACCGGAACGGGTTTCCGATCGGACGCCTACCTCAACCGCTGGGAGATCCTCTCCGACGTGCGGGGGCAGATCCGCGACCTCGGTTCCCTTCCCTTCGGCGCGGGGAAATAGGTGTTGGCGGCGGGAATCCTCGCTGCCCTGGGCCTTTGCGGGTCGGCGACCGCGAAGCGGGCTCCGCCGGGAGACCCGCTGATCCTGGACGGGGCGGACAACATCGTGGTCGAAGGGCGCGGGGCGGTGGTGGTTTTGACGGGAAATGTCCGATTCCACCGCGGCGACGTCCGCTTCCGCTCCCTCTCCGCCACCTGGGACCGGACGACGGACCAGGTGCGGTTCCAAGGGGATTTCCGGCTGGAACATCCCTCGGGGACCTTGACATCCCTCTCCGGGCGCTACGAACGCGCATCGGGGTCGGCGTTCGCCGATGGCGCCGCGCACCTCGTCGACTCCTCGGGCCGGGTCACCCTGGACGCGGGGGCGATCCGCTACGACCGCGCCGCCCACCGCGCCGAGGCATCCCAATCCCCCGTGTTCCGGAAGCTTCCATGTCCGCGAGGCGGCGCCTGCCTCCCGACCGATACGGGCCGCGACACCACGGAGATCAGCGGTCGGACCCTGGTCTGGCGCGATGCGGATTCCGTCGCCGAAGCCCGCGGAGGCGTGAGGCTCCGCCGCGGGAGCCTGGTGGCGACCTGCGGGGTGGCCACCATGGACGAACGGACCGGCAAGCTGCTCCTGGAGGAATCGCCGTCCGCGAGCCTCGCCAGCAAGGTCCTGTCGGGACGGAAGATGGTCCTCGACGTCGATCTGCGGCGGGAAAGGATCCGCAAGGTGGTGGTCCTCCAGGACGCCCGCGGCACCATGGTCGGAGATCCCGATTCCTCCGGACGCAGGCAGATGGAAAGGGTCTTCGGCGACACGCTCGTGGCGGAGCTCGACGGCGACACGCTGCGCGACGTGCTCGTGGTGCACAAGGCCCGCGGGACCAGCTTCACGGATCTGGACACGAACAGGCGCGACGAGCTCTGGGGCGACAGCCTCCGGCTCGTGTTCCGCGCCGGGAAGATGAAATCGGCCTGGATCCAGGGCAACGCCCGCAGCGTCTACCACCACATGGAGAAGAACGTCGACAAGGGCCGCAACGAAGCGCGCGGCCGCACCATCCGCATCGCCTTCGACGACGGCCGGATCCACAGGATCCGCATCGACGGCGCAGCCAAGGGGACATACTATGGAACAGAGCCCAGAAAAGCGGACTGATGGAGGTGCCATGCGCCGCATCGAGGCCTCCGACCTGCGGAAGACCTATGGAGGCCGTCGCGTCGTGGACGGCGTGCACGTGGGGGTGTCCCAGGGCGAGATCGTCGGATTGCTTGGACCCAACGGGGCGGGGAAGACGACCACGTTCTACATGATCACCGGCCTGGTCCGTCCGGACCGGGGGCGGGTCCATCTGGACGGGAAGGACATCTCGGGTCTTCCCATGTACCGCAGGGCGCGACGCGGCCTCGGATACCTGGCCCAGGAACCGTCCATCTTCCGGAGCCTGACGGTGCGAGCCAACATCGAGGCCGTTCTCGAGGTGAGGGGCGTTCCCGGCCGCCGCCGCCGCGAGCGCTGCGACCAGCTCCTGGAGGAGCTGCGGATCGCGCATCTCCACAAGGCGGTTTCCGTCACGCTCTCCGGCGGCGAGCGTCGACGGTTGGAGATCGCCAGGTCGCTGGCCGCCGATCCCGCATTCCTCCTCCTGGACGAACCCTTCGCCGGCGTGGACCCCATCTCCATCGAGGACATCCAGTCCATCGTGGCCGGGTTGAGGGAAAAGGGGCTCGGCATCCTCATCACCGACCACAACGTCCGCGANACCCTGGCCATCACCGACCGCGCCTACATCCTGTTCGGCGGACGGATCCTGACCGAAGGCACGTCCGAATTCCTGGCCAACGATCCCGANGCCCGCCGCCACTACCTNGGCGAACGCTTCAGCCTCGGATAGATCCTGGCGTCTGCGAGGGCGGATNCTTGCTCCGATCCGCGCTCGGCGAGATCCGGGATGGGATTCCGTTTTGTAGAACGCACAAAGGGGGGCAAGGGGATCGCTTCGTTCCACCCGGTCGCCCGGAGTACACTCTGGATGGCAATCCTTTTTTCCTGGAGACCGGGACAATGCGAAAATTCCTGCCCATCTGGCTTGCGGTGTGCGCTTGGGAAGCCCACTCCCAAACGATCAACCTCCGTGGCCTCGTCACGAACCAGGCCGGAAAGCCGGTCGCGAACGCCATCGTCACCCTCCAAAGCAATGGTCTGAAGGACACCTCGGCATCCGACGGTTCGTACTCGATCGCCCTGGGCGCATCCTCCTCGCTATCTCGGTCGTCACCCTCGATGGGCGGCATTTCGATGGACGGCGGCGCTCTCCTGGTCGCATTGGATCATCCTTCCTCCCTCCAAGTCGAGCTGTTCGATCCGGCGGGCGATCTGCTGAAACGGGATCTGTTGCCGAACGCGGGTGGAGGAACGCATCGCTTTTCCCTCGCGACACCGTCCGGGAAGGCCGCCTTGCTTTTCGTCCGCGTTTCCGTCGATGGACGATCCACATCGTTCCATTGCCTCTCGCTGGGATCGGGGGGTTCGACGCTCGTTGGCGACGGGTCCGCGAGAGCCTTGGCCGCCGTCGCGGACACCCTCCTCGCCGACGCGGCAGGCTACGCGCCCGGGAAGCTGCCGATCTCCTCCTACGACCAGACGGCGAACATCGTGCTGGACTCGGTCGCATCCGTCGCACGCAGCACCGGATGCGACATCGCACCGACCCTGAACAGCGGGACGCTCTCGATCCAAAGCGGCGGGCAGAGCAGGAAGTACATCCTGAAGGTGCCGACCCCGTACGACAAGACCCAAGCCTATCGGCTGGTCTTCGCCTTCGCCGAGTCGGGGTCGTCGGCCCAGTCCGTCGCCGACAGGAACTACTTCACCATGGCGACCTACGACGCCAAGAACACCATCTTCGCCGCGCCCGACGCCGTGAACGGCGCGGGAACCTGGAGCAACACGGACGTCGCGTTCACCGACGACATCCTCTCCCAGCTCGAAGGTGGGTTGTGCATCGACAAGACCCGGATCTTCGCGACCGGCTTCAGCTTCGGAGCGGGCATGTCCATGGCGCTGGCCTGCACTCGGGCCGACGTGTTCCGAGCCGTCGCGTTCTTCTCCGGAGCGGATCTCACGGGTTCCTGCCCCACCACCCTGACCAAGCCGATCGCGTACTACGCTTCGCAGGCAAGCCAGGACGCCAACGGCCTCTCGACCACCTCGCCCATCACCGGGGAAGAGAAGCAGGCCGAGTTCGCCGCGGTGAACGGCTGTACGGCGGTGCCGACCGCCACGAACTTCCCGGCCTCGGGCCAGCCGCACACCTGCACGATCTACAAAGGCTGCTCTCCGGGCCACCCCACCGAGTACTGCGTCTTCAACGGTCCCCACGGATGGCAGCCGTTGGATCCCGGCCAATCGACCAGCTGGGATTCCCCCGAAGCCTGGAAGTTCATCACGCAGTTCTGAACGGCCCGCCAAAACCGTAGGGACGCAAAATCTTGCGTCCCTACGGGAATCGCCATCGGCGATGCGGCGGGCCGCTGGGAATTACCCCTGTTCCAATTCCAATGTCTTCGTGGTCGCGTCGCACACCTCGGAGGGTCCCCAGTACTGGATGGGGCCGGGGTACACGTAGGACTCGGTCTCGGCCCAGAGCTTCCGGTTCTTTTCGAGCTTCTTGAAGGGTGCGCCGTCCAGCTCCACCAGGGCCTTGCGGATCACGGGTTTGTCGTGGCCGTGGCGACGCTCGATGTTCATCATCTGGGTCACGGGGATGCCGCCGGGCTTCCAATTCTCGATGCCCTTGGTGAGGTTGGAGCAGGTGGCCATGTAGCCGGTCTTGCCGCCGTTCACGAGAAGGGATGCGACGTATCCCAGCGAGTAGCAGTAGTCTGCATCGAAGTTCGATGGGGCCGCGCAACGTCCTTCGTACCCGAAGAAGTGGGTGAGGAACGAAAACTTCGCCTTCGAAGAACGCCGCTTCAGCTCCGCCGCGACCATTTCGCCCAGGAGCTTCTCGGTCTCGATGCGCGAAACCTGCACGTTGCCGTGCGGATCCCGGTCCAACAGGAGTTGTCCGCGGATCCCGAAGGGCAGCGAGAAGTAGGTGCCCGAAACATCCCCGGGCAGGTGCTTCTCCAGGAGCACTTCCTTCGCGGCCTGGTCGGCGGCGGACTCGAACGAGGCGGACTCGTGGGCCATCAGATCGTTGAGGGTGGCGATCAACTTCTTGACGTCGGGCATGAACTCCACGAGTCCTTCGGGGATCACGGCCACGCCGAAGTTCTTGTCGGCGGCCGCGCGGGAGTCGACGAGATCGGCCATGGACGAGACGACGATCGCCAGGGTCTCGTTCTTCTCCTCGATCTCCTCGGAGATGAGCGTCAGGTTCGGTTGGGTCTGCAGGCCCGCCTCCAAGGCGAGGTGGCTGGCGGAGCGTCCCATGATCTTGATGAAATGCCAATACTTCTTGGCCGAAAGGCAGTCGCGTTCGATGTTCCCGATGAGCTCGGAGTACGTCTTGGCGGCGGTGTCGAATCCGAACGAGGTGGGAATCTGGGCGTTCTTCAGGTCGCCGTCGATGGTCTTAGGACAGCCCACGACGGAAATCGGCGATCCTTGCGCCTTGAACCACTCGGCCAGCACGGCGGCGTTGGTGTTGGAGTCGTCGCCGCCGATGATCACCACGGCGTCGACACCGAGATCCTCCAGGACCTTCTTGCACTTGAGGAACTGTTCCTCGGTCTCGAGCTTGGTGCGACCCGACCCGATGATGTCGAAGCCTCCGGTGTTGCGGTAGCCGTCCATGATCGCCTGAGTGATTTCCAGGTACTTGCCCGATTCGAGACCCGATGGACCGCCAAGAAAGCCCAGTACGCGGGAAGCGGGGTCGATCGCCTTGAGTCCGTCGAGGATGCCCGCGATCACGTTGTGGCCACCTGGTGCCTGGCCGCCCGAGAGCACCACGCCCACGGTCAGGGGGCCCGCGAGCTTGGAGGAACCGGACACGAATTCGGCTACCGGCTGCCCGTAGGTCTTCGGAAAGAGAGCCTTGACCGCGGCCTGGTCGGACACCGACTCCGTCGCGGCACCGAACTTGATCTGCGCCGATCCGGGTCCCTTGCGGAGCACCGGCGGAAGCTTGGGCTGGTAGGCCTTGCGGGCGATCTGGAGGGCGGACAACTGGCTCATTCATGGCTCCGTGGATACAGTTGGGCACAGTCCGGATCTCGGGCTGGTACCGTCGGAAGGAATGGGGAAAGTTAGGAAACCAGACTCGCGGGTCCGGTGGTCACCTGAAGACTGGAGCCTTCCCCCGGAAGGACAGGAATCGCTTCTCCACGAGGTGCCAACTGGCCACCGAGATCAGCAGGCAGA
>JGI12269J14319_10002901_pt1 | contig 16344 bp, 17 predicted proteins | sample PeaSoiSIISIP2007_FD_14319 | JGI IMG/M metagenome (IMG submission 14319) | reverse complement strand
CCGGTCCGACATCGTCCTCGAGGCGTGGCTGCCGTACCGGCGGGTCTTCGACGTGGTCTGGTCGGGCCGGCGTCACGTGATGATGATGGCCACCCAGGTCGACCGGTACGGGAACCAGAACATCAGTTGCATCGGCGACTGGGCCCGTCCGAAGACGCAGCTCATCGGTGTTCGGGGCGCTCCGGGGAACACGATCAACCACACCACCAGCTACTGGGTCCCCGCCCATTCACCGCGGAGCTTCGTCGAGCGTGTCGACATGGTCGGCGGCGTCGGCTACGACCGGGCCGAGGAGGCCGGGCCGGCGGCGGTGCGCTTCCACGAGATCCGTGTCGTCATCTCCAACCTCGGGGTCTTCGACTTCGCCACGCCGGACCACGCCATGCGGGTGCGCTCGGTCCATCCCGGGGTGGGTGTGGACGAGGTCACGGCGGCGACCGGTTTCGCATTGGTCGTCCCCGACGACGTCCCCACCACCCGCCTCCCCGAGGCCGACGAGCTCGAGTTGATCCGCGAGGTCCTCGATCCGATGCGGCTGCGGGACAAGGAGCTGCCCGGGTGACAGAGGACGCGGCCGGCACCGGCGCACCGCCGTCGACGCCCTCCCCATCGCCACCGGCCGCGCCACCGCCGGTCCTACCCGATCCCCACGCCGCGCTCCGCACACGACTGTGCGATCTGGTCGGGGTCCGCTATCCGATCGTCCAGACCGGCATGGGATGGGTGGCCGGCCCCCGGTTGGTGGCGGCCACGGCCGACGCCGGCGGCCTCGGGATCCTGGCGTCGGCCACCATGACGCTCGACGAGCTCGCCGCCGCCGTCGCCGAGGTCCGCAGCCGGACCGAGAAACCCTTCGGCGTCAACCTGCGGACCGACGCCCCCGATGTCGAGGACCGGGTCGATCTCCTGGTGGCGTCGGGGGTCACGGTGGCCAGCTTCGCCCAGGCACCGCGCCCCGACCTCGTCACCCGACTGGCGGCCGAGGGGATCGTGGTCATCCCGACCGTCGGTGCCCGGCGTCACGCCGAGAAGGTGGCCGAGTGGGGGGTCCACGGCGTCATCGCCCAGGGGGCCGAGGGCGGCGGCCACACCGGGGCCGTCCCCACCACGTTGCTGCTGCCCCAGGTGGTGGAGGCGGTGGGGGACAAGGTGGCCGTCATCGCCGCCGGCGGGTTCTCCACCGGCCGCGGTCTCGTCGCCGCCCTCGCCTACGGGGCATCGGGCATCGCCATGGGGACCCGGTTCCTGCTCACCCGCGAGTCCACCGTGCCCGACGCGGTGAAGTCGGTCTACCTCGGGACACCGGTCACCGGGACGGTGGTGACGACCAGGGTGGACGGCGCCCCCCAGCGGGTCATCCGGACGGCGCTGGTCGACCACCTGGAGGGCGCCGGTCGGATCGGCGCGCTCCCGCGCGCCCTGCGCAACGCCCTGGCCTTCCGTCGCCAGACCCACACCTCGATGCGGGCGCTCGTCCGGGAGGGGTTGTCCATGAAGGAAGGCAACGAGCTCACCTGGTCCCAGGTGGTCATGGCGGCCAACGCGCCGATGATGACGAAGGCGGCGCTCGTGGACGGCCACCCCGACATCGGGATCCTCCCCACCGGTCAGGTGGTCGGCCTCATCGACGAGCTCCCGTCGGTGGCCGAGCTCATCGGGCGGATCATCACCGAGGCCAACGCCACCCTCGAGCGTCTCACCGCGCCCTGAGACGTTCGAGACAGCTGGGTCGCGGGGTCACCACGCAACTCTGTACGTGGTCCCGCCCATCGGCGCTCGTCACGGCTCAGACACGTTCCAGCCAGATGCTCCCGCCGGGGTTGCGTCCCCACTTGGGCAATTCTCGTGCCACCTCGGCACGATGGAAGCGCGCCAGATAGGGGTTCCACAGTCTGATCCGGTATCCGGCATTCGCCTGGAGGTAGGCACGCAAGATGTAGGCCTCGTTCCAACCGCGTCCCTCGTAAGCCCAACTCTCCGGGTACTCGAAGGGATAGAAGATGTCGTGGAAGTGCACGAAGACACCCTTCGGGAGTGCCGGAAGCACCTCGAAGATGAGGAGGTTGACGTCACTTCCGATCTTCGACACGTGCGACGAGTCGATGAAGAGAACGTCGTTGGCGCGCAACGTCCCTATCACTTCCCCGGCGACATCTTGAAGAGGGGACTTGTAGATCTCAGCGCGTGAGTCGTCGTCTCCCCGCAACAGGCTCATCAGACGATCCGGATACGGTTCTATGAAGGCGCATCGCATGAGTCCGCCGAGGTTCCGTTCGTTGGTGTCGAGGATCAGTGCCGAGGAATGCCCGGAGCCGATTTCCACGATCCGCGACGGCTGCAACAGTCTGAGCATGCAGTGGAGCACGGTGCCGTCACCGTAGGAGAAGAAGTCGTTGGCGAAGTAGTACCGGAACTTCTCGTCCGGGTGGTCCGGAAAGGCTGCCTCATGGGCAAAGGGACTCAGATCTCTGACCAGATCCAACTGGGCGTCGGCTTCCAGGTCAATTTCCGGAAGCTCGGTCGGATAGCGGAAGATCTGCGCGCTTCTGGACCGGACCTCATCCACCGAGGGAAGCGGCGAATAGAAGTGTCCCGGCGGCCAGGGGAGAGCGCGCCATGGCTTCATCTCCCTGGCCTGTCCGGCCAAGGTGTCGCGCAAGGACTGCACCTCCGAGGCCCGTTCGGCCAAGGTGTCGCGCAGTGACTGCGCCTCCGAGGCCCGTTCGGCCAAAGTGTCGCGCAGGGACAGCAGTTCCGACGCCTGAGTAGCGGTCTGCCCGGCCAGGGCGTCACGTTGCTCGAGGAGCCGCTTCACCGATGGAATCCGCCGTCCGATCGCCCTCGTGATTCCCTTCGTCACGCGACGAGACTACGTCGGACGCCCGGCCGAACGGCGACCGGAAGAGCTCCGTCGATCCTTTGCGCCACCTCGGTCCGAAAGACGAGCGCCTTCGCCGGTCGCGTGATCGCATTGCCGCTGACCGTTCTCCCAACCCCACCCTCGAGCGTCTCACCGACCGGTGAGTCTCACCGACCGGTATTCTGTCGGATCGTGGAGGCCGAAGGCTGGTACGTGGATCCGTTCTCCCTCCACGGCGACCGTTGGTTCTCCGACGGCCGGCCGACGGCCCTCGTGCGCGACGACGGCCGGGAGAGCCACGACCCGCCGCCGGACCGACCTTTCCGCGGTCCCCTGGTGGAGGCGACGGTGCCGGAAGCGGAGAACGGTGACGACCTCAGACGGGTCGGTGATGCCGGAACACCGGATGTCTACGATCCCGAGAGGGCCCGTGACGCAGCGCTCGACGCCAGTGCCTGGGGGTCGATCACCTGAGTGCGGACGGTCACGCGGACGGTAGGGTCGACTGATGGTCGCCCGTCGCTCCCCTGACCGGATCGAACTCTCCGACCGCCGGGTCCTGATCCTCGCCGCCGACCTCTTCGAGGACATGGAGCTGCTCTATCCGGTGGCCCGTCTGCGCGAAGAGGGCGTGACCGTGACGGTGGCCGGTCTCGACGACCAACCCTTGACGGGCAAGAAGGGCTACCACCCGTTCGTCGTCGACACCACCGTCGAGACCGTGTCCGAGGGGGACTTCGACGCGCTGGTGATCCCCGGCGGCTTCGCCCCCGACAAGCTACGACGGTCCGATGCCGTTCTCGACCTGGTCCGGGCCTTCGACACGGCCGGGAAGCCGATCGCCTTCATCTGTCACGCCGGATGGGTCCCCATCTCGGCCAGGATCCTGAAGGGCCGGCGGGCCACCTCGGTGGGGGCGATCCGCGACGACATGGTCAACGCCGGGGTGGACTGGGTCGACGAGGCCGTCGTGGTCGACGGACACCTGATCTCCTCGCGCACACCGGACGATCTCGGCCCCTGGATGAAGGCCCTCGTCGCCGCCCTCGGCCCCGAGGGCTGAGCACACTCCCGGCGGTCTCCACCGGCCCGCCCGTCACGAGCCCGAGCGGGCCTCGAGCCACTGCTCCCACGTCCGTCGTCCGTCGGCGTGGTCGGGACAGAGGTGCCGGCCCTCGTCGTAGTCCCGGAGGAACCCGACGGCCGGCACCGGGACGAGGAGCGTGGCCGACCCGGTGATCCGTCTCCGGTGGGCGGCGAGGTCGCGGAGCGAGAGCACGGCCGGGCCCCCGAAGTCCGGCGCCCGGCCGGTCGGACCGGCCTCGACGAGGTCGGCCAACCGCTCGGAGACGTCGGCGGTGTCGACCGGTTGGAACGAGAGCCGGCGCGTGACGGGGAAGACCCGCCAACCGAGGAACCGGTCGAGGAGGTCGTGGAACTGGGTGGCGCGCTGGACGGTCCAGGGGGCGTCTCCGGACTCGACCACCTGCTCGGCCGCGTCCTTGGCCCGGTAGTAGGAGAACCGCATGGTGTCGACGCCGACGATCGAGACGTAGACGAGATGGGCGCCCGTCGTGGCCACCGTCGTCACCACGTTGGCCGTGCCCCCGACCTCGACCGCCCGCTCGAGCCGGGGCGAGGTGGCCGCGTGGATGACGGCGTCCATCCCGGCCACCGCGTCGGCCAGGCCCTCCCCGGTGCGGACGTCGCCGCGGACGTGTTCCACGCCGGCCGGACCCGGCGCGGCGTCGTGGGTGGGACCGTGGCGGCTGAGCGTCCGGACCTCGTGACCGCGCCCGGCGAGGCAGGGGACGAGCCGGGAACCGAGGGTCCCGGTGCCGCCGGTGACGAGGACGCGGGCCACGGGAGTCGGTCCGGGGGGGGCTAACCCAGTCGCTCGATGATGGTGGCGTTGGCCTGGCCTCCGCCTTCGCACATCGTCTGGAGGCCGTAGCGGCCGCCGGTGCGCTCGAGCTCGTTGAGCATGGTGGCCATGAGCCGGGCCCCCGAGCATCCCGTCGGGTGGCCGATGGCGATGGCCCCTCCGTTGGGATTGACCGTGTCCATGTCCGGGTGGAACTCGGACTCCCAGGCCAAGACGACCGAGGCGAAGGCCTCGTTGATCTCCACCACGTCCATGTCCGAGAGCTTCAACTTCGCCTTCTCGAGGACGAGCCGGGTGGCGGGGATCACCGCCGTCAGCATGATGACGGGGTCGTTGGCCGCCACCGCGAAGGTGTGGAACCGGGCCCGGGGCCGGAGCCCGAGCGACGCGGCGCGCTCCTCGGACATGACGAGGACGGCGGCCGCCCCGTCGGAGATCTGCGACGACGACGCCGCCGTGATGAGGCCGTCCTCGGCGAAGGCGGGCGCCAGGGCGGCCAGCTTCTCGAGGGTCGATCCCCGGCGGACCCCCTCGTCGGCGTCGAGGACGGCGTCGGGGTCGGCGTCGGTGCCCGCTCTCAGGGGGACGATCTCGTGGGCGAAACGGCCCTCGTCCTGGGCCCGGACGGCCCGGCGGTGGGACTCGAGGGCGAAGGCGTCCATCTCGGGGCGGCCGATCGTCCACCGCCGGGCGATCTCCTCGGCCGAGAGCCCCTGGTGGATGAACTGGTAGCGGGCGTGGACGGTGGGTCCGTAGGCCTCGCCGGGCCCGGGGTCGGTGGTCGAGCCGATGGGCACCCGGGTCATCGACTCGATCCCGGCCCCGATGGCGATGTCCATGGCGCCCGACATCACGGCCTGGGCGGCGAAGTGGACGGCCTGCTGGGCGGAGCCGCACTGGCGGTCGACCGTCGTCCCGGGGACCGAGTCGGGGAAGCCGGCGGCCAGCACGGCGTTGCGGCCGATGTTCATGGCCTGCTCGCCGACCGTCATGGTGCAGCCCATGACGACGTCCTCGACGAGGGCCGGGTCGAGGTCGTTGCGCTCCACCAGGGCCCGCAGCGGCTGGGCGGCGAGGTCGACGGGGTGCCATCCCGACAGCCGCCCGCCACGACGGCCCACCGGGGTCCGGACGGCGTCGACGATCACGGCAGTGGGCATGCGATCCCTCCCTGTGGAACGGCGATCCATTGTTGCCGAGGATCTGGCGGTGTGTCAGATTCGACGGGCCATGGACCTCCGGTTCACAGAGGAACAGGACGCCTTCCGACTCGAGGCGCGGTCCTGGCTCAGGGACCACGTCCCCTCGGTGTCCGACGGGACGGGGCCGCTTCCCTCCCTCGACACCGCCGACGGTTTCGAGGCCCACCGGGCGTGGGAGAAGACCATGTCCGACGCCCGGTGGTCGGTCGTCTCCTGGCCCGAGGAGTTCGGCGGCCGGGGGGTGGGGCTGATGGAGTGGCTCATCTTCGAGGAGGAGTACTACCGGGCCGGGGCCCCCACCCGGGTCTCGCAGAACGGGATCTTCCTCCTCGCCCCCACCCTCTTCGAGTTCGGGACGCCCGGGCAGCAGGCCCGCTTCCTGCCCTCGATGGCCTCGGGCGAGACGATCTGGTGCCAGGGGTGGTCCGAGCCCGACGCCGGGAGCGACCTGGCCGCCATCCGGAGCCGGGCCGAACGGCGCCCGGCCGGCGCCGGTGACGGGGGAGGGGGCTGGGTCCTGAACGGCCAGAAGACATGGTGCAGCCGGGGGGCCTTCGCCGACTGGATCTTCGGCCTGTTCCGGACCGATCCGACGGCGGGGCGGCACCGGGGGCTCACCTACTTCCTCGTCCCCATGGACGCCCCCGGGGTGACGGTCCGGCCCATCGCCCAGCTCGACGGCGAGACCGGATTCGCCGAGGTCTTCTTCGAGGACGTCTTTGTCCCCGACGACCAGGTTCTCGGGACCGTCGACCAGGGGTGGTCGGTGGCCATGGCCACGGCCGGCTCCGAACGCGGTCTGTCTCTGCGCAGTCCGGCCCGGTACACCGAGGCGGGACGGCGACTTCTCTCTCTGTACCGGGACCGGGCGGGGTCGGATCCCGACGGCGCCGGCCGGGCCGCCGACGCGGTGGCCCGGGCCGTGATCGACGCCGAGGCCTACCGGCTCCACACCTACTGGACGGCCACCCGGGTCCTCGACGGGGCCGGGGTCGGTCCCGAGGCGTCGATGAACAAGATCTTCTGGTCCGAGACCGACCTCTCCATCCACGAGGCGGCGCTCACCCTCCTCGGTGACGGAGGGGAATTGCTCGACGACGACGGCCGCCCCCCGGGGTGGCTCGACGGGTTCCTCTTCGCCCTGGCCGGACCGATCTACGCGGGGACCAACGAGATCCAGCGCAACGTGGTGGCCGAGCGGGTCCTCGGGCTCCCCCGGGCCTGAGGCGCGGTCGGGGCCGGTCGGATCCGATGCGCTTCGCCTTCGAGGACCGCCAGCTCGAATTCCGCGCCCAGGTGCGTGCCCTCACCGACAAGACCTGCACGGCGGCCGACGTGAGAGAGGCGTGGGCGTCGCCCCGGGGGTGGTCGCCTGAGCGGTGGGCGGCACTGGCCGAGATGGGGGTGGTGGGCCTCACCGTCCCCGACGTCTACGGGGGGCTCGGCCTCGGGCTCGTGGACCTGGTGCTGCTCCTCGAGGAGGCCGGACGCGCCGGGCTCCCGGAGCCGCTCGTCGAGACCACGGCGCTGGGGGTGCCGGTGCTGTCGGGGGCGGTCGGGGGGCGCGCCGACGAGAGATGGGCGACCTGGTTGACCGGGGTGGCCGCCGGCGACGCCGTCATCGCCGTGGGGACCGACGCCATGGCCGCCGTCCCCGGTGCGATGACGGCCGACCTCCTGCTCCTCGAGCGCGACGGGGCGCTCCACGCGGTGCCGGCGGACGCGACCGACCGGGTGGCCCTCGCCGCCCTCGACGGGAGCCGACGACCGGCCCGGGTCTCGTGGGAGCCGTCCCCCGGGACAGTCGTCGTGGCCGGCCACGATGCTCTCGGTGTCCTCGCCGCTCTGCGGAACCGGGCGGCGATGAGCACGGGGGCGGTGATGCTCGGGGTGGCCGACCGGCTCATCACCATGACGGCGGCCTACGCCTCGGAGCGGGTCCAGTTCGGTCAGCCGATCGGGTCCTTCCAGGCGGTCAAGCACCTCCTGGCCGACGCCCTCGTCCGTCTGGAATTCGCCCGTCCCGCCGTCTACCGCGCCGCCTGGTCGCTCGACACCGGCGACCCCGACGCCGGGGTCCACTGTTCCATGGGCAAGGCGCTCGCCGGTGACGCCGCCGGCCGCGCCGCACGGGTGGCGCTCCAGATCCACGGCGCCATCGGGTACACCTGGGAGTGCGACGTCCATCTCTGGATGAAGAAGGCCTGGGCTCTGGCCGCCGCGTGGGGCGATTCGGGTTTCCACCGGGCCCGGGTCCTCGAGGGGCTCCTGGCCGAAGGAGGCGTGCCATGACGACCGTCGTGGAGAGGTATCTCGACCGGATGGTGGCCCACGACTTCGAGGCCATGGCCGCCTGCCTGTCCGAGGACGTGGTCCGGGTCGGTCCCTTCGGGGACACCTACACGCCGAAGGAGCCCTACGTGGCCTTCCTGTCGGCGTTGATGCCGACCCTTCCCGGGTACTCGATGGAGATCAGCCGGGTGGCCGTGATGGACCGGCTGGTCCTGGTGGAGCTGACCGAGGTGGTCGAGGTCGGCGGTGAGCCCCTCGTCACCCCGGAAGCGCTCGTCTTCGAGCTCGACGACGACGGACTCATCGCCCACATCGCCATCTACATCCAGCAGCGGGGCCGGACTCCCCCCGCGCCGTAACCGCTACCGGTCGCTACCGGTCGGCTACTGGTCGGCCACCTGGACGGACCGTCCGTCCTCCCACCGGCGCAGGACGAGATACCGGCCCTTCAGGGCGCCGTGGTCCCAGTGCCCGAATCCCATCGTCGTCCCGTCCATCCCCGTGGCCGCCGGGAGCCGCTTGACGCGTTCGAGGCCGTCCTTCACCCCCGCCCGGGTGAGGTGGGCGGCGCGGGCGACGGCTTCGCCGAGGAGCCGACCGATGTCGTAGGCGGCCACGCCGACCGGGCCCCGCGCCGTCTTCGGGGCGTGCTCGGCCAGGCGGGCGCGGGCCGCGTTCTCGTCGGAGACGCCGTCGACGTAGACCCAACCCTCCCAGCCGGCGCGCCAGTCGCGGCGGGTGTAGCCGAACATGAGCGACGAGTTGGCCACCACCGGCAGTGACCACCCTTCGGCCTCGACGGCCAGGGCGACGGCGCGGGCGGCCACCCCCAGTCCGAGGTAGACGAGGCTCTCGGGCTCGCCCGCTCTGAGCCTCCGGATGGTGGGGGAGACGTCCTCGGACAGCGCCGAGACCGCCGCGCTGCCCGTGATGTCGATGCCCGCCACCGCGCACGCGTCGACCAGGGACTCGGCGTAGCCCCGGCCGACGGGGGAGTTGTCGTAGGCGGCGGCCACCGAGGAGATCCCCTGGCGGGCCAGGTGCTCGACGAGGACGACCGGCTCCTCCTGGAGCGATCCCACCTGGTAGTGGAACATGAACTCGCCCCGCGTCCGTTCACCGCCGGTGTAATTGATGGTGGGGACGCCGGCGGCGTCGGCCAGGGGCCCGACGATGAGCCCGTTGTCGGAGATCGAGGGACCGACGACGGCCAGGACGCCGTGGTCGACGAGCTCGGCGTAGTTCGTCTCGACGTCGTGGGCCGTCCCCCCCGGCAGGCCCCGCGCGTGGCGGGGGAGGAGCTCGAACGGTCGGTCGATCCGCCCCGACGCCGCCACCTCGTCCAACCCCAGGCGGATGGCCTCTTCGACCGAGGCGCCCCCGTCGGCTTGGGGGAAGTCGTAGAGGACGCCGATGAGGATGGGTGCCGGGGCCGGTGGAGCGGTCCCTGGCGTCATGGACATGTCGGTGACCTCCTCGGTCCGTCGCGGGCCGGGCGGAGTTTACTGACGCGACCGTCGGTGCCAGGGTGGGGCCGGTGGCCATACTCCCCGATCATCTGCGGACGGTGGCCCGACGCTTTCCCGACCGGGTCGCCCTCAGGGTGGCCGGCACCGCGCCATCGGGGGAGGCCTCCTTCACCGAGATGTCGTACGCGCAGTGGGACGGCCGGTCGAACGCGGTGGCCCGGGGGCTCCACGGCGCGGGGGTGGAGCGCGGCGACCGGGTGGCGCTCTTCGTGGGCAACGACAGCGCCCCGCTCTACCAGGTCGCCTACTTCTCCGTCCTGAAGGCCGGGGCCGTCGCCGTCCCCATCAACCCCCGCGTGGCCCGGCGCGAGCTCGAGCACATGGTGTCGGACTCCGGGGCGACCGCCATCGTGGCCGGCCCGGGCGAACTGGACCGGGCCCGGGCGCTCGCGGCGGACACGGCCCGGGACCGGGGTCCCCTGCGCGTCATCGGGCCCGGGGCGACCGGGCCGGGCGAGCGCGACTGGGACGACCTCGTCGACGGTGACACCACGGACTTCCAGACCGACGTCGGCCCCGGGGAGATCGCCGACATCCTCTACACGTCGGGGACGACCGGTCTGCCGAAGGGGGTGGCCGCCACCCATCGCAGCGCCCTCGTCTCGCATCCCCTGATGCCGATCGACCGTCCCATCTCGCTTCTCCACTCCATTCCCCTGGCCACCTTCCTGGGCACCCACGGCACCCAGACCCTCTGTCTCCGGCTGGCCGTCACCAACCTCCTGCTCCCGACTTTCGACGCGTCGCGTTTCGCGGCCCTCATCGACTCCGAGTCTCCGGCCTGGATCGTCATGGTCCCCGCCCACGCCCTGCTCCTCATCGAGTCGGGGATGCTCGATCGGATCGACACCTCGTCGGTCCGGATGCTCATCTACGGAAGCGCCCCCATGCCCCACCACGCCGTCCAACGTCTCACCGCCGCCTTCCCGCGGGCCACCTTGATGAACGGCTACGGCCTCACCGAGGGCGGGACCTCCGTCGTCACCATGCCGCCGGGGGAGGCGCTGCGCCGGCCCGGTTCCGTCGGCCGCCCTCTGGACGCCGACGCCGTCCGCGTGGTGGACGACACCGGCGACGCCGTGGCCACGGGGACGGTGGGCGAGGTGGCCATCAAGGTCGAGGCCGGCCAGCGCTACTACCACAACGATCCCGATGCCACCGCCGTCACCTGGCGCGGCGACTGGGTCCGGTCCGGGGACCTCGGATACCTCGACGACGACGGTTTTCTCTACCTCGTCGACCGGAAGAAGGACGTGATCGTCCGCGGCGGCTACAACGTCTCCTCCATCGAGGTCGAGTCGGCCCTCCACGAGCATCCGGACGTGATCGAGGCCGCCGTGGTGGGCGTCCCCCACCCCGTCCTCGGCCAGGACGTGGCCGCCGTGGTCCGTCTCCGTGACGGCGCGTCGCTCGACGTGTCCTCATCGCGCGCCTTCCTGGCCGACCGGGTGGCCGACTACAAGCGCCCGCGTCGGATCGTCCGGTGCGACGGACCGCTGCCGCGCACGTCCATGGGCAAGCTCGACAAGGCGGCCCTGCGCGCCCTGCTCGAACACGACACCACCACCTGACCCCGAGCGGTCCCCCGGGAACCGGCCTCCGGAGGAGACACGGCGTCGGGCGCGCGCGTCGGGGTGGTCAGTCGACCCGGTCGGGAAGGATCGTGAGTCCGGTCCCCCCGGGGTCCACCAGGGCCACCCAGGGCGTGCCGGCACCGGCAGCCGCGTCCCCCGACGCGTGGGCCGGGGTGGCGCCCAGATGGCGGAGACGCTGCAGCTCCTCGGCCAGGTCGCTCCCGCTCGGGTTCAGGTAGAGCCGATTGGTGGGGTGGCGTCCGTCGCGGGTCCGGACGAAGACGAGCTTCAGGTCGTGGCGGGCCGGATCACCCGACGCGGAGATCCAGGGCACGTCCCCCGGTTGGTGACGGTGGATCTCCCAGCCCAGGGTGGCGCTCCAGAACGCCACCGCCCGTTCGGGGTCGTTCGACGCGATGACGATCTCGGTGAGGACGGCGCCCATGGGTGCATTCAACTTGAGTCCGAGCCCTCGTGCCGCACGTCCGCGGTCCGGGGCCGCGACCGGCGGTGTCTCAGTCGAGGCGAGAGCTGACGGCGGGGGCGGCGGCGCCCCAGTGGACGGTCACGTCGTCCGAGCGCATGGCGGCGGTGAATCCGAAGATGGAGATGGCGATGGCGCCGGCCGTGAGCGACCACGTGGCCGCCGTCCGCTCGAGGACGAACATCCGCAGCGAGGACGACAGGAGCATCCACAGGACGAGCCCGGCGTTGAGCAACAGGACGGCGGCCCAGACGACGGAGATCTGGACGAAGAACTTCTGGACCCGTGGCCGGGCCAGAAGGGCCGGGTCGAGGGGACAGAAGTCGTGGGCGAACCGTTGCGTGAAGGGCCGGCGCAGGGCGGCGGAGATGAGCAGGACGACGGCGACGAGCACCGCTCCCGCCGTCGGCTGGATGAAGTAGACGAACGCGCTCCCGGTCACGAACGCCACCGTCGTCCGCAGTGTGAGGAGCAGGGTGCCGAGCATGAGGAGCGCGGTGATCCGCTCCCCGCGCCGGATCCGGCGGATCACGGCCCCGTAGGACCAACAGAGCGCGGCGATCAGCGCGCCGCGGAAGCCCGCCAGCAAGAGGACGACGTAGAAGAGGGCGAGCGGTCCGACGACGCCTTCGAAGACGATCGGCATGGCGTGGCGCAGTGCGGCGCGCGGCGACGGCATGTGGAGAACGGAGTCATCGCGCCCGGATCGATCAGCAGACAGTGCCAGCACCGGGAGCTGACCACGGTGAGTGGCAAGAGGTGCGATACATCGACAGTACTCGCCTTGTTCCGCCCACATACGGCGGTGTCCGAGACGCGCGACCCAACGCGCGCCCAATTCAGAGACTGAAGGTCACGGGCTGACGTCGCAGACTCACTGTGGCGGTGTGACCGGCGTGAACAGAGCGATCCCGGCGTCGTCCGACACCACGTCGAAATTGGCCTCCACGGGCATCCCCACCTGGACGGAGTCCGGATCGCAGTCGACCAGGTTGGTCATGAGACGCGGTCCCTCCTCCAATTCGACCAGCGCCACCACATAGGGGATCCAGTCGCGAAACGGGCGAGAATAATTCTGGCGGATCACGGTGAAGCTGTAGACGGTGCCCCGGCCGCTCGCCTCCTCCCAGGCCACCGGTCCCCGGCAGGCCAGGCAGCGGTCGCGGGGATAGAGCTGGAAGGCGCCGCAGTCCCGGCAGTGCTGGACGAGCAGCCGGCCGTCGTGCAGCGCCCGCCAGTACGGCGCCGAGTCGTGGTCGGGGACCGGTGCCGGCCTCGGTTTGGGCGGGCGCTCGTCGGTCGTGGGAGCGCTGTCGGTCACGGTGCCTCCTTGCCGAGNACGAGAGTGGCCCCGGTCGACAGCATCCCCCCGGTGCCGTGGGCCACGGCGATCCGGGCGTCGGGGACCTGGGTGGCCCCGCCCTCACCGCGCAGCTGTCGGACCGCTTCGACGATGAGGAACATCCCCCGCATCCCGGGGTGACAGGCGGACAGTCCGCCGCCGTCGGTGTTGGTCGGCAGGCGGCCGCCGATCCCGAGCCCACCGTTGTCCACGAAGGCCCCCCCGTCGCCCTTGGCGCAGAACCCGAGGTCCTCGACGGTGAGGACGACGGTGATGGTGAAGGAGTCGTAGAGCTGGGCGACGTCGACGTCGGCGGGCCCGATGCCGGCGCGGGAGAAGGCGAGAGGACCGCACTGCGCGGCGGGGGACACGGTGAGGTCGGGCATGGCCGAGAGATTCATGTGATGGGTGGTGGCGTGCGCCGCTCCGAGGACGTGGATCGGCGTGGCGTCCAGGTCGGCGGCGCGCTCGGCCGTCGTGAGCACGCAGGCCCCGCCCCCGTCGGAGATGACGCAGCAGTCGAGCTTGTGGAGCGGATCGGCCACCAGCCGCGACGAGACCACGTCCTCCACGGTGATGGGTTCGCGTTCCTGGGCCTGCGGGTTGCTCGCCGCGTGCTCCCGCATGGTGACGGCCACCGCCGCCAATTGCTCGGGGGTCGTCCCGTACTGGTGCATGTGCCGGCGGGCCGCCAGCGCGTAGTTCCCGACGAGGGTGTTGCCCCACAGCGCGTCGTAGATGGCCGGTCCCGGTGCGAATCCGGCGCCACCGCCACCGCCGGTTCCCAGTCGTCGGCCCATCTGCGACAGCTGGATGCTCCCGTAGGTGATGAGGACGACATCGGCGGCGCCGGCCTCGATGGCGTAGGCGGCGTGTTCGACGAGCACCTCGAACGACGCCCCCCCGGCGTTGGTCTCGTCGTAGTACGTCGGATGCAGGCCGAGGTACTCGGCCACCCCGGTGGCGTACATGGGGAAGAACCCGGTGCTGGCGAAGCCGTCGACGTCGGCCATGGTGAGCCCGGCGTCGGCCAGGGCGCGGTCGGCGGCCTGGCCGTGGACGGCGTGCTCCGACATCTCCGGGAGCCTCGGATAGTCGGAGGTGGCCACCCCGACGATGACGGCCCGCCGGCCGTTGCTGCTCATGGCGCTGCTCCCTTCGCATCGGTGGCACCGGCCGCCGGGCGGAACCGGGGCAGCGACAGCTCGGGTCCCATGTCCTCCCAGACGACGTCGACGCGCATGCCGATGGACACGTCGGACGGGTCGATATCTATCAGGTTGGACACGATCCTCGCCCCGTCGGCGCCGTCGGGGTCGACGGCGATGACGACATAGGGGATCCGGTCGGCCAGCGACGGGATGAACGCCTGCCGGACGACCGTGTAGGTGAACACCGAACCGGTCCCGGGAAGATCGGACCACTCCGACGCCGTCGACCGGCACCGGGGACAGAGCGGTCCCGGAGGATGACGGGTCGTCCCGCACGCCGTGCACCGTTGGACCACCAACCGGTGCTCGGCGGCCGCCTCCCACCAGCCGACCGTCTCGGCGTTTACGGCCGGCACCGGCATCTCGTCGGGGAACCAGCGCGCCGTCATCGTCGTCCGAGGACGAGCGCGCTGGTGGGCACGCCGGCCGCGCTCGTCACCAGGCAGGTCTCCGCCCCCTCCACCTGGCAGGTGGACTCGCCGCGGAGCTGGCGCACCCCTTCCACCACGTGGTTCAGACCGTGGATGTAGGCCTCGGACAGGCTTCCCCCGTGGGTGTTGGTCGGAAGCGCCCCGTCGGGCCAGGCCAGCGCGCCAGACTCGGCGAAGCCACCGCCCTCGCCGCGGCCGCAGAAGCCGAAGTCCTCGAGGCTCAGAAGGACGAGGCCGGTGAAGTGGTCGTAGATCTGGGCCACGTCGATGTCGCGCGGACCGAGACCGGCGCGGGCCCAGAGCCGCCCGGCCACCGTCCGGGCCCCCGCGCTCGTGTAGTCGTCGTCGGGCATGGAGACGTTCGAGTACTGGCCGTGCCCGAAACCGCGCGGCGTCCCCTGGGCACCGGCGAGGACCTCGACGGGAGCCCGGGCCAGGTCGACGGCGCGCTCGTGGGTGGTCACCACCACGGCACAGGCCCCGTCGTTCTCGAGACAGCAGTCGAAGAGACGGAACGGCTCCGAGACGAGCCGCGACGCCATGTAGTCCTCCATCGTCATCGGCCGCGTCCCCATCACCGCCCGCGGGTTGCGCGCCGCGTGGGCTCGGGTGGTGACAGCCACCCGGCCCATCTGCTCCACGGTGGTGCCGAAGCGGTGCATATGGCGCTGGAGCACCATGGCGTAGGCGATGGGCGGGGAGAACATCCCGAACGGCATCGTGAAGCCCAGATGCGCGTCCAGGAGGGTCCGGGCCCGGCGTGGTCCCGCCACCCGTGCCGGGCCGCGCGCCGGCCGTCCCCCCGGGCCCTGGCCGAAGCGGTGGAACTGCCCCTGGCACAGCGACCGGTAGACGACGACCACCTCGCACGCCCCCGTCTCCACGGCCATCGCCGCGTTGGCGATCGCCGCGCAGGCCCCGCCCCCACCGGGGAGCCAGGACATGGTGGCGTAGCGCAGCTCCGGCAGCCCCAGATCGGCGGCGGCGAAGGTGGCGTCGTTGCGGTCGTCGGCGAACGACGCCAGACCGTCGACGTCGTCCAGGGTGAGCCCGGCGTCGGCCACCGCGGCCTGGATGGCGGCCATGGCCAACTGGTACTCGCTCGTGTCGGCGATCCCTCCCCATTTGGCGTACCGGGTCTCGCCGATCCCCACCAGGCAGGCGCCGCGACGGGCCGCGGCCGCCGTCATGGCGCGCCCGTCATCGGGTCGCCCATTCCCGACGGACCTCGGCGCTGTGCTCGCCCAGCAGCGGGGGCGGGCGATCCATGACCCACGGCGACCCGTGGGCGACGAAGGGTGCCCCGGGATAGGTCACGTCGAGACCGAGATCCCCGTGGTGGACGTCGACGAAGTGACGGCGGGCCGCCAGGTGACGGTCGTCGAGCACCTCCTCCGGAGAGCGGATCACGCCCCACGGCAGGCCGGCGCTCTGACCGAGACGGTAGAGCTCCTCGGCGTCGTGGTTGGCCGCCAGCCGTTTGAGCGCTCTCCAGACCTCGCCGTAGTGGCGGGCGCGGTGCCCGGGGTCGGCG
>JGI12269J14319_10002900_pt1 | contig 16345 bp, 14 predicted proteins | sample PeaSoiSIISIP2007_FD_14319 | JGI IMG/M metagenome (IMG submission 14319) | reverse complement strand
CACGCCGCGCCCGCGGGACCGCCGCGGCCGCCGGGCCAGCCGCCGTCCTCGGCCGGTGTGGCCGGTGCGACCTCGAGCGAGCCGGCCGCGAGGGCCGCAGCCACGAGCGTGCTTCGATAGGCCGTCCGGGGCGAGGCCACCGCACTTCTCCTGCGCCTGCGATGGCTCCATAGTGGATCGGCGAGGCTCGACTGCGGCGGAACCCTGATTACGTGTGGCTCACCGAAGCCTTAACATTGCTTCATGAACCCCGTCCCCTCCCAGTGGCTGCCCGATCCCCTGCCGCCCGACCCGCTGCAGATCGCGGACACCTGGCTGCGCCAGGCGTTTGACGAGCAGGTGCAGCCGAATCCGAATTCGATGGTGCTGTCGACCGTCGCCGCCAATGGCCAGCCGAGTTCGCGAGTCGTGTTGTGTAAGGACATCGTGCTGCCGCAGGGCTACCTGCTGTTTTTTACCAACTACGAATCACGCAAGGGAGCCGAACTCGCCGCCGACCCGCGGGTCGCGGCGCTATTCCACTGGGATGCGCTGCACCGGCAGGTGCGGATCGAGGGCTTTGTGGTCAAGGCTCCGGCGCGAGAGAGCGACGATTATTTTGCGAGCCGGCCGTGGCAAAGCCGGCTGGGCGCCTGGGCCAGCCAGCAGAGCCGGCCGATCGGCACGCGACATCAGCTGATCGAGGCGCTTCGCTCGGCGGCCACGCGCTTCGACACCCCGCCCGTCGGCCCCGACGCCGACGAGGCGAACGACGACCCGCAGGGAGTCGTGGTTCCGCGGCCGCCGCACTGGGGAGGCTACCGGCTGTGGGTCGAATCGGTGGAGCTGTGGGTCGAGGGTGAGTACCGGATCCATGACCGGGCCCTTTGGAACCGCTCGCTCGCTGCCATCGGCGACGGCCATTCGTTCGCGGCGACGCCCTGGCACGTCCAGCGGCTGCAGCCCTGACGAGGGGCTCCAAGAACCGATGCTCGCCGCGGCGGCGCTCGAGGTGTCGGTAACCGGCCGGCGGCTGGTGCAGGGGCTCACCTTTGCGGCGCGTCCGGGCGAGTTCGGCTGCGTACTCGGCGCGAACGGCGCCGGCAAGTCGCTGACGCTCCATACGCTCGCGGGGCTGCGCGCACCGACTTCCGGCACCGTCTCGCTCGGCGGCCGCGCGCTCGCCGAATGGCCGCGCCGCGAGCGGGCGCGGCGCTTGGGGCTGCTGACCCAGGTCACGGAGGACCCGTTTCCCGGCACCGTGCTCGATGCGGTGCTCGTCGGACGCCATCCACACCTCGAGCTGTGGCAGTGGGAGGGAGCACGGGACGTCGCCGTGGCGCGCGAGGCGCTCGCGCAGTGCGACCTCGAGGGCTTCGACGGTCGGGCAATCGACACGCTGTCGGGCGGCGAGCGGCGCCGCGTCGCGCTGGCCGCGGTGTTCGCGCAGGACCCGGACGTGATGCTGCTCGACGAGCCGCAGAATCACCTCGACCCGCACCACCAGCTCGACGTGCTGAAGCTGCTGCGAGCCCGTGCCGACGCCGGACGCGCGGTGCTCGCGACGTTCCATGACCCGGCGCTCGCGGCACGCTTCGCGGACCGGGCGCTGCTGCTGTTCGGCGACGGCCGCTGGGTCCACGGCCCGACCGTCGAGGTCCTGACTGCCGAGTCGCTGTCGGCGATCTACCGGGTCGCGATGCGCGAGATCGTGGTCGAGGGAAGGCGACTGTTCCTGAGCGACTGATGCCGGCCAACCGTGGCTCAGTCGCGGTTCAGATCCGACTGGAACAAGCGCTCGAGCTGGGCCGCCGATTCCTTGGCGGCGGCGATCAGCTTCTCCTGGTCCTCCTCGATCGCCTGCTGCGCGGCGAGCGTGTGCTCGTCGTGCTCGCGGAACAGCTTGACGCTGCGGCGAGCCTCGGCCGGCGGCACGCCGAGCGCCACGAGCGTCTCGTGCGCCACCTCGAGGCTCGAGGCGTAGGTCTCGCGGATGACGGACGCGACCCCCAGATCCATCAGCCGGAACGCGTGCTGCCGGTTGCGGGCGCGCGCCAGGACCTTCAGCGCCGGGAAGTGGCGGCGCACCATCGCGGCGGTCCGCACCGACGCTTCGACGTCGTCGATCGCGATCACCAGCACCTCGGCCTGGCCGGCGCCGGCGGCGTGCAGCAGTTCAAGCCGTGATGCGTCCCCGTAATACAGCTTGTTGCCGAAGCGCCGCACGAAGTCGACCTGCGCCTGACTGACTTCAAGCGCCGTGAAGCGAATGCCCCGGGCGCGCAGCACGCGGCCGACGATCTGCCCGAACCGGCCGAAGCCTGCGATCAGCACGCGCGGCTCCGTTGGCTCCGGGGTATCGAACGGCGCCGGCACCGCCGCCGGCGCGAGCCACGACTCGAGAAACGCGTGGGCGTTGATCAGCAACGGCGTCGCGATCATCGACAGCGCGACGACGATTACGATGAGGTCGCCGGTCTGCGGATCGAGCAGTCGGCTGCGGGCCGCGAGCGCGAGCAGCACGAAGGCGAACTCGCCACCGCCGCACAGTTCGGTCGCGAAGCGCCGTGCGCCCGCGCCCGCGTAGCCGGTGAGCCGCGCGACGACCCACCCGGTCACGGCCTTCAGCGCCAGCAGCAGCGCCAGCAGACCGAGCACCGCCGACGGCCGCTCGAGCAGCGTCGCGATGCTGGCCGACATGCCGGTCGCGATGAAGAACAGGCCGAGCAGCAGACCCTTGAACGGCTCGATGTCCGCCTCGAGCTCGTGCCGGTATTCCGAGTCCGCGAGCAGCACGCCGGCGATGAACGCCCCGAGCGCCATCGACAGGCCGGTCGCCGAAAAAAGCAGCGCCGTGCCGACCACGACCAGCAGCGCGGTCGCCGTGAACGTCTCGCGCATGCGGCTGTCGGCCACGACCCGAAGGAGCGGGCGCAACGCATAGCGGCCACCGGCGATCACGACGATAAGCGCGGCAAGACCCGTCACCCAGCCGCGCGCGCCACCGCCCGGATGCGCGGCCGAGGCGCCAACCAGCGGCAGCACCGTCAGCACGGCCATCGCCGCGATGTCCTGGAACAGCAGTGTGCCGAACGCCGCGCGCGCGTGGTTGGCCTTGAGCTCGGCGCGTTCGGCGAGCACCTGCAGCACGAGTGCGGTCGAGGACAGGGACAGCGCGAAGCCGAGCAGCACTGCGTTGCCCTGGGACGCACCGAAGGCCCATGCCACGACTGCGAGCACTAGCGTCGTCAGCGCTACCTGTAGCGCGCCGACGCCGAACACGGTGCGGCGCATCGCGATCAGGCGCGAGGGCTGGAGCTCGAGGCCGATGACGAACAGCAGCAGTACGACGCCGAACTCGGCCAGCCGGAGAATCGCATCGACGTTGCTGATCAGCCCGAGTCCCGAGGGTCCCACGAGCATGCCGGCGGCGAGATAGCCGAGGACCGCGCCGAGCCGCAGCTTGCGAAACAGCGGCACCGCGACCACGGCGGCGGCGAGCAGCAGCGCGACCTGGGCGGTCAGGCTCATGCCGAGCCGCCGTCAGCCGAGCGCGGCCAGCAGCAGACCGTGCAGGCGCGAGTTGGTCGCGAGCACGGTCGTGGTGCCGAGGCCGACCGGCGTGCCGTCGAGCGCCGTGAAGCGGCCACCCGCCTCCTCGACGACCGTGACGAGCGCCGCGATGTCGAGGATGTTGACATCCGATTCGACGACCGCGTCGATCTTCCCGCCCGCCAGCAGGTGGTAGTGAAGGAAATCGCCGTAGCCGCGGATGCGGTTCACCTGCGCGACCACGGATCCGAACCGGCCCCAGCCGGGACCCGTGGCCAGCGTCCTTAGGTTCCCGGCCGACAGCGAGGCCGCCTCGATCGTTGCCACCTCGCTGACCCGCAGCGGCCGGTCGTTGAGCCATGCCCCGTGGCCACGCTCGGCATAGGCGAGTTCGCCGTAGAGCGGCGCGCTCGAGACGCCGAGTACCAGGGTACCCTCGCGCATCAGTGCGATCTGCGTCGAAAACATCGGATACCCGCGTACAAATGCCTTGGTACCGTCGATCGGATCGACCAGCCACAGGAAATCGCCGGACCCGGTCCGGCCGGTCTCCTCGCCGTAGAAGGCGTGCCCGGGGAAGCGTGATGCAAGCACGCCGCGAATCGCCTCCTCGGCCCTGAGATCGGCCTCGGTGACGGGGGAGCTGTCCTCCTTGAGGCGCACGGCGAGGGTCTTCGCGTACAGCTCGCGGATCACGCGGGCGGCGGCCCCGGCAGCCTCGAGTGCCGCGCGTAGCTCGGCGCTGTGGTTCATGGTCGCCTTTTATCCGAGCCGCGACCCGCGCTGTCAAATGCTTGACACCGCCCGGCGGCATCGCCAGAGTGCGGCCCGTCAGGTGATCCCGGCGACACACGGGTGCAGCCGGGGATGAAACGGGAAGTCGGTGGTACCGGGCCTTCGGGTCCCGGCATTCCGACGCTGCCCCCGCAACGGTAGCCGAGCAGCGAACGCGTCCGCCGCGCACAACGCGGCAGCCACTGCGAGCGCCAGGATCCACTGGAGTTCGTGGGAAGGCGACGGTTCCAGGCCATGCACGTGGCCTACTCGGGAGTCCGGAGACCGGCCTGGCGTTCGTTCCCGCAGCGCGGTGGGCGCTGGCGACGCTGGGTCCTGCCTCGGGGCCTGCGTTCTCCTCCACCGACTGCGGGTGTGCCACCGAACCCTGCGGGCGTGCAGGGGGAGACCGCATGAACCTGCATCATGTGCGCCGCTTATTGACCCTCGTGAGTGTCGTCGGGGCTTGCACCCCGTTCACCACTGCCGCCGACGAGACGGCAGCTGCCCCGGGCAGCATCGAGCACCCGGTCGTCGTCACCGCGAGCCGCGAGCCGGAGGATGCCGCCGAGGCACTGATGCCGGTGATCGTCATCGACCGCGACGCGATCGAGCAGTCGCTGGCCCCGGACATCGCGGACCTGCTGCGATTCCACGCCGGGATCGATATCGCCCGCGCCGGCGGCCCGGGTCAGCAGACTTCACTGTTCATTCGCGGCGCGAACTCCGACCAGACGGTCGTGCTGGTCGACGGCGTGCGCATCAATCCCGGCACGCTCGGGACGCCGGCGATCCAGAACATCGCGCCCGAGCTCGTCGATCACATCGAGGTGGTCAAGGGTCCGATGTCGACCCTGTACGGAACGGATGCCATCGGCGGGGTGATCAACGTGATCACGCGCCGCCCGGACGGCGATGAGCTGCAGGCGCTGGTCGGCTACGGGCGGTACGACACCCGCCAGGCCTTCGCGAGCGGCCAGTACGGTGGCCAGGCCGGGTCGGTCTCCCTCTCGGCCAATTACCTCGACTCGACCGGTTTTCCGACGCTGGTCGGGAGCAATCAGGACCGGGGCTATCGCGACGACTCGGTGAACTTCGCTGCCCGCACGACGCTCGACGGCGTCGACCTTGGCGCCCGCGCCTGGCACGCGAGTGGCACGACACAGTACGCCGAGGACATCCTCACGCCCCTCGACCAGAACTTTGACACCTCCGCGTACGCCGTCGACGCCAGTGGCTTGCTGATGGATCACTGGCGCACGCGGGTGATGGTGTCGCAGGCCGTTGATGATGTCCGACAGGTGCAACTCGACCTCTACGCGACCCCGCCTGCCGACGACTTCGCGATCACCCACCGTGAGACGGTGGACTGGCAGAATGACATCGACCTCGGCGCGCAGCAGCTCACCGTCGGCGGCTTCGCCTGGCAGGAGCACGCACAGACGCTCTCCTTCGGAACCGCGTTCGATGTCAACACCTACTCCGATACCTGGTACGTGCAGGACCGGGCGATGGTCGGCCAGCAACGCGTGCAGGCCGCCGTCGGCTACACGCATAACAGCGTGTTCGGCGACCACCTCACATGGAACGCGGAGTACGGCTACGGACCCCGCGCGGGCACGCTGCTGACGGCCGGCTGGGGCACGGCCTTTCGGGCACCGGACACCACCGACCTGTATGGCTACGGAGGCAATCCGGCGCTGCGCCCGGAGAGCTCGCGAAATCTTGAGCTCGGTCTGCGACAACAGCTCGGAACCCACCAGCTGCTGACGGTCGCGGCATTCGATAATCGGATCGACGATCTGATCGAGTTCGTCGATCTGCCGACGCCGCCGACCTTTGGACAGGAACAGAACGTCGACCGGGCACGGATCCGCGGCGTCGAGGCCAGCTGGGAGTGGGAGTACGACGGGTGGCGGGCGCGCCTGGAGGGCAGCCGTCAGGACCCGCAGGATCTGGTGGACGGGTCGGAGCTGCTGCGGCGCGCGCGCGACAGCGCGACGCTCGCGCTCGCGCGCAAGCTCGGCAGCAGCGAATACTCCGCCAATGTGCTCGCGGTCGGCGAGCGGATGGACATCAACTACCCGTCGGATGTGCGGCTCGGAGGCTATACGCTCGTCGACCTGGCGGCCCGGTTCGCACTCAGCCCTGGCCTCAGCTTGCAGGCACGGCTTGAGAATGCGCTCGATAAGCAGTATTCACTGGTCTACGGTTACAACACGATGCGCCGCAGCCTGATGGTGTCGATGCGGTACCAGTATCACTGACGGCGGCGCGCCGGAGGATCCGATGGGCCATCGACTCAGCAAGATCTACACGCGCACCGGCGATGACGGCACGACCGGACTCGGCGATGGAACGCGCACGGACAAGGAATCGGCACGCGTCGAGGTGTACGGCACCGTCGATGAGGCCAACAGCTGCGTCGGGCTCGTCCTTGCGGTCGCGGGCCTGCCGGCGGCCGTGACCGAGTGCCTGACCGGCGTGCAGCACGACCTGTTCGACCTCGGCGCCGAGCTGTGCATTCCCGGCCATCGGGTCGTGACCGATGCCGACGTCGAGCGGCTCGAGACAACGCTCGACGGGTTCAACGACGCGCTGCCGGCGCTCAAGGAGTTCATCCTGCCGGGCGGCGGGCCCGCCGCAGCGGCCTGCCATCTCGCGCGCACCGTCGTGCGGCGTGCCGAGCGGCGCGCCTGGGCGCTTGCGCGGGCCGAGCCGCTCGCTCCGGAAGTGCTGCGCTACCTCAATCGACTGTCGGATCTGCTGTTCGTCGTGGCACGGGTACTGGCGCGCCACGAGCAGGGTGGCGAGGTGCTGTGGCAGCGCGGCCGTCGCGGTGGCGTCCCGCCCTGAATCAGCTCACGTCGTCGGCTGTCGGAACCATGTCCGTGACGCGCATGCCGACTTCGGTGCCGAGCAGGCTCGGATCGAAGGCCATGTCCTCGCCGAGCTTGAGGTCATCGCCGTGCGCCGGCGTTTCCCGGACCGGCAAGATCAGGTTGTCGTCGCTGTACTCGACCCGCCAATTTTGCACTGCATCAACGCCGGGGACGTGCGTGGCGGACCCGTCGAACCGGTGGAACGCCGGCACCGGCCAGGTGCTGCGCTCGAACCCCGGGTGCACACTCAGAAGCTGCCACTCGCCGAAATTGAGCGCCGTGTCGCGGAACCGGCAGACGAGCGCCGCCTGCTCCGGCCGGCGGGCATTGAGCCAGTCGACGTCGGGGGCGTGGCTGCGGCGCGGTCCGAAAAAGTAGCCCAGCAACACCCCGCCCCGGCGCGGGATGCGCGCCACCAGCCCGACGGCAAACACTCCGCGCTCGATCGGCAGCAGGAAGAACTGGCCTTCGCGGTAGGGAGTCTCCACAGTCGGTCTCCGCCACTAAGCTCTGGAACGGTCGATCGCCAAGCTCGCCACGTCCGCTCGCGGCCCTTGATATTCGCTGCCCACGCCGGCGTGCCTCTCTGGAGCCGCCGCTTATCGTACCGCAATCCCCTCCACGACCCCGCCTATTCCCGAACTCGCCGTCTTGCCGGCCGGCGGATCCCCGGCGCGGCACGGCTCATGCAATCCAGGCCAGCAGCGTCAGCAGCGCGAATGCGGCCAACCAGACATAAAACGCAGCGTCCGTGAGTGCGAGCGCCGCGCGCGCGCGCGCCGCCTCATCGGTCGCGTGCTCCCAGCTGGCCCCGAGCGCGCCGCGGCCTGCATGCACCAGCAGCCGGTCGTTGGCGTCGAAGAAGTGGTCGGACTCCGCTGCCAGGTAGCCGCGCCAGCCGCTGAACGACTCCTCGAAGCTGCCCGCGACGCCGTAACTCAGCGCCAGCAGCCGCGCCGGGACGAATGCGACCACACCGTGCACGCGCTGGCACAGGTGGCCGACGAGCGCCGCATCGGCTGGCGCGTCCGCCCGCTCGGCACCCACAATAGCCTCGCGGCGCATCAGGTCCGTCACGCGAAATGTCAGCGCGCCGAAAGGCCCCGCGATCGCGAACCAGAACAGCACGCCGAACAGTCGGTTGTTCGCCTGCACGAACACCGCCTCGGCCACCGATTCGAGGCCGGGCCCCTGGCGTTGCGCCGCATCGTGCTCGAGAACCACGGCGCCGAGGCGCGCCGCCGCCGCGGCATCGCCGCGCGCAACCGCGGCACGGTACTCGCTCACCTCCTGGTGGAGGTCGCGCGGTCCCAGTGAAAAGAACAGCACGACCGCCGCGAGCAGCACGTACACGAGGCCATGCGCGGCAACCGCGGTCGTGGCCATCAGCGCGGCGACCAGGATGCCCGGGAGCACTGCGCAGAGGATCGCGAGCGGCAGCGCCGTGAAGTCCCGCCATGCGACGGCGCGCAGCGAGGCCCGCACGTAGCCGAGCAGCCAGCCGGGCTCGCGGATCGCGAGCCGCGCGGACAGCAGCCGCTCGATGCCGAGGCCGACCAGGAATGCGATGAAGTTCATGCGGACCTCGCGGCTGCCAGCAGGCGGCGGAAGTGTGGCCAGTCGAAGGCCGTCCCAGGGTCCGTCTTGCGGCCCGGCGCAACGTCGCTGTGCCCGACCACCGCATCCGGCGCGAGCGTGCGGTAGGCGCCGGCGAGTGCCGCGACGGCCGCCGCGAGCTGCTCGTACTGTACCGGCTCGTACGGCACCTCGTCGGCGCCCTCGAGTTCGATGCCGACCGAAAAGTCGTTGCAGGCCTGCCGGTGCCGCCAGCCGGATGCTCCGGCATGCCACGCGCGCGCGTGAAACGGCACGAACTGCACGATCGTCCCGTCGCGGCGAATGAACAGGTGCGCCGAGACCGTCAGACCCTCGAGCGTCTCGAAGAACGGGTGCACGCCGCGCGGCAGGCGGTTCAAGAACAGCTGCTCGACCCACGGGCCGCCGAATTCTCCCGGCGGCAGCCCGATGCCGTGCACGACGACAAGGTCGATCGACGCTCCCGGCGGACGCGCGTCCTGGTTCGGCGACGGCACGAAGCGCGCGCCCTCGATCAGCCCGCGCCCGACGTCGATCGTGACTGCAGGGCTCTTCGCCATGGGCAGAGCTTACGGCACGGCCGGCCGGCACGGAACCGGCGGCGCCGGTACACTGCGCGCGGAAACGGTCCGATGCAGACTTATCCTACCAACGCCGAACTCGCCCGCCGCGACCTGAAGGTCGTCTGGCACCCCTGCTCGCAGATGAAGGACTACGAGCTGCTGCCGCCGCTGCCAATACGCCGCGCGCAGGGTGTGTGGCTCGAGGACCATGACGGCCGGCGCTACCTGGATGCCATCAGCTCCTGGTGGGTCAACCTGTTCGGGCACTGCCACCCGCACATCACGGCCGCGGTGCGGCACCAGGCCGCGACGCTCGAGCACGTGCTGCTGGCAGGCTGCACGCATGAACCGGTCGTCGAGTTGTCGGAGCGTCTGCTGCGGCTCGCGCCCGCCGGGCTCGCGCGCTGTTTCTACGGCGACAGCGGTTCGGCCGCGATCGAGATCGCCCTCAAGATGAGCTTCCATTACTGGCGCAACTGCGGCCGTCCCCGCAAGCAGCGTTTCGTCACGCTGACCAACAGCTACCACGGCGAGACGCTCGGCGCGCTCGCGGTCGGTGGCGTCGACCTGTTCAGGGAGATCTACCGGCCGCTGCTCGTTGAGGTCCACACGGCCCCGTCGCCCGACTGTTACGACCGCGCGCCGGGCGAGAGCTGGGAGGACTGCTCGCGGCGACGATTCGGGGCGATGCAGGCAATCCTCGAGGCACACGCCGACGAGGTCGCCGCGGTCATCGTCGAGCCGCTGGTGCAATGCGCCGGCAACATGCGCATGTACCACCCGGTGTACCTGTCGCTGCTGCGGGAGGCCTGCGACCGGCTCGGCGTGCATCTGATCGCCGATGAGATCGCGGTCGGGCTGGGGCGCACCGGGACGCTGTTCGCCTGCGAGCAGGCGGGCGTGCGACCGGACTTCCTGTGCCTGTCGAAGGGGATCACCGGCGGCTACCTGCCGCTCAGCGTGGTACTGACGACCGCGGAGGTGTACGGCGCGTTCTACGATGACTACGTGAACCGCACGGCGTTCCTGCACTCGCACAGCTACTCGGGCAACCCGCTCGCCGCGGCCGCCGCACTCGCGACGCTGGATCTGCTCGACTCCCCGGCGACGCGCGCCCGCAACGCAGCGCTCGCGACGCACCTCGCCCGCGCCACCGCGCCGCTCGCCGACCATCCGCACGTCGCCGAACTCAGGCAAACGGGGCTGATCGTGGCGGCCGAGTTCGTCGCCTCGCGCGCGACGCGCGAGCCATTTCCGTGGATCGAGCGGCGCGGCCTGCGGGCCTACCGTCATGCACTCGACCGCGGCGTGCTGCTGCGGCCGCTGTCCAATGTGCTCTACCTGATGCCGCCGTACGTAATCGAACCCCACGAACTCGAGCTCCTGGCGGGCGTCATGGGCGAATGCCTGGACGTCGCGTGCGCCTGACCCGCATCCACGTGGCGATCGCGCTCGCAGCGGGAACCAGCGTCGAGCTCGGTCCGCGCGTGGCCGCGCATCTGCTGCGCGTGCTGCGGATGCAGAGCGGCGATGCGCTCAACGTGTTCGATGGCCGCGGCGCCGAACACGCGGCGACGATCGGCACGGTGCGCGGCGAGCGCATCGAGGTGCGGGTCGGCGCGCCGCTGGCGACGACACCCGAATCGCCGCTCGCCATCACGCTGGCGCAGGGCATCTCGCGCGGCGATCGCATGGACTATGCGATCCAGAAGGCCACCGAGCTCGGCGTGCGGCGCATCGCGCCGCTGCTGTGCGAGCGCAGTGTCGTGCGGCTCGATGCGGAGCAGGCGCGAGCCAAGCTCGAGCACTGGCGGGGCGTGGCGATCGCGGCGTGTGAGCAGTGCGGCCGGGCCACGCTGCCCGCGATCGACGCCCCGAGCCGGCTGATCGACCATTTGGCGGCCGCGCGGCGCGACGCCGGCGGCCCGCCCCTGCGCGTCGTGCTCGTGCCCGACGCGAGTGAGGGACTGCGGCAACTGCCCGCGACGCTCACCGACATCGAGCTGCTGATCGGCCCGGAAGGCGGCTTGTGCGAGGAGGAGACGCAGCTCGCCGCGGGCTGCGGCTACCGCGGTCTCAGGCTCGGTCCGCGGGTGTTGCGCAGTGAGACCGCCGCCGCGGCCGCCATTGCCGTGCTGCAGGCGCTGCGCGGCGACCTGCTCTGAGGCACGCGCGTGGCCCGTTCCCATGCCCGCCGGCGACGTATCCTGGTCATCATCGGTGCTGCGTGTGCGCTCGCGGCCGTGGCCGTCGTCGGGTGGGTCATCTACCTCGATCGCCTCGTGACCCGCGAATTCCAGGGGCGGCTCTGGTCGGTACCGGCGCGCGTGTTCGCCGAGCCGCTCGAGCTGTACGCCGGCGCGCCCGTGTCGGCGGACGACCTCGAGCAGGAACTGAAACGCCTCCATTACCGCAGCGGCGACCCAGGCACCGGACCCGGCCTCTACCGCCGGCGGGGCGGGGACTTCGATCTGCACGCGCGGCGAGTACGCTTCGTCGACGAGCTGCGCGAAGCGGAAAGACTGCGCATCCGTGCGGGCAATTCCGCCATCACCGGCCTAGAGCGCGCCGATGGCAGCGAGCTGCCGCTGTTCCGGCTGGATCCGCTGCTGGTCGGCAGCGTGTTCCCGGTACATGGCGAGGACCGCATCGTGCTGTCGCCGGCGGAGGTCCCGCCGCTGCTGCGCGCGGCGGTCAAGACCATCGAGGATCGCCGCTTCGACGAGCACCACGGCATCGACCTGCGCGGCATCGTACGCGCGCTGTGGGCCAACCTGCGTGCCGGTCACGTGACCCAGGGCGGCAGCACCCTGACGCAGCAGCTCGTCAAGAACTACTTTCTGTCGGACGAGCAGAGCCTCGGCCGCAAGGCCACCGAGGCGGTCATGGCCGTGCGGCTCGAGGCGCGGTTCTCGAAGGAAGACATCCTGGTCGCCTACCTCAACGAGGTCTATCTCGGCCAGGACGGCGAGCGCGCCGTGCACGGCTTCGGGCTCGGCAGCGAGTTCTATTTCGCCAAGCCTTTGGACGAACTCGACATCGGCGAGCTTGCGCTGCTCGTCGGCCTCGTCAAGGGCCCGTCCCACTACGATCCGCGCAAGCATCCGGATCGCGCGCTCGCGCGGCGCAGCTTGGTGCTGCAGCAGCTCGCCGAGGAGCACGTGATCGAGGCGGCTGCGGCCGGCCGCGCGGCACAGCGGCCGCTCGGGCTGCGCGCGCCCGGAGGCGCCTACGTTCCCGCCTACCTCGACCTCGTCCGCCGGCACCTCAAGCGCGACTATGCCGAGGCCGATCTCGGCGCGGCGGGGCTGTCGGTGTACACGACCCTCGACCCTCGGGCACAGGCTTCCGCCGAGCGTGCGCTGATCCGCCAGCTGCGCGCCCTCGATCCTCCGGGCCACAGCCGCAACGGCGAGCTCGAGGGCGCGATCATCATCGCCGAGCCCAACAGCGGGGATGTGGTCGCGGTGGTCGGTGGCCGCGAGGTCGGAGCCGACGGATTCAACCGCGCGCTCGATGCGCGCCGCCCGATAGGCTCACTGGTCAAGCCGGCGATCTATCTGGCCGCGCTCGAGACCGGCCGCTACACCGCGGCGAGCATTGTGGAGGACGCACCGCTGACGCTTACGCTCGGTGACGGCAGCACCTGGGCGCCGCAAAACTATACCCGCGAGGTGTATGGGCCGGTACCCGTGGCCCGGGCGCTGGCCGAATCGATGAACCTCGCGACTGTGCGGCTCGGGCTCGATGTCGGCCTGGGCAAGGTCGCGGATGCGCTGCGCGAGCTCGGCCTGCCGCAGCGCCCGGCGCTCAATCCCTCGCTGCTGCTGGGTGCGGTCGAGCTGACTCCGCTCGAAGTAGTGCAGGTCTACACGTCGCTGGCAAATGGCGGCTTCCGGGCCCGGCTGCGCGCCGTGCGCGCGGTGCTCGATGAGCACGGCTCGGCGCTCAAGAGCTTCAACGTGCAGGTTGAAGCGGCCGCGCCGCCGGCGGCCGTGTACCAGCTCGATCGGATGCTGACCCTGGTCACGCAGCGCGGCACCGGTCGCAGCGCCGCCGCGCGGCTGCCGCCCGGGATTGTCGTGGCTGCCAAGACCGGTACCTCCTCCGATACGCGCGACAGCTGGTTCGCCGGCTTCACGGGCAGCTATCTTGCGGTGGCGTGGGTCGGGTACGACGACAATCGCATCACCGGGCTCACCGGCGCGAGCGGCGCGCTGCACGTGTGGGCGGATGCGATCGCGAGCCTCAAGCCCACGTCCTTCGAACCGGTGGCGCCGGAGTCGGTCGAGGACCGCTGGATAGAATATGCGACCGGCCTCGAGACGACGCCGGCCTGCAGCGCCGATGCAGTTGCGGTGGCCGTGCCGAAAGGCACGCTGCTGCCCCGCAAGCCGGGGTGCGTTCCGCCGTTCGAGGCGACGGTCGACAAGCTCAGGACATGGCTCAAGAACACGATCCACTGACGCGCCTCGCGGCCGCGCTCCTCGCCGCGACGCTGCTCGGCGGCTGCTCGCTGTTAGGTCCTCCCCAGCCGCAATCCCCCGCACGGGTCGCGGTGCCGCCGGCCGCACCCGGCGCGAGCGCGCCGCTCGCGATCACGCCAAGTCCCGCGGCCGAAGCCCCGGCCCAGCAGGCGCCCGCGCCGACCCGCCAGTACCTGCTGGGGCCCGCCGTCCGCTCGCTCGTCACCCAGGCCCACGCCCAGGTCGCCCACGGCGACCTGCCTGGGGCGTCCGCCAGCCTCGACCGGGCGCTCAGGATCGAGCCGACCAATCCGCTGCTGTGGATCGAGCTCGGGCGCCTGCGGCTGGCGGAGAACGATGCGCATCAGGCCGAGGGCTGCGGCCGCAAGGCGCTCGCGCTCGCGAGCGGCGACAAAAGCGCGCGCGCGCAGGCTGGCCGGGTGCTGGCCGACGCGCTGCGGGCCCAGCAGCGCAATCAGGAAGCGCACGACCTCGAAAGCCAGCCCTGGATGAACTGACGCAGCCTGGCGCCGGGCGGTACGTTCTTGGATCCGGCACCGCGCGGGCGGGCCTCGCGGCCGCTCAGGCAGCGACCGAGGTCTCGTCAGCGATCAGGCCCTCGAGGTATTCGAGGTCGGGCACGAGCGGTGTTTCGTTCACCATCCGCAGCGCGCACAGAATTGGGCTTCTGTCGGGGAACGAACGGGTCGGATCGGGCTTGACGACGTCGGGGTTCAGGCGCACGAGTTGCGGAAAACCTTGCGTCAGGATGCCGAAGTTGCCCACCTGCAGGCGCGTTCCGAGGCAGTGGAGCACGACGATCCGGGTGCGCCCGCTCGGCTCGGGCATGGTGCGGCCGAGCGTCCCCTCGAAGGAGATCACCGGCACGCTGCGCCCGTTCCATGCGACCGTCCCCGCATACCACGACGGCGCGCCGTCCATCGGGGTCGGCTCCTGCCAGGCGACCACCTCGGCTACGCAGGCGCGCGGCACGATCAGGCGTTCGTCCGCGAGCGGCACCAGCAGCCCGTAGAACTCCGCGCTGTCGGCCTCGCTCATACGGCCTCCTGGCGGCGGTTAACCAGCGGCTCTATCGCATCGAGCAGCTGATTCTCCTGGTACGGTTTGCCGAGATACTCATTGACGCCGAGCTCGATGGCCCGTGCACGGTGCTTCTCGCCGACGCGCGAGGTAATCATCACGATCGGTACGTTCTTGAGCCGCTCGTCGGCGCGCACCTGCGCCGCGACCTCGTAGCCGTCCATCCGCGGCATTTCGATGTCCAGCAAGATCACGTCCGGTACGTGGTCCTGCAGCATCGAGAGTGCGTCGATCCCGTCCTTCGCGGTCATCACGCGCATGCCGTTTCGTTCGAGCAGCCGCTGCGTGACGCGGCGCACAGTGATCGAGTCGTCGACGACGAGTGCGAAGATGCGCCGATCCGTGCGCTCACCCTCGGCGACCGGCCGCGCGCGCCAGTCACCGCGCACCAGGGATCCCATGTCGAGGATGATGACGATCCGTCCGTCACCGAGCATCGTCGCACCCGCGATCCCGCGAATCCCCGATACCTGGGGACCGACGTTCTTGACCACGATCTCGCGGCTGCCCACCAGCTCGTCGGTGACCAGCGCAGTCGAGCTGTCGCCGGCGCGAATCAGCACGACCGGTACCGGCGCGTCGTTGTCCGGCAGCTGCGCCTGCCTGCCACCGATGAAGCTGCCGAGATGCTGGAAGCGGTACCGCTGGCCGCCGTACTCAAATCCCGGCGCGTCCTCCGCCAGGTACCGCTGGACGTCGGCGCGGGGCAGCCGCACGACGCCCTCGACGGTCGGCAGCGGCAAAGCATACAGTTCATCGTCAGTGCGCACGATCAGCGCCTGTGAGATCGCGAGCGTGAACGGCAGCCGGATCGTGAACCGCGTGCCCTTGCCGAGTGCCGTGTCCATCTGCAGCGCCCCGCCCAGACGCTTGATCTCGGTCGAGACCACATCCATGCCGACGCCGCGCCCGGCAGCCTGGGTGACAGTGCTGGCGGTCGAAAAGCCCGGCTCGAGGATCAGCTGCATCGCTTCCTGGTCGGACAACGTCTGGCGCGGCTGTATGTGGCCGAGCGCCAGCGCCTTGTCGCGGATCGCGCGCAGATTCATGCCGCGGCCATCGTCGTTCACGGCGATGACGACCTCGGCGCCTTCACGGCGCAGCGACACCTCGATCCGGCCCGCCTCCGGCTTGCCGAGCGCCGCACGCTCGGCCGGGGCCTCGATGCCGTGCACGACGGCATTCCTCAGCATGTGCTCGAGAGGCGGCAGCATGCGTTCCAGCACCTGGCGATCGAGCTCGCCGGCGGCACCGGTGACGATGAGATCCACCTTGCGGCCGGTCTCGGCGGCTACCTGGCGCACGATTCGTGTCAGACGCGCGACGTGGCGCTGGAACGGCACCATCCGCGTACGCATCAGGCCGTTCTGCAGGTCGGTGACGACGCGCGCCTGCTGCATCAGCAGGTTCTGCGCTTCGCGCGTCTGGCTCT
>JGI12269J14319_10002895_pt1 | contig 16362 bp, 10 predicted proteins | sample PeaSoiSIISIP2007_FD_14319 | JGI IMG/M metagenome (IMG submission 14319) | reverse complement strand
GTTGCTCGGATGTCAGACCCACAACGGCTGCGTGCAGGTAGACGATTTCCAACGAACCACAGTGTCCGCAGTTTTTTGTGCGGGCGAACCAACCGGCATCGGAGGCGTTGAGTTGTCGCTGATCGAAGGTGAAATCGCTGGTCTCGCCGCCGCCGGGCGTATTGCGGAGGGCAGCAGGCAGTTTAGAAAGCGCGAGAAGCTGCGCCGCTTCGCCCGTAGTCTCGAGCGTACTTTCCGGCTGCGCTCGGAACTCAGAAGCCTGCCCTCACCAGAAACGATTGTTTGTCGCTGCGAGGACGTTCGCTACTCCCAGCTCCGCGAGCACACCGGATGGCGCGCGGCTAAACTTCAAACTCGCTGCGGCATGGGACCATGTCAAGGACGAATCTGCGGACCGGCAACTGAATTTCTTTTCAAGTGGAATCCCGAGTCGGTGCGCCCGCCGATTTTTCCTGCCCGCGTCGAAAGCCTGGCGAGCCACGCAAACCCTGAACTCTGCGAAACCACAGGAGGGCACTGATGAACTGGAAGGGCGTGATGCCCGCCATCACAACCTGTTTTACCGAGGACCTCCACATCGACCATCAATTCATGGCAACCCATTGCCGGTGGCTGCTGGAAAATGGCTGCGATGGTATCGTTGCGCTGGGCTCGCTGGGAGAAGGTGCAACATTGTCCAAGGAAGAAAAGTTGCAGGTTCTGCGTACCTGTGTCGATGCCGTGCACGGCCGTGGCCCAGTCGTGGCCTCGGTTTCAGCACTGACTACCTCCGAAGCTGTCGCAATCGCGAAGGCCGCAGCGGACTTGGGCTGCGATGCTCTCATGGTCTTACCGCCATACGTTTATCAGGGCGACTGGCGCGAAATGAAAACGCACGTCGCCACCGTGTTCGCGGCCACGCCGCTTTCCTGCATGCTTTACAACAATCCGGTTGCCTACGGCACCGACTTTCTTCCTCAGCAGATTCAAGAGCTGGCGGCAGAATACGAAAATCTCCAGGCTGTAAAAGAGTCAAGCACGGACGTCAGACGAATCTCCGCCATTCGAGCGCTGCTGGGCCGCCGTCTGGAAATCTTCGTCGGCGTCGATGACGCCGTACTCGAAGCCATCGGCGTAGGCGCGACCGGTTGGATTGCGGGCCTGGCCAACGCACTGCCGCGGGAGTCCGTCGATCTTTTTAACTTTGGAATGAACGGCGAGAGCGACAACGCGTTTGAGCTCTATCGCTGGTTCCTGCCATTGCTCCGCATGGATACAACGCCAAACTTCGTTCAACTGATCAAGCAGGTGCAGGCGGAAGTCGGAATTGGAAACGCGCGTGTGCGTCCGCCGCGTTTGGAGTTGGTGGGTAACGAACTTCAACAAATCAGACAAATCGTCCGCGACGCTTTACGCGCCCGGCCGAAAACCACGATGAGTTCCCAGTTGCCCCCAATGACCCAATGAAAAGTAACTATCTCCTACCGAAGCTGTAACCGATGGAGACGCTATACCGGGCTGCATACGCTGAGCTGAACTCGACGTTATTGTGAATCACGTAGAGACGCGCCTCTGGACGAATGAACGCGTTGTGCCAGACATAGGCGCGAATGCCACCGCCAAAGTCGCCCATGAAGTGATTGCTGCTAACGTAATTCGTGCATCCCGTCACGAAACTGCAACTCAGGGTCGACGTATAAAACCTAAGATTTTCGCCGCCGATTCCGCCTAGCACCTCAGCCGTAATTGACTTGGTCAGCTTTGGAGCCCAGATCGCGTTGAAGGAATACAGAATCGGACGATAGGGCTGGTAGCCTCCATACAAATTCTGACTTGCCCTCCACCACAGATCTCCCTCGATTCCCAAATGATGAGTGAGCAGGAAATCCCCGCTGAAGCCCGGATACGCTCCGCCGCCCATAGTCGGAAACAGCAGCCCTCCGGAGGTGGTGGCCGCTGGCGACTTGATCGTGCCAAGGCCAAAGGCGGCATCGACCTCTTGCCCGTAGGCGGTTCTTATGGAAAGGCAGAATACAAAAAGGATGGCAATCAAACTTAGCTTTTTCAAGTTTTTCTCCAAGGTTTGTCAGAGATTTGGATGTAATTCCGACCACTTGAGTTGGATTCGGCGATCCTCCCTGAGATTCCGAACCTCCCCTGCTGCACTCCCAACCGATTCGCAAGTCTAGCGCTTTCAATCATGAATTAGCGTAAGTACCCCGTAAAGAAGGGTCAAGATTTGTAATCGACCAAAATCGTAACGGATAGCGGTCTAAACCCCGAAAGCACCACCAAAGTTGCGCCCATCCTGCCAAAATACGATCGTTATGACCTTGATTACTTTGGTAACCCCAAGACTCTTGGCTCTTTAGCCAAATTGGCATACTGTGAGTCCGGGCCTTATTCGTTATCTCTTATGACGCTCCTCGAGAAAATTCCGACTGTAGTAACAGTGGCTGTGCTGGTCGGTATTTTCCTGGCCCTGAAGCGGCATAGCCATTCCGCTCGTTTGCAGCTTTGGATGGTTGCGTGGTTCCTTATTTTTACACATTTTGTCGCCCAAATGCTGGAGCCCGCGACTGGAGACGTTAACCCATATCTTCTGGCAATCGATTTGGGTTCCCTGCAAGCCTCCGCAGTAGCCTTTGTGGTCTCTGTCTCGGCCGTCGCCGAAGATAAGAGCAAGCGCGTTCTCATGCTCTTCCTGACCGGCGTGCCTTCAGTGACCTACGCAATTCTGGCCAGCTTCGATCTGCAGGTACGCTGGCCCTATGTGCTTTGTCTCTTGACTTGTTTCACCGGAGGAATTCTCTTTCTCTTCTGGCTGCGGAAATTCTCGCCGTACGCCGTTTCGATCGCCCTGGTCGGTTCGGCCATCGCGCTGTGGGCCACCCGGGCAGCATTGCGCGGTTCCTTTGACGAGGGTTTGACCGCTTTCCTGGGCTTAGGCTTTGCCCTGCCCGGAGTTTTTATTTGCCGTAATTACTGGCGCGCTTCTCCCGGCATTCTCACAGCCGCAGGCGGATTCTTCTGCTGGGGAGCGGTCTTTCCCATCGGGATGCTGCTTGATCACTTCGCGCCTCACGCCAACGTTCCACCCGAACTTTGGAATACGCCCAAGATGTTCGTTGCCTTCGGCATGATCCTCGCAATTGTCGAAGACAAATCCGAATCCATCGAAAGTATGCAGCGCAAGGAACGTTCTTTGAATCATCAACTGGAACGTTTCTCGACCATCACCTCGCAATTGCTCAGTGGCGCGACTGTGAACCTGCTCTGCAATGAAATCGCCTCAGCCATCACCGAGGTGAGCAATTTTCGTGTCGCCGCCATCCATCTCGATACTGAAGGCCATGGTCTGCGGGTAGCGGGCGCCAGTGGACTACCTCCTGCCGCGCTGGCCGAACTCGAAAAGAAAGCTCGAAGTTGGACTGCAGACGACATCAAAGATTTCTGCGCCCACGGCCGGCCAATCGGACAGAATTCGTTTCTACTCTCGCAAACCGAGGCCGCTAAATACGATCCCCTCAAAAGTTCGCTTCGCTACGAAACAAATCCGTACTGGAACACAGGAGATGAACTCTTGATCCCCTTGTGTTCCGCGCGCGGCGGCTACCTCGGCTGCATCGCGCTCGATGATCCACGGGAAGTTGAAGCGGTTACCGCTTCGGAGTTGGCGCGAATCGAACTGCTGGCGGCCGATCTTGCCGTGGCTCTTGAACTAAAATCATTACAGAGCCAGTTGATCCGCTCGGAAAAACTCGCCGCATTGGGGCAGTTAGTCGCCGGAGTCGCTCACGAGTTGAACAATCCGCTGACCGCCGTAATGGGCTACGGCGATCTGCTCACCGACGATGTACCCGTCGGCCCCGCCCGCGACAAGCTCGATAAGCTCGTCAACGAAAGCCGCCGTATGAAGAAGATTGTCGAGAACCTGCTGCGCTTCTCGCGGCAAAGTACCGTCGATCGTCAGGCGGTCGACCTCGCCCCAGTGGTCAGAGATGTCCTGACCTTACGCGAATACTACGCGCATACCCGTGGACTCGAAATTCTCGCCGACATTCGTTCCAACCTCCCGCGCGTGGCAGTGGATGAAGACCAGGTCAAACAGATTCTTCTGAACCTGCTCAACAACTCCATCGATGCAGTCGAAAATGTCGAGGGTCCAAAACGAATTACCGTGCGCGCCTTCGCTCGCGGCAATCGCGCCATCATCGAGGTGGAAGATACGGGCCCCGGATTCAAAGATCTAAACCGCGCTCTCGATCCGTTCTACACCACCAAGCCCGTGGGCAAAGGCACCGGCCTGGGACTGAGTATCTGCTACGGAATCATCAAAGAGCACGACGGCGAAATCAGGCTCGCAAATCTGCAACCGCGTGGCTCACGCGTCACCGTCGAGTTGCCGCTCGGGGAATTACGTCAACTCAGCAATGCCGCAAAGGCAGCTGAAGTAGGCTAGCCTCATCAGATAACCAGGACTAGCCGGCGCTCCAGACCTGCTCGCTTTGTCTAAAAATTGGACGTTTCACATCCGCTTGTCCAATAGCGAGACATTCTGAAATCAATAGCTGAAAGTTGTTGACAAGCGAAATTATCGGAGCATAATTTCGCCACTGCGAATCCGCACCATCACTCGAATCGCAGCAATCCCAGGTAAGTCGTGTTGAAAATTCAATCCCAGAATGAGGAGGTTCTCCCCCATGAAGCTCGCGACCAAGAGTCTAATATTTCTGTTTGCGCTCGCGGCAACCTTCGCTAACTCTCAAACTGCAAACCAGAACATCACGCAGATTCAACACGTGATCATCGTCATCCAGGAAAACCGCACCCCCACCAACCTGTTCCACGAAGATACACCTCTGATTAACCGCGGCGCGCACGTGCGACCTCCTGGCGATACCGGCGCCTGCGGTCCGATACTGCAGAACCCGGTAAAGGCCTGCGTCGCTGCCACCCAGAACCCAAGCATTCCACTGACAGGAGTTGAGCTGGAAAAATCACCTGGCGGCGACCACAGCCACTACCCTGCCTGGCAATGCCAATTCGACAGTGGCGCCATGGACGGTGCCTGCCACATCTCTATAGGCAATCCTTCCAAGGTTGCTTGCTACCAAAACAACCCTCAATACTGCAACTACACCTACGCGCTGAATGACACGGGCACCATGACACCGTATTTCAACATCGCCAACCAGTACGGCTTCGCCAACTGGATGTTTTCCACTCACCAGGGTCCTAGCCAGCCGTCACACTTGTTCCTTTTCACCGGAACCTCAGCGCCGGATGCCTACCTCGGAGACCCAAGCAATTTTTGGAAATGGTGGGTGGCAGAAAACGGCAACGGCCAGGGTTGCCTCGCTCCTTCTGGCGCGTTTGTTCTGGAGTTGCCTCCAGCCCCGCCACAGTTTCCGCAAGAGTCAAAAGGATATACTCCGCCGGGTGAAACCGCTGGATATCCCTGCTGGAATCCAAACACCATGACTGACGTGCTCGACAACGCGAAGATCAGCTGGCGCTATTACGACGCGCAAGATGGCTTAGCGTTCTGGAACGCGCCCGTCGCCATCGATCATCTCTGCCTCCCCAACGCAACCCACACAGCTTGCACAAATCCCGAATATATTTCCAACGTCCGGGTCGGAAATCCCGGCCTCGTGTTACAAGACCTCGGCGCGGTCTCGGGTCAGCCCTGTGACCTGCAAGCCGTAACCTGGGTCATTCCTGACGGAACCTGGTCCGACCATCCGGGCCAAGACGGCATGGACGCCGGACCTTCGTGGGTCGCCTCCATCGTTAACGGCGTCGGAGGATACACTAACTTTGGGGCGCAATTCCCCAACACCTGCACCGACATCATCAACGGCCAGGCCGTTCCCTATTGGCAGGACACAGTCGTCTTGGTAGTGTGGGACGATTGGGGTGGATTCTACGATGACATCCCGCCCTGGGACTGCTCATCGACCGGAACCTGCAACGGCTATCCTGGCCAAACCGGCTCGGCAGACTACGTTTATGGTTTCCGCGTTCCCCTGCTGGTCGTGTCGGCGTGGATCAAGGAAAATTCCTCAGCGACTCCGACCGGCTACATCTCCGGCACGCCCGCCCAGGGTGGTGAGGTCGTGCCATACATCCATGATTTTGGCAGCATCCTCAACTTCACTGAGTACGTCTTCGGGCAGGGCGGCCATCACCTCGGTGACCCGGGCGGAATCGGCGGCCTGGCATATCCTCACGCCGATTATTTTGCCCCGGATGGACCGAACGCAGGCTGTGGCGCGACCGCGTGCCCATTCTCTCTTTCCGATTTCTTCGTCGACTTCACCAAGAACCCAATACCGCGTGGCTTCACACTTATTCAGGGAGCGAAATATGACACCAGCTGCTTCCTGGACCCATCATCATGTTTTGCCGGCATTTACCCGCAGACCCCCGACAACGACGATTCGGACGAACTCTAGCGGTTCGACGAACGCCGCATTGACCCAGGTTAGCGTCCTTCGTCGGACGCTAACCTGGACTAAAAAAGTGTGGGGCACACACTCCTCTACGCCGCCGTTGAATTGACGATAGAGTGGCGGCAATGGAGTGGGAAGAACCCGACTTCAGTTGGGCTGCTAAGAACCGAGACTTCGGGCCCAAGCTTTTGCGGCGCCGCCAGCTAGGCGCAGCAAAGATTAACGAACATTAGCGCAGTTTAGTCGTCGTTTCGAAGATTTGTCCCAGCGCCAGCCGTCTTTGCCGCCGATTCCTCATGCTGCTTTTCCCAATCCGCCTCGCTCAGCACCGAGATCGATTCAAGTTTCTTCTTCTTAAGGTCAGCATTAATTCCGGACAATTCTTTATCCGTTAGTTTGTGGAAGTCGGCAATCACGTCTTCCAGTTCATGCCCAAGCGACTCCGTCCGAGCGACCTGATAATCGGTCGGTCGGCCCTCATAACCATTCACATCGCCATACAGACCGCCAAGATGTTCGCGGATGCGCTCTTCGCCCGTAATCGCTCCGCCTTCCTTGGTAGCCACGATCTTAGAGCGAAGCGTATCCAACTCGGACGAAAGTTGTTGCAAGCGCCCACGAACAGGATCCTTCTCAGCCAGCTTGGCAGAGCGCGCTCCGGCAGTGTTGCGCACGCGTTCAATGGCGCTCACAGCGTAGCTCATGTGACCAAGCAGACGATCCAACTTCATTGCTAGATCGAATTGCGCCTTGCGATCATCGACGGTGTACTTGGCGCGCGGATCGAGAACCACGTTCAGCGTCTCTGTGTAAACCTGATCGCCCTTGGTCATCTTCACGGTGTAAGCGCCGGGCAAAACCCGCGGCCCCTGCGCAGCCTGAAACAGCGCGCTGGCCGCCGGAGGAACAATCGGAGGCTTGAGCCGCATCGACCACGTCGCGCGGTTAAGGCCACGATGTTTGCTGCCCGGAATCGTATCCACGAGTTTGCCGTCCTGATCAAGGATCTCGATCTTGAGGTCGCCGAAGATATGCCGCCGCCGCTGGTAGTAGTCGATGAACGCGTCAGTCGGCCGGCTCGGCCCGTTGAAGCTCTCGTCGCCTTCGGACCATCCGCCGTTGGCATTGAAGTATTGAATGGCCGGCCGCCCTTCGATTAAGGTGGCGTCCTTCGCCATCAGGTCAGGCGTCAGCGCCCGCAGCGGAGAAATATCGTCGATGATCCAAATGCCGCGTCCATGGGTCGCGAGCACCAGGTCGGATTCGCGCGGATGCACCACGAGATCGCGGACCGCCACCGATGGGAAATTGCTTGCCTTGTACTGCGCCCAGCGCTGGCCGCCATCGACAGAGATCCAAAGACCAAACTCCGTTCCCAGAAACAGCAGCTTCGGATCGACTGTGTCTTCCTTAATCACGTGCGCATAGCCGAGGGTGCCGTTTTCCTGCAGGTTCAGCGAAGTCCACGTCTTTCCGTAGTCTGTAGTTTTGTAGGCGTAAGGGTTCATATCGCCAAAAGTATGGCGATCAAACGTTGCGTAGGCCGTGGCTTCGTCGAAGCGGCTGGCCTCAATCGTGGACACCCAGGAATTCTTGGCGAGGCCGGGCACGTTCGCCACAACATTCGTCCACGTCTTCGCGCCATCGCGCGTGATTTGCAGGTTGCCATCGTCGGTGCCAACCCAAATGATTTGCCCATTCTTCGGTGATTCAGAAATGGAGTAGATCGAAGTGTGCATTTCAGCGGACGAATTGTCGACGGTGACTCCGCCGGATTCCTCCTGCTTTTGCTTTTCAGGATCGTTGGTGGTGAGGTCAGGAGAAATGCGTTCCCACGACTGCCCATGGTCGCGAGAACGGAACAGGAACTGTGCTCCGATATAAATCGTCCCTTTCTCATTGGGACTCATGTGAATCGGTGTGTTCCAGTTGAAGCGCAACTTCTTCTCGTTGTAGTTGGGAAGCGGTTGGATGGGCCGGGTTTCAAGCGTATGCCGATTGACGCGGCCGATTGTGCCGCCCTGGTACTCAGCATAAAGGTAATCGGGATCGGAAGGATCCTCGAAGACCCAGAAGCCGTCGCCGCCATAAATGTTTTCCCAACGCGAATTGGTTACGCCGCCGGGATACGACGAGTCGCCAATCCAACTGCTGTTATCCTGCAAGCCGCCATAGACGTGATAGGGATTTGCGTTGTCGACACTCACGTGGTAGAACTGCGAAACCGGCAAATTGATCTGGTGCTTCCACCGCGTTCCTCCGTCTTCACTGCGCCACAGGCCGCCGTCATCGCCGGTGTAAACGATATTCGGATTGTTTGGATCGATCCACACGTCATGGAAATCGCCATGGGCTGCGTTGCCAACCGAGCTAAAACTTTGTCCGCCGTTTACGCTGAGCAGCAGCGGTCCATCGGTTTTGAAGACTTTGTTTTCATCCTTGGGATCAACGATCAAATTGGCGAAATAAAAAGGACGCCAGATCATGAACCGGCTGGCATCCAGGCGATTCCATGTCTTGCCACTGTCGTCGGAGCGGAAGAGCGCGCTCTTCTTCGACTCGATCATGGCGTAGACGACCTGTGGCTTGGAAGGCGCTACTGCCAGCGCAATGCGTCCCCATGGTTTCGCGGGCAAGCCTTTACTAGTGCTGTCATTCAGTTCCGTCCAATGATCGCCGCCGTCGGTGGACTGGTAGAGTCCGCTGCCCGGGCCGCCAGAGCGGAATGTCCAGCCTTGACGACGGAAATCCCACATCGATGCAAAGATCGTTTTCGGTTCGAGGGGGCTGGTTGCAAGCATGCCGCACCCTGTGGAACCGTTCGCTCCAGCTAGAACTTTTTTCCAGCTATTACCGCCATCCGATGTTTTGAATACTCCGCGGTCATCATTGTCGTTCCAAATGTGTCCGGTGGCGCACGCGAGTACGCTGTTGCTGTCTTTGGGATCGATCAGAATCTTAGCGATGTGCTCGGTGTCCTTCAACCCCATGTTGGTCCAGTTCTCGCCGCCGTCGGTGGATTTGTAAATGCCGTCGCCAACCGAAACGCTATTTCTGGTCCACGCTTCTCCTGTGCCCACCCAAACCGTCTTGGGATTTGAGGGATCAATCGCAATCGCTCCGATCGATTGGACGGGTTGGCGGTCGAACACCGGTTTGAAAGTCGTTCCGCCGTTCACCGACTTCCAGACTCCGCCACTCGCAGAGCCGACGAACATAGTCAGGCGACCGCTTTCCGTCGCCGCTGCCAGCGCAGCAATGCGCCCGCTCATGGTCGCAGAACCAATGTTACGCACGGGAAGCCCGGAAATAGTGGCTGCGTCGAACTTAGGCGCTTGCTGGGCGGAAACCGTGACCGACAGGAAAAGTGATCCAAGACCGAGTAACGGCAAGAACGATTTGAACTGTTTATAGGAGCGCGCGTGAACTGTCATCTCTAATTAGTCCTCTTCGGAATGCGAATGTCCTGTCTGCAAAAAGATGGCAACAATAAATTCAATTCGATCTTGGGACGCCACTACTTTTTGGGCGATTCTTTCTTCAGGGACGCCGGTAGAGCAAAGTCGGAAGTGTCCAAGGGAACATTTACTTCAATTTTGTCGACCGTCACCGTTTGCCATTGCGTCACATCGTTCTTAGGTCCCGATGCGACGGAAAATGGATACATCACACCGGCGATTGGCTTGTAGGAGCCGAGATCAAAGGCGTTTTCCCGCACCGAGCCACGAATGAATTCCTGAGTCTCCTTGCGGATTTCCAGGTACGTGTCCGGATCGAGGTAGTAGTAGATAATGTCGCCATCTTTCAGCGTGACCTTAAGCCGGAGGGCATCGTCGCCGTCGACGACATCGTGGCCGAGATATTCGACAACGTTGCCTTTAGCCTTGTAATCCACGAGTGGACCGTCGAAGTCGGAATCAATGAGGAGATCGCGTGCGTCGTCTTCACCCATCAGTTCGGGATCTTTTCGACCGCCGAAAGGCTGGATCTGCCAGGCCTTGGAACCGTCATACGCCTGCACGGCGGTCATACCTTGCAACGAAAATGTTTCGCGAACCAGATTGGGGCGCATGTTTTCCTGACCCGACATGGCCGTGATGCCACCGCCAATAAGTTTGCCAGTCATGCGCCAGGTCTTGACGGCTTTGATTTTGTCCAGCCCTCCCTTGGCTTCGATATTCTTGTTGACCAATTCTTCCGCGGTTTGAGAAGAAGCAGAAAGGTTGAGGGAGAGAACTGCGAGCAACAGAACCAGCCAGTAACGCATGCAACGTGCTCCTATGTGGTAGAAACAGCCAGATTCCCGAGGAAACGATACTTTACGCTCCTTTAGACGCAATTGCCAAGTGCTTGGGAAGCAAGCCAGAAAGGTTGGTTCGAAAGCCTCGATGCGACCATGATTCGCGAGGCAAGGGTCGACAATTCATGAAACCAAGATAAGGCCTCGCTGAACGGGGAAACACAAAGGTCAAGCAGGCAGGTGAGAACTGGGAGTGAACACAAAAGCAGAATTGCTAAGGAAGGAAAACCACTGGGCAACAAGCCCACGGAAATCAGGCAAGAAAAAAAGCAGGAAGGCGCTGACTGTCTGTGGGAGACGGCGACTGTGGCGGCCATCTCAATCCCGCATGAGGAAGAACCTGGAACGCAGGCCGCCACGCGGCGAACGCTCAAAGTTCAGGATGCGCTAGTCGTAAGCGGTGGCAGGAGCCTGGGTGGGGAACTCCATGAACCTTGGGACCCAATCTTCCATCACCGGCAGGTGCTCGCGTGCGTCCGGCGCGCTCAAAGATTTCACGTTACTGTATTTGGGGTCCTGATAGTTTGTAACTTTGCCACTTGCGATCGCGTCCAAAACCTGTTGAACTCCAGCTTCGATCTTCCAGACCGGCTCGAATCCAAGGACTTCTCTGATCCGGCGGAACTCGACCCGGTAATTTCGGCGATCGACGTTGTCCTCGGTGCAGCGCAGAACCGATCCCGGTACCATGGCTTGAATGAGTTCGCCGACTTGGCCCAAGGTCCGGTTCTGCTCATCACATCCAACATTGAAGACGAGCGCGGAAACCGATTCCCGTCTGGCATCCAAGGCCGAAACCACGGCACGCCCGGCGTCGTGCACATGCAGGAACGGCCGCCACTGATCCTTACCGTAAACCGTAATTACTTTTTCGACCAGCGCCTTGGCGGCGAGGAGATTCACGACCAGATCGAAGCGGGTGCGGCCGGACAGACCATAAATGGTTCCGAACCGCAGAATGACTGGCTCGAAGCCATCGCCGCATAAATCCAATAGAACGTTCTCGGAAGCAATTTTGCTGCGTGCATAGAGTGAAACCGGGTTGAGCGCCGACCGTTCGTTCAGAACCTGGTCGCTGGCTCCGTAAACCGAACAGCTGCTGGCAAAAACGAATCGCGAAATCCGGTTTCCCTTGGCGACCTGGGCAATCATGCGAGTCGCGATCAGATTGATCTGGATGGTCAATTCCTCATCAAGAGCGCACGCCGGATCGCCGACCAGTCCGCCAAGGTGAATCACCGACTTCATTTCCCGCATGGCGGCAACCACGGTATCGACGTTGCGAAAGTCTCCGCGATGAATCTCCAGGTTGGGATGCTGCATGACCGACTGGATTGTTTCTTCTCCATACAGGAAGCAATCCAAAACGCGAACGTGATATCCCCGGTCCAGCAACTTTGGAAGCAGAGCAGATCCGATGTAGCCTGCGCCCCCGATCAGCAACACGCTTTGCCGGTCTCGTTCTACCGATGCTCGCAGCAGCTGATTCTCGCGAATTACGAGATACTTCCACAGTTTTGCCCAGAGCCTGGCTGCAAGCAGAAGCACAGACCCAATAACCAAAGCTAATAGTAGAGAAGAACGCGGAAATGCGGGTTGCAATCTTATGACGTACAAACACAGTGCGACCACCGAAAAGAGCAGGGCCGTCGATTGCAGAATTACGAGCGCTTTGTACTTCCCGCTGTAGGAGCGTCCCTTGGTATAGAACCCCATCGTGTAGAACAGGAAGGGGCCGATCACGCTGATCAGAACAGCAGCAGAAGGCCACACTTCGGCCATCGAACGCAAACGCAGGTGGCGAAATAATATCTGTGGAAGAAGCCCGAACAATAAAGCTGCGTTTAACATTGCGAGGTCAGCTAGAACTCGCACCAGAATTTCAAGGCGGACACTCGACTTTCGCATTGCTGCTCTATCCTCCACAAAAAAGCAAACTTGACGGTTGGACTTTTACTCGCGACTAGGCCGTGGCCAGTTCCATTACGCGCTTGACCGCGTCGCAGGTTCTCTGGAGATGGGCATCGAGAAGTGTCGGATGAACCAGGAACATGAGACTGGTGTCGCCCAGTTCGCGAGCCATCGGTAAAGGTGACGACGGCCGCATCTCTTCTGCAAAGGCGCGCTCAAGGTAAATTTCGCTGCAGCTTCCGGAGTAGCAAGGCACGCCGGCAGCCGCGATCTCTGCCATGATCCGGTCACGGCTCCATCCTCGGCGCAGGCGTTCGGGTCGCACGAACACGTAATACTTGTAATAAGAGTGTCCGACCTCTGAAGGCGGGACAGTAACCCGCAGCGCCGGCATCGAGCGGAAGCACTCGGTTAGTTGTGCCGCATGTTTGCGGCGGATCGCGACCCACTCCGGCAGTTTTCGCAGCAGCACCCTTCCCAGAGCCGACTGCATTTCGGTCAATCGCCAATTGGTGCCGAATGATTCATGCTGCCAGCGAAATCCCGGCGGATGTTCGCGCTGAAATACCGCATCGTAGCTCTTGCCGTGATCCTTGTAGCTCCAGGCCCGGTTCCAGAGCTGCGCATCATTCGTAGTAACCATGCCGCCTTCGCCGCCGGTCGTCAGAATTTTGTCCTGGCAAAAAGAGAATGCCGCAATGTGTCCCAGTGAGCCTACGGACTTTCCCCTGTAAGTCGCGCCATGGGCCTGGGCACAATCTTCTATAACTTTCAGGCCATGCTCTGCCGCTAATTCAAGAATCGGATCCATGTCGCACGGCCATCCCGCTAGATGAACCGCAATGATGCCTCTGGTTCTCGCGGTGATCGCCGCTCGAATAGTTTCCGCCGTAATATTCTGACTGTCGCGATCCACATCGACGCAAACCGGCCGCGCGCCGCGCATCACCACACAACTCGCGGACGCGATGAAAGTGCGCGATGTTGTAATAACTTCGTCTCTGGCTCCAATTCCCAGAGCGTGGAGAGCCAATTCCAAAGCCAGCGTTCCGTTGGCAACGCAGATGCCATGTTTNGTCCCGACAAANTCGGCAAACTCGTTCTCGAACTGACGTCCTTCCTGCCCCGTCCAATAGTTCACCTTTCCGGAACGAAGCACAGAGGTCACCGCCTCGATTTCATCGCTCGCGAAATAAGGCCAGGGTGAAAATGGCAAGAACTGGGACGCAGGTGATGGCGTGACTGTTTGCTGAACTGTCGCTGTGGTCATAGGTTTTGAAAATGGAAGGGCCAGATTCACCACGGATGCAAAAATACTTGCCCAACGCGCCGAACAACGCGCGCCTCGCATACAGAAACAACGCCAGAACTGTGGATTGATTTAATGCGCCGATGCCGTCATGACTTTTGGTTTTGCCGGAACTCCCATCACGGTTGTACCTGGCGCAACGTCTTTGTTGACCATGGCTCCGGATCCGACCACCGCATGATCTCCAATGGAGACGTATTGCAGAATGGCCACGTGTGTGCCGACTAAGACACCCTTGCCGATCTTCACGCCGCCGGAAATCGCGGTGATGGGGTTGACCACCGATCCAGCGCCGATCGTGGCTTCATGGCCGATCGTGCAGCTCAGATTTACCATGGCAAATTCTTCAATCTTGACATTGACGGTCGCAATCGTCCCCGCACAGAGCATGCTTCCTTCAGAAAACTGGCAGGATTTGTCATATTTCACGCTCGGGTGGATTAGGGTGGGCCACTGAATCCGTGGAAAACGCTGCTTTAGTTCCTGCCCCAGGCGCAAGCGGACTTCCGGATTGCCAATGCCCATCGCCAGACCGTCAACATGGTTCTTCTCGAGCCAACTGAAGTCACCAAGTATGTCTGAATCGCGTTCGCTCATCTTCGTTTTGTCGCTCACCAAGAAACCGGCGACTTCCATGGATTCCGCGCGGTCCTTCGCTGAGGGATCGTGCGCGATATCAGAAATCAACCAGGCCACTTCTCGCGCAAATCCTCCCGCTCCGATAATTGCAATTCGTTTGCTCTTCATCACGCATTTCCCCCCTTATGTTTGACTCCTACACCAAGAAACTCAGGCATGGTCACGTGTCCCGATTTCGCGATCCCGTCGCGCCGGAAAACCTGCCTCACGGTTGCCGCCAGGATGCGAAGGTCGAGCCAGAAGCTCTGGTTGTCCACGTACCAAAGATCAAGGGCAAATTTCTTCTCCCAATCGAGAGCGTTCCGCCCGTTCACTTGCGCCCATCCCGTAATACCCGGCCGAACCTCGTGGCGGCGCATCTGCTCATCAGAGTAGCGTTCCAGATACCTCGCCAACAGCGGGCGCGGACCGACGATACTCATTTCCCCGCGTATCACGTTGATCAGTTCTGGCAACTCGTCGAGACTCGTACTGCGAAGAAACCGTCCCAATCGTGTCAGTCGATCGGCATCGGGAAGCAATTGACCGTTTCCATCGCGAGCATCGGTCATGGTCCGAAACTTCAAGCACGCGAACCGCGATCCCAGCCAGCCCGCTCTCTCCTGCCGAAACAAGATGGGAGCACCCAAACAAATCCTGATGAGGATCGCGAGCAACGCCAGCAGTGGAGAAAGCAGCAGCAGGCCAGTCGTGGCCACAACAATGTCGAAAACTCGCTTGCTCCCCGGAATGGATTTCACAAGTGGAATCGAAGTTGGCGCTTGCTCCCCGGATATCAGTTCGCGATATAAGTGCACCAGCGCATCCCACACCACTTCAGGGCGGAAGTCGCGTTCCACTCGCTCGCGGCCAGCCTTCCCCATCCGCAATCGCAATTCTGGATCAGCCAAAAGAGTATCCAGAGCGCTTGCCAGCGACTTCGTATCGCCGCAAGGCACTATGATTCCGGTGACGTCGTCAAGCACTGAATCCGCTGCCCCCGTCGCATTCGTGGTCACAACGGGTACGCCGCTGGCCTGCGCTTCTAGCGGAACTCCCGGAAATCCCTCGCGATAAGTGGGCAGTGCCAGCACGTCCATCAGCGAGTAATAAGGAGCAGTGTCGCTGACAAAACCCGGCCGGATCACTGCCGGCTCGGACAAAATGTACCGGCGCACTTCCGGTTCGACCGGGTCACCCGGTTCAAAGTCTCCCACCAGCAGCAGACGCAGACCGGGATGACTTCGCACCAACAATTGAAACGCTTCGATAAGCTGTCGGATGCCTTTGTCTCTCACGAACCGGCCGACAAAGCCGACCACCAGAGCGTTTGGCGAAATTCCAAGTTGTTTGCGCAGTGCGTTCGTTTCCCGAGAATGGCGATTCGCAACGGAAAATCGATGCAGGTCGACTCCGCCGCTCCCTTTTCCCAGCACAGTGGTTTTTGTCGCCGAGACTAGTCCCAGGCTGATCGCGCGCGTCCGCAGACTGGAACTTACGCACACCACTCGATGCGCGCAGGCGCAAGCGATCCACTCCGCCGTCCACAAAACAGCGCGCTTGAGTCCGGTCGCAGTCTCGAGCCGCAACCCACGAAGCGTGTAAACGCGGTGCGGAACCCGCGCCAGCCAAGCCGCGATCCCTGTCAAGAGACCAGCTTTGGGCGTGCTCGCATCCACGATCGTAGGCCGGAGTTGAAAGATGACACGCCCGATCCTCCACAGAGATATCAAATCCTTTGCCGGAGAAATCTCGCGCTCAATCGGGACCGCAAAGCTCTGAACCAT
>JGI12269J14319_10002892_pt1 | contig 16372 bp, 12 predicted proteins | sample PeaSoiSIISIP2007_FD_14319 | JGI IMG/M metagenome (IMG submission 14319) | reverse complement strand
TATAGCCAGAAGGACGTCACCGAAGTCGCCAAGGTCTTCACCGGCTGGACCCTCAAGCAGCCGCGCCAGGGAGGCGGTTTCGAGTTCAACCCGCGCACCCACGAGCCCGGCCCGAAGTACGTGCTGGGCAAGGTCATCAAGGAGCGCGGCGAGAAGGAAGGCGACCAGGTGCTCGAAATGCTGGCCAAGAGCCCGCAGACAGCGCACTTCATCAGCTTGAAGCTGGCTGAGCGCTTCGTTTCCGACGAGCCGCCGCCGGCGCTGGTCGACCGCATGGCCGAAACCTTCCGCAAGAAAGACGGTGACATCCGCGAAGTGCTGCGCACGCTCTTCCAGTCGCCCGAGTTCTGGTCACCCGAGGCTTATCGCGCCAAGGTGAAGACGCCGCTGGAATTCGTGGTCTCGGCGGTACGCGCTTCCGGCGTGGACGTTGAGAACCCCATGCCGCTGGTGCAGAACCTGAACCGCATGGGTATGCCGCTTTATGGTGCACAGCCGCCCACTGGGTACTCCATGAAAGCGGAAACCTGGGTGAACTCGGCGGCGCTGCTGAGCCGCATGAACTTCGCGCTGGCGCTGGGAGCCGGGCGGATGCGGGGATTGAACTTCGATGCCGCTCGCATCCTGCAGAACGGGCAAGCGCCGCCGGATCGGACAGGCGCGCTGGCAGCGCTGGAGGCGTCATTGCTCGCTGGCGATGTGTCGAAGAACACGCACGACACCATCCTGCAGCAGATGAATGATCCCCAGGTCACCGGCGTGCGGCTCGATGATTCCACCCGGCCGCCCAACGTGGGCGTGCTCGCCGGCCTGCTGATGGGCTCGCCGGAGTTTCAAAGAAGATAGTGGGAAGTTGAAAGTGGTAAGTGGAAAGTGCAATGGTTCAAGCCAAGCGCTAAGAGCCAAAAGCCAAGAGCTAGTGGCTAGGAGTTAGTAGCCAGGAGCTGTCATCCATGTCCATCACCCGCAGAATTTTTCTGAAGAACGGTGCGCTGGCGCTGGTGGCGACCACCGCCATCCCCAGCTTCCTCACGCGTACGGTTTGGGGCGTCGACGGCACGAGCCGCAAGCGCCTGGTGGTGCTATTCCAGCGTGGCGCCGCTGACGGGCTGAACATAGTGGTGCCGCACGGGGAGTCGGCGTATTACCAGATGCGGCCGTCGATCGCCATCCCGCGCCCGAACCGCGGGCAAGAATCCTCGATCGACCTGGACGGTTTCTTCGGGCTGCATCCATCGATGGCATCGTTCAAGCCGCTATGGGACGAGAAGCGCCTGGCCATCGTGCACGCCGCCGGCTCGCCCGACAACACCCGCTCGCACTTCGACGCGCAGGACTACATGGAATCCGGCACGCCGGGCGTGAAGTCCACCGACGATGGCTGGCTCAACCGCGCGGTGCGCCAGCCCGAGCCGGGTGCGAGTCCCTTCCGCGCCATCGCCATGGGCGGCACGCTGCCGCGCGCTCTGGCGGGCACGGCGCCGGCAGTAGCCATCGGCAACATCAATGAATTCGGCGTGGGCGGACGCGGTCCCGCCGCCGCTCCGCTGACCAATACTTTCGAAGCTATGTATTCGCAGTCGGTGGACACGGTGCTGCACGGCACCGGCCAGGAGACCTTCGAGGCGGTGAAGATGCTGAAGGCCGCCGACCCAGCGCGCTATACCCCGGCGCGCGGCGCCAATTATCCGCGCGGACGCTTCGGTGACAGCCTGCGGCAACTGGCGCAGCTCATCAAGGCCAACCTCGGCGTGGAAGTCGCGTTCGCTGACATTGGCGGCTGGGACCACCACGTGAACGAAGACGCCGTGCAGGGCCAGCTTGCCAACGTGCTGCGCGACTTCTCGCAGTCCATCGCCGCCTTCTGGACCGACCTCGGCGATCTCGGCGAGGACACCGTGCTGGTCACCATGTCGGAATTCGGCCGCACCGCGCGCGAGAACGGCAACCGCGGCACCGACCACGGCCACGCCAACGTGATGTTCGTTGTCGGTGGACCGGTGCGCGGCGGGCGAGTCTACGGACAATGGCCGGGGCTCGACCAGTCCCAACTCAACGAAGGCCGCGATCTGGCGCTGACCACCGACTTCCGCCGCGTGCTCGGCGAGGGCGTCCAGCGCCACCTCGGCAACAAGGACCTGGCCACCATCTTCCCCGGATTCGAGAACGATCCTCGGCGCTTCCTGCGGCTGCTGGGCTGATCGGGTACGTAGAGAGACGCAGCATGCTGCGTCTCTACAATCAATCTTTATATTGTCATCCTGAGCGAGGGAGGGCTCCCGCCTGGTTTTTTCAAGGCGGGAGACCCGAGCGAAGGATCTTGGTTTTTTTCTGCGCTGCCGACAGCGTATCCTTACCTCCGCCCAGGAGGCACTCCGATGAGAACACTACTGCTGACGGCGCTGATGGCCCTGGCGCCCGTGGGGGTTGCGATGGCTCAAGACCGCATGCCGGAGATCCCGGCCGACAAGATGACCGAAGCTCAGAAAAAAGCGGCAGCAGAATTCGCCGCCGGCCGCCGCACCCGCGTCTTCGGTCCGTTCGTTCCGCTGCTGCGCAGCCCGGAAGCGATGTTGCGCACGATGGCCATGGGCGATTACCTGCGCTTCAAGAACGTGCTGCCGGCCAAGCTCAGCGAGTTCGTCATCCTGATAACCGCGCGGCAGTGGACGCAGCAGTACGAGTGGGACTATCACTATCCCATCGCCCTCAAGGCCGGCTTGAGTGCGGAGATCGCCAAAGCCCTGGCCGACGGCCGCCGCCCGCAGAACATGCCCGCCGACGAGGAACTGGTGTACGACTTCCTCACGGAATTGCACGACACGAAAAGTGTGAGCGACGCGACCTACGCCCGCGCGGTGGCCCGCTTCGGCGAGCAGGGCGTCATCGACATGATCGGCGTCAACGGCTACTACACCTTTCTGGCCATGGTGATGAACACGGCGCGCACCGCCCTGCCGCCGGACCACAAGCCGGCGCTCCCCGAGTTCCCGCGCTGAGCGTGCTGCCGAAACCACCTCACGAACGAAACGGGCTAACCCTGCATTCGTGAAACTCTCGCGGCAGGGCTAACATCTCGCCTGCATCCCTGCACCGGACAGCCCACTCCAGCAGGCTGCGGTACTGGTCGAACCTGACAATGTTTCCCAGCCACTCCGCGCCGGATGAGGTCGTAATCACAACCACGTTCGGTACGTCGCACGGTCCGACGCAACCACTGATGGTTAACTGAACTCGCTTCAGCAATCCCCGTTTCCGCCACTCCGTCTTAAGCCATTCCACAGGGACTTCTGGCAACCCGCGTTCAGTATTGCCGCAACAGCATCCCCGGCAGATCGTAACCTGTCCGATCACCAGGCGTTTCGTTTTGAGCGGGCAATCCTGGTGCGCGTTCACAGTCGTTGACCAATTTTCCAATAATCCACCAGAAGCGCCTCGATCCAACAAACCATTGAGTCGATCAAATACGTCTTGTAACCGCTCAGAGGAGACCAACGGTGCCGCCACCGAGATTCACCATACTGTGGTGGGTATGCAGCCCGCAAAAAACCAGCGGGCCGGGACTCAAACGATGCCCCGGCTACTTAATGTACCGACGCAGGACCTCGACCACCTGCTCCGCTGCCTGGGCCTCCGAGGAATTGGCCTTCGCATTGGGGCTCAGCACGTGACACTTGATCTCGCCTTCAATGATCTCCGCCATTAAGCTGTTGATTCCTCCTCGACAGGCGGCCACTTGCTGAAGGACGGATGCGCAATCCTGATCTTGCTGGATAGCCTCCTTGATGCCATCGAGTTGTCCCTGAACGCGATTGATACGCGTAATAAGCTCTTTCTTGGCGGCGGTAATGTGACTCAATTGATGTGACCCTCCGGTACACCCTTGGGAGTTTCTTGTTCCCAGTCGGGAACGGAAGAAAAAATAAACTATACTCTTGACAGTATATGGCAGTCCTGTTTACCCTGTCCAGGTTGCATCGATCCTCGGTAAGCGAGGCTCCCGCGTAACACACAGGCCACTGCCCAACGGCTTCGAAAGAAGCTGGCAGTAAGGGTACAGCAGGAACTCCCGGGCTAAGGGTTTTCCTAATGTGGCTGAGGTTTAGGCCTCTAACGGTGCGCGGTGCTGAAGCTTGAACCAGTGGGGAAAAGAAGGGCGACTCCTGCGGCTCCGTCCATGCGGCGAGCCGTAACGAATCTTCCATTGATTCCTTTCTGCTGGGAGACGGCTTTTGTCTCCCGTTCCAGCCTCACCCGCCCACCAGCAAAACTTATGACAGAAATCAAGCAGTTGGACGACAAGCCTCCGAGTACCGGCGGCAATCTGTCGTAGAAGGCCAGACGTGACCCGATAGCTCTCCTCAGCTATCGCCTCACCTCTGCTCTTCTACGGAACGAACAACCGAAGATGCAGAGGGTCCGAGGCGGCTTAGCTTCAAGGCTCCAACCTCGAACGCCCTCCCGCTCATAACACCAGAGTGCTGTGCTTGCGGCTCCTGCGGTGCGCCTGCGCCAGCCCGAAGCCAGGCGCGCGCGTGCGGCGGATGCCTGCACTCACGGGAGGTGGACCATGCCGGAAAAAGTGGTTGCAATTTCCACGGCAGGCATTCCTGCCAAATCGCCAGTGGTACGCGGCCGCGTGGTTCGCAGGAAATGGGCCTATCACCTACTCACTTTCCTGATGGTCTTCGGGCCGGGGCTGATCGTGATGGAAGCCGACAACGACGCCGGCGCCGTGTCTACCTATGTTCAGGCAGGGGCGCAATACGGTACCAGGCTGCTGTGGCTGCTGCTGTTGCTGTTGCCGGTCACCTATTTCATGCAGGAGATGGTGGTTCGGCTCGGCATTGCGACCGGCGAAGGCCATGCCGCCATGATCTACAAGCGTTTCGGCAAGTGGTGGGGGCTGTTCTCGCTCATCGATTTGGAACTGGTCAACTTCCTCACCCTGGTCACCGAGTTTGCCGCGATTGCCTTGGCGCTGAGCCATCTGGGGATTTCGCCGAACCTCGGCGTTCCCGTCGCGGCGGCGGGGCTTATTGTTGTTGTCCTGACCGGTAGCTATCTGCGCTGGGAGAGAACCGTGGTGTTCCTGTGCCTGCTGGACCTGGCCTGGCTGTTCATTGCGCTGCGGGTGCGGCCATCGTTCAGCGAGATCGCCCACAACACCCTGCTGCCCGGAATTCCGCAAGGTGGCGTGACTGCGAGTCTGGTGTTTTTGGTGGTCGCAATCGTAGGTACGACCATTGCTCCCTGGCAGTTGTTCTTCCAGCAGAGCTGCATCGCGGACAAACGGCTGCGCTTTGCGGATCTGAAGTGGGCGCGGTTGGACACGCTGGCCGGTGCGGTGTTCACCATCGTGGTCGCCGCCTGCATGATGATCGCCGGCAATGCCGCAAAGATGCACGGCGTCCACTTCGACGATCCGGCGCAGATGGCCAATGCGTTACACCTGATCACCGGCGAAGGCATCCGGTTGGGGATTCTGTTGCTGATGATCAACGCGGCCGTGCTCGGCACGACGGCCATTTCGCTGTCGAGTGCTTGGGCTTACGGAGAAGTGAAAGGCTGGCCGCACAGCCTGCAGATGCCGGTCAGGAAGGCGCCGGGATTCTACGCCACCTATATCGCCGGCGTCGGCCTGGCTGCGGCCATCGTGTTGATTCCGCGCGCGCCGCTGCAATTGATCATCCTGGGCGTGCAGGTGCTGGCTGGGATCATGCTGCCCGCGGCGATTATCTTCCTCCAACTGCTGCTCAACGACCAAGAACTGCTCGGCGAGCACTACGCAAACAAGCGCTGGAATAACCGGGTGAACTGGACCATCATCATCGTCCTCTTCATCCTTTCGCTGATCCTGGCGGCCCAGGTGGTCGCCCCAAATCTGTTCCCTGCGTCGTAGGGACAACTAATTAGGAGGTGCAACATGCATTTCTTGCCCGCAATGATGAACGTGGACAGGAATGAGGTGCCGGAGAATCACTATGTGGTGGTCCATCCGCTCTACGATCTGCCCGAGGAGAAGGTCGATGCTTCCAAGCTGGGGCGGATCAAGATGACACGGAGCGTCAAGCTCTCGCTGCTGGCGCTGCGCGCTTATCTTGCCGTGATGACCCTGCTGGTGGTCTATCACGTGATCGATCTGGCGGGAGTCCTCGGGCGGTCTTCGCACTGAGCCGCCGCACGGTCAGAATGGAACCAATATTGGCCGATTTCTGGGGAAAACAAATCCGAGAAAGGAGGGAAATGACAATGTGCTGCACAACTTTGATCGCTCAGGAAGCAACGATGGCGACGACGGATCTCACGCGTGCTGTCCGCTGGGAAGTATGCTGGCCGCAACAGGAAGAGCCGCGGGCAGGACAGACGCCCCTACGCATGAGCTGGGTCGTGGCCACCGACAGCTACGGCAGGCGGCAGCTCCGGATGCAATGGGAGCCGGCCGCGGAAAAATAACGTCTGTGGACCGGGGGCTGTAACGCTCCTTTAACTAACCAAGAGCATACTGGTGGATTGGACTGTGGGTAAACGAGACCGCAAATCGATGGGTTGGATGGCAAGGACGGTGCTGGCCGCATGGTGGCTGATGGCCGCGGCGGCCGGCACCATCCCTGCGTTCGCACAGCAGCCGGATGCGCCTCTGCCCAATGGCGGCGCTCCCGCTGCAAGCGCGGACGATTCGGCCAGCCCTCCCACGAATGATGACGATCCCGATTCGATGTTCCCGCATTTTAAGGACACTCGTTTCTGGCTCTCGGGCCAGGCGAATTTCATCTTCCAGACGCATCCTCCGTTCCCGGCCCTGTACAGCGGTAAGAACAGTTTGCAGCCCAACTACGAGAAGGCCACCTCCCGAGTGATGACGCTCTACACCGGCGTGCGGCTCAACAATTCCACCGAGCTTCTGGTTGATGTCGAAGAAGCGGGAGGGGCGGCGCTCAGCACCGGCCTGGGGCTGGCCGGGAATACGGATCTGGACATTGTGCGCAATCCGCTGTTGAGCAAGGCACCCTACCTCGGACGCGGCATGATCCACAAGGTCTTTGCGTTAAGCAAGGACAAGGTCGAGAACGAGCGCAGCTTCCTGTCGCTATTCGAGGAACTGCCGCGCCGCCGCCTGGAAATTCGCTTCGGCAAGTTCAGCATGCCGGATTTCTTCGATGTGAATTCAGTGGGCTCCGATACCCACCTGCAGTTTATGAACTGGACCGTCGACAACAACGGCGGGTGGGATTACGCCGCCGATACGCGCGGCTATACCGTGGGTGTCATGGCGGACTTCGAGGACCGCAACTGGGGTCTCCGCTTTGCCGAAGCGCTCATGCCGAAGGTTGCCAACGGAATTGATCTGGTGTGGCGGCCGTGGCAGGTTCATGCGGAGAATTGGGAGTTCGAACTGCGCCGCGGCGTCCTGCCGAAGAAATCCGGCGCCGTCCGCGTTCTGGCATATACCAACTACGCCAATATGGGCATCTACCGCGATGCCGTGGCCCAGTTTCAGGAGGGATTGGTCCCGGTCCCGGAAATCACCAACCACCCCTGGCACGTCACGCGCAAGTATGGCTTTGGCGTTAACCTGGAGCAGAATCTCACGCGCTACCTGACTGCCTTTGGGCGCTTTGGCTGGAACAACGGCAAGACGGAATCCTTCGCCTACACCGAAGTCGATCAAACCTTCGCGGGAGGCGTTGGGGCCCGGGGCGCCCTGTGGCATCGCCGCTACGACCGCGCCGGGCTAGCCCTCGTCACCAACGCCATTTGTAAGGACCACCAGCGATACCTTGCCGATGGAGGCCTGGGCTTCCTTCTGGGCGATGGAAGACTGACCTACGGACGGGAGAACATCGTCGAATCGTATTACACGGCGCACGTCTGGCGCGGCATCTATGTGGCTCCCGGCCTGCAACATATCGTCAACCCCGGCTACAATCGCGACCGCGGACCCGTGCTCGTGCCTTCCTTCCGCGCCCACGTGGAGTTCTAGAAAGAGGCCAGCTACACCTGCACGTAGACCTCATCGCCTTCCAGTTTGATGGGATATATGGCGATGCGGGCGCTGGGATTCTGCCCGGCTTGGCCGGTCTTGGGGTCCCACATCCAGCCGTGCCAGGGGCAGACGACTTTGTTGTCGGCGATGACGCCTTGGCCGATCGGTCCGCCGCGGTGCAGACAGACGTTGTCCATGGCAGAGATGGTCCCGCTGACGTTGGCGACGCAGATCACCTTGTCGCCGAGCGGCATCTCCTTGGCCTCGCCGTCTTCGGGGAGGTCAGCCTTGCTGCAGAGTCGGACGAAGTCGGGCATGAACTTCCTCGCCGCGGATCGCCTGCCCCGAGCGCAGTCGAGGGGCCGATGAACGCGGATTAAAACCGAATCATTTTACAGCGGGGCGACTTCAGGCGCGACAAGGTCGCGCCCGGACGGGCGGGAGCGCGCGTCCCCACGTGATTTGTCTGATTGTTGAGTGCTGACTGCTGAGCGCTTATTTCGGCGCCAGCGTCTGCGCGATCATCACCTGCCGCTTGAAGTCTTCGACCATGCTCTCGTCGAGGCGGACTTCCGTCGGCCGCTTGGCCACCGACATCTGGTCGATTTTGTCCTGCAGTTTCAGCAACGCGTAGAACAGGTTCTCAGGGCGCGGCGGGCAGCCGATCACGTAAACGTCGGTAGGCACGATGCGGTCCACCCCCTGGAGCACGGCGTACGTGTTGAACGGCCCGCCCACCGACGAGCACGCGCCCATGGAGATCACCCACTTGGGCTCGGGCATCTGGTCATAGATGCGCTTCACCACCGGCGCCATTTTGAGCGTAACCGTGCCGGAGACGATCATCAGGTCGCTCTGCCGCGGCGAAGGCCGGAAGACCTCGGCGCCGAAGCGCGCGATGTCGAAGCGCGAGGTGGAGGAGGCGATCATCTCGATGGCGCAACAGGCCAAGCCAAAGGTCATCGGCCACAGCGCCGACTTGCGCGCCCAGTTGAAGACGTAGTCCACCGTGGTGATGAGGAAGTTCTTCTCGAACTTGTTCTGTAGCCAGCCCATGCAGGCCCCTTTTCCGCGGGGAATCCAGACTTTTCAGTCTAGGGGACGGGTGCGGGGGTGTCAACGGCGGGGCGGGTATGGAACAACACGGGACGGATTCTGCACCCCCTGGCCCAGGCGACTGCACCGTTTCGTGTGCGTCTGATGGCAAGCGGCCCCCGCTCAGACGGTCGCCCTAAGACGCAAAGGGACGAGGTGCGTCTGGCATAAGGGGTACGGGGCCAGGGGCATCGCGCACCGCCCGCGCAGACCGAGCGGATCGGCTCGCCGCGCACCCCGGCGCGAGAACCATCCACGCTGGATTCCTGCGAGGATTTGTTCTGTTTCTGGAACAAGCGTCAAGTTTTCCTTGACAGACGGACCGTGTGGGTTATTTTGGCGTGAAATTATTCCGACCCCTACCTCGGGCTCAATAGTTTGATAAGGCCCAGGCCCAGAGGGAGCACCGCATGCAACGCACAAGCTTCAACACAGCTGCGAATCGTATCGCTCTTCTCAGCATTGGAATTGTCGCGTTGTCTTGGCTTTTGGCCAAACTCGGAAGTCCATATCAATTCTTGGCGCTGGTTGGAATTGTTTCTGCCGGAGTTTTGCTCCTGATAGAGGCAGCTATCTTGCATCGCGGAATCCGCCACGCCCAGCGTGAGCGGGAAAGAGTTCGAACACTTGACCGCGAAACGGAAGGAAAAAATAGCGGACTCACTATTGAAACCGATTTTGCCCACTCGGCGTTACAAGGCACCGGAATACTATGCAGTGTGGATTTTAGACTTGTTTGCGAATCACGCCGCGTGGAATCATGCAAATCAGTTGTTGCACATTTTTAGAGACACCCAATCGCAAACGGTCAAGCGCTATGCCGCGCTTGCTATCGGAAACTGCGGTTCGCGATCGGAGGCCGTAGTTTTCAAGGAGCATATAGCGGCGGCAACGCCGCTTACCCGTACAGCCATTCTGATCGCAAGTGCAAGGTTGCCGCGCGACGAACGAACACATTGGCGGAGAAGCCTAACTTTGAGTGATCCGCTAGAGAAGGCAATCCCATAACTTCCAGTGTTGTCCCCTCCGTGTTTCACCTGCCGCCTTGGGCGATTCGCGGAACGCACACGCGCACGCGAAATCAGAGCAGCAGCCCTGTCGCGCGCAACTAGCTCCACTGCGCGTCCCGGCGAAGAGAGTAACAAGAGATTGGGGTTGTCAACCCAAATAACGCTCGCTGTTCTGGAAACGGAACAGACCTTTACCACGTGGAAGACCCAAGGTGAAATCAGAGTACGCAACGTGCCCCCTGGGGAGCGCGCACCCGACCCGCCTCCTCTCGCACCAACGGCCCGCCAGGTGCTAGCCCTCGCCGTCGCCGAATATGCACACAAAACGGTGCGCTCGCCTGGGCCAGGGGGTGCAGAATCCGTCCCGTGTTGTTCCATACCCCGTCAACGGCGGGGCGGGGTAGTCTACATGACGGGAAAAAGTGTCCCACCCGGTCACCGGGCACCCATCGCGCATCGCCAGTATTCATGCGGGCGCGGCGTACCCACGCGCATTTCAGCCAATATTTATGCGGGTCCGGGCGGGTCCGAGCGCTGCTTCGTCCTGGCCAGTATTCATGCGGGTCCGAGCGATGGGCGCGCCTGGGCGGGCGCGTTGGGGGTGCGGCGAGCCGAATCCGCAGTCACTCTGTCGCGTGTCTCGGCTAAGCTTGCATCTCCGCGCGGGCCTGCCGCACAAAGTTGACGAAACGGGAGGCGAGTTCTCGAATCCACGCGCCCTCCTTAAAGCGGACCGCCTGGCGTGGAATCAGGTCCTCGCCAACCCCAAGGGCAACCGCTCCCGCGGAAATGAAATGTGCGGCGGTGCTTTGCGTAACCCCGCCGGCAGCGACGAGAGGCACATGGGGCAGCGGGGCTTTGAGAGCGCGAATATACTTTTCGCCGCCCACATGCGAACAGGGGAAGACCTTTACAAAATCGGCGCCCGCGTTATGGGCGAGCAAGACCTCGGTGGGCGTCATTGCCCCGGGCAGCACGACGATCTCATGTTCAGCACAATATCCGGTAATCTCCGGGTCAAAACCCGGCCCTGTCAGAAACATGGCCCCGGCGTCCAGTTGACGGCGCGCCTCGTCTAATCCCGCGACGACCTCCCCTCCGACGATGAGCGAGGGGAACCGATGGGTAAGGTCGCGGATTACCCGGTGCGAGTTTGGGATGGTGGCCGCGATTTCTACGATCGGTATGCCCCCGGCCGCTACATTCTCAGCGGCAAAAATCGCTGCCTCCGCCGATTCCACGCGGATGGATGGAATCAAGCCAACCTCCCGAATCTGCTTCCGAATTTCTTCTCTGGTCACGCGCTTATCCTTTCGCCGTGGCTGGTGGCTGTCTATTGTTCATACACACTCCTCGACTCTTCGGGCGCGGGCAGTTGATCGGTCGGTCTCGCCCACCACACGTAGAAAGTCGGGAGCAGGAAGATACTCATCAGCAGGTCGGCGATCAGTCCGCCCACAATCACGATGGCGAAGGGCCGCTGCGAATCCGATCCTATGGCGTGGGACATGGCCGCCGGCAACAAGCCTAGCGTGGCGACCAGCATGGTCATCATGATCGGACGAAGCCTGCGCGTCGCTCCTTCAATGGCGGCTTCTCTCACCGGTCTTCCTCGGGCGCGCAACTGATTGATGTACTCGACCATGATGACGCCGGTCTGGACGGAAACACCGAACAGCGCCAAGAAGCCAACCCCCGACGAGACACTGAAATGCGTACCCGTGACGAGCAGTGCCAGAAGACCTCCGACACGCGCTACCAATACGTTGACCAGGTTTAACAAGGCCCACTTGGCGGAGCCAAAAGCGCCGTAAATGATCATGAAGATGAGGAAAACGGTTAAGGGCACGATAATCAGGAGCCGCGCCTCGGATCGCTTCTGGCTCTCGTATTCGCCCTCCCAGTCGATGTGGTAACCGGCCGGCAGCTTGACCTTCTCATTGACTTTCTTCATCGCCTCTTCGACGGCGTCTCCAAGGTCGCGGCCGCGAACACTATACTTGATGGCGATATAGCGCTGGTTGCCTTCACGATAAATTTCAGAAGCGCCATCTCGCTCTTCGATTTTGCAAAGTTGCGCCAGCGACACCCGTTCACCGCTCGGCGAAAGCAGGCGGATGTTTTGAATCGCTTCTTTCTTGTCCCGATACTGTGGCAGATAGCGCAATACCAAGTCGTAGCGCGCCTCACCCTGCAGGACTTGAGTGAGGGCATTACCGCCCACTGCGGTCTGGATCGCGTCCTGGACGTCGGCTACGTTGATCTGGTAGCGGGCGGCCTGCTGGCGATCCACGGTCACGTTCAGGTTCGGCTGGCCGAGCACTTGAAAAACTCCCAAGTCCTCGATTCCTTGGACTTGGCGCATGAGGCCGGCGATTTCATTGGCTTTATCCTCCAGGGTTTGCAGGTCGTCGCCATACACCTTGGTAGCCAGCTGCCCTTTCACCCCGCTGACAGCCTCTTCCACGTTATCGGCAATCGGCTGTGAGAAACCCCAAACCACACCGGGAATCTTCTCCAGCTCGCGGTTCATAGCAGCAATAAGTTCCTCTTTATTTTCATGAAATACGGGACGCCACTGTTCTTTCGGCTTCAGCCCGGCGTAATACTCAGTATTGAAAAAGCCAGTGGTGTCGGTTCCGTCATCCGGACGGCCGGCTTGACTCGTACACTCGGTGACCTCGGGGAAAGAGCAAAGCACGATTCGTGCCTGGTTGGATACTCGTATGCCCTCACTGGGTCCGGTGCTGGGCGCCAGTGTGCCACGCACCCAGAGCGCGCCTTCATCCAGATGCGGCAAGAATTCGGAACCGATCGTGTCGGTCAGTACCAGGTACCCGCTAATGCAAACGGCAATCATCGCCACCGCAGCCATCGCCCAACGATGATCGACCGTCCAGCCCAGTGCCCGCCGATAACGCTCCGTCAGCCAAACCAGCACGGGGTTCTGCCAGTCGCGAACCTCTTTGCGGAAAAGAAAACTCGCCAGGACGGGCGCGATCGTCATCGAGAAGATCACCGCGCCCAGCAGGGCAAAGGCCACCGTCCAGGCCATGGGACGAAACAACCTGCCTTCGACCCGCTGCAGAGTGAAGATCGGGAGATAGGCGGTGATGATGATGGCAATGGCATAAAAGACGGGCCTCTGCACCTCGTGCGCGGCAGAGCGTATCCTCTCTGCCACCGGCTTCCTCTGGTGGTTCTGGCCTATGTGGCGAATGATGTTCTCCACCATCACCACCGTGCCGTCCACCACCATTCCGAAATCGAGGGCCCCGAGCGAGAGCAGATTGGCAGGAATATGACGCAGGTCCAAACAAACCGAGGCGAACAACAGGGAAAATGGAATGGTCAGGGCAACAATTAATGCGCCACGCACGTTGCCCAGGAACAGGAGCAGCACCAGCGTCACCAGAATGAAGCCTTCGGTAAGGTTGTGCAGAACGGTATGGGTGGTGAAGTGAATCAGATCGCTGCGGTCAATGAAAGGAACAATCTTTACCCCGGGAGGCAGAATATGGTCGTTCAGCTCCTTCACTTTTGCGTGGAGCCCTTGGAGCGCCGCTTCGGCATCGGCGCCTTTCCGCATCGGCACCCATGCCGACACGACATCATCGTTATCGACGATCGTTCCATCCTCGCGGCGAATCGCCCGGGCAAACTGGCCGAGCCGGATCTTCGAGCCTTGCGAAACCACAGCAATATCTTTTACCCGCAGCGGCGTTCCGCTCTTGGTCAGAATGACCGTGTTCTCGATATCGTGCACGTTTCTGACCAGGCCCACTTCCCGAACATTGATTTCCTGCAGACCGGCTTCCACGAAGCTACCGCCTGCATTCACGTTGTTGTTGGTGAGTTGTTGCTCGACTTGTGCGAGGCTGAGGCCGTAAGAGATTAGCTTGTTCGGATCCACTCGAACCTGGTATTCGCGCGTGGGCCCGCCGAAGGTGGCAATGTCGACGATGTCCGGGACCGCCTTGAAATTCTTCTCGACGATCCAGTCTTCGATCGATTTCAGCTCCATCACGTCATATTGCGGATTGGTGCTGTGCAGGGTAAAGAAGTAGATCTGGCCGGCCGGGCTCCAGTCGGTACCCATCTGCGGTGACACCCCGGGCGGCAGGGTGGCTTGGCTCAGCCGCTCCAGAACCCGCTCCCGGTTCCAGTCGTTACTGGAGTCGTCGTCAAAAATCAGCTTGATGTCAGAAAGGCCGAAGATCGAGAACGAACGTAAGTGCACCACGTGGGGAATGCCGTTCAAGACGATTTCCAGCGGGACCGTGACCTGCTGTTCAACCTGCTCCGCCGAAATCCCAGGCCACTGGGTGATGACCTCGACATAGTTGTCCGCCACATCGGGATAGGCGTCCACCGGAAGACGGTGGAATGCGACCATACCGCCCGCGATCAGCAGCACCGTGAAGGCAAGAATCAGCAGCCGCTTGTCGAGGGCAAAATCAACAATTCGGCGAATCATCTATTGCTCCACCGTGTTCTGCAACACCAGCGCATTCTGAACCACCTGGGCTCCGGGCTGGATCCCCGAGACGATCTCCTGCATGTTCCCGGGAAGCATGCCGCCGGCGACGACTTCAAGGCGCCGGAAACGTCCATCCCCCAGAGGCACAAAGACCCAGGCGCGGTCGTGCAGGTGCAGAATTGCGGTCGCGGGAACCGCGGCGTGGGTTTCGATGGCCCGGCCGCGGAAAGTGGCAGTGACAAACATCCCAAGGCGCAGCAGTCCTGGATTCTCCACTTCCAGGCGGACTTTCGCGGTGCGGAGATTGGGGTCAAGAATCTCCCCGATGTTACTGATTCGGCCTTTCAGAACCTTGTCGGGATAGGCGTTCAGATGAATGTCGGCATAATCGCCAATATGAACTTGCGGGAGAGCATTCTCGTACACGTCGCAGACGATCCAAACATGAGACAGGTCAGAAATTGTGAAAGGGTTCGGGCCGGCTAGGCCTTGCACGCCCGCCGCGTTTGTCACTTGCTGGTCGGTGATCACACCCGACACCGGGGCATGGATGTCGACCAGTCCGGTGGGATGGTCCTTGTCCACGCCCAGCAACCGCAGGTGTTCGAGTGCAGTCTCCAGGGTGACCCGGGCATCTTGCTCTGCATCCTCGAAAACCTCCAGAGCACTCTTGGCGATGGCTCCGTTGTCAAACAAGAGCTGCGACCGTTCCAGTTGCACGCGCGCCAACCTTTCGTCGTTGACGGCCTTTCTGTAATCGGAGAACGCTCCGGCAACGTCACTGCTCTGAACCCGCAGCAACAACTGGCCCTTTTTTACGACGTCACCCAGCCGGGCATGTATCTCTACCACCTTGCCGGTGGCAAGCGAGATGACCGGTACGGTGCGTGCAATGTCGGGATTCACCACGCCGGTGACGTTCAATTCTGGCGCCGCCTGGTGCTCGCCCGCGGTGGCAAGCGAAAACCGCTCAGGATGGTCCACCTTGAAGTTGTTGGCATCCATGTCCGGCACGACGACTGCCGGCGGCGGAGCCTCCGCATTGGGGTCGGATTTGCTCTTGCAACCAACGAAGAACACGCCCAAGAGCAGACAAAGAGGTGCCGCCAGGACCAGGCCAGCAAATTTGGTTTTCATTGGACCACCTCCCGGCCCACGGCCAGATTCAATTGGGCAGCCGCCGTCAAGTAAGAGCCGACCAGATTCACGTAGTTCAGTTGCACGGCGCGGTAGTCGCTCTCTGCGTTCAAGAAATCAAGCAGGGAAGCCGCGCCATGTTGATAGGAGTAGTAGATCGTGTCCCGCACGCGCACAGACTGTTGCAGGTATTTGGCCTTGTACGGCCGCAGCAGGATGATGGTGCTGTCCAGAGTGGCGTAGCCGGAGTCGACGTCACTAAACACTTGGGCTTCGGCAGCGTCACGCAACCTCTCGTTGCGCGTGATATCGAGCTGCGTGCGCAGTTTCTCTCCCTGGTTGCGGTCGAACATGCGCAGGGGGATGCCGACACTCACGCCGAGCGTATTTACGCCAAACGGGTTATTGTTGGATGAGTTGTGGGTATACCACGCGCTCAAGGTCGGATCGGTTGATCCGTTGGCCATCGCGAGTTTGTGATCGGTTTGGGCTTTGTCCACAGCTTCGACGGCTGCCTTCAAGTCCGGCCGCGTGTCGAGAGCAATCTTCCGGAACTCGTCACGAGCCAAGAGTTGCTCGCTGAAATCGAAGGGCCCGTTTACCTCAAATTGTTCAATCGGAGTGCGATCGTTCAGCAGCATGAGCAGCGCTATTTTCGAGGTG
>JGI12269J14319_10002889_pt1 | contig 16378 bp, 19 predicted proteins | sample PeaSoiSIISIP2007_FD_14319 | JGI IMG/M metagenome (IMG submission 14319) | reverse complement strand
CCATCTGGTGCAGGCCGGTTCGCGAGTGACAAGTGCGCCCAGCGGGGGCGCGATCTATTGGGTTAGTAGAAGATCCCCGGGATCACCTCGACGACCCGGCCGTTGTTGACGTCGACCAGAAGCGCGTCTGGGCCATTGCGGATCCACTCGTAGCCGTACGGAGGCACCGGCAGGCCGTAGTACCAGTAGTCGTTGATCCACCAACTCGACCCGAGCCATGCGAAGGGCAGGATCTGTCCGTAGTACCAGGGCCGGTAGTACCAGCCCTGAGGTCCGCGCCAGGAGCCTCCGCGCCAATGGTAACGCACGCCCATGTTGAAGGTGTGCGGGAAGTACTGTGGGCTGTACTGCGGCCGCTGGCCGCCAGGATGGTAGCCCGGCGCGCCAAAGCGGGGATTGAAATTCTGCGGCCCGACGTTGGGCTGGCCAGTGAAGCCCTGGGTTGTTCTCTGCGTCTGGACCGTGGGTGTCTGGGGTTGGACGTAGTGCTGCTGCACCTGCGTCTGGAAGTTAGGCGTCTGGGGCTGGACAGGATGCTGCTGAACCTGCCGGGTCTGGAAGGTTGGCGTTCCGGCGCCGGCGGGCTGGCCGCTTGGGCGACCTTTGGCGCTCGGTGCGCCCTGGAACGCGGCGGCCGCACCCTGCCCGGCGTGCCCATTGTTTGAGGCGGCGGGACCACCCTTGGCGTGTTGCTGTGACGACTGCCCCTGCCAGTTGTTCTGTTGTTGATCGGACGGAGCAGCCCAGCCGACGGTGACCCAACCCAGAAAGACCGCCGACGCGGCCGAAAGAAGGAAGAAGTGTTTCATTTCGAATCTTCTTCTTGAAGGGAATGAGCAATGAATGATGAACCGCCCGCGGCGGCCCGCCTTGATCCGCCTCAAACGGCGAGGGGTTGTACAATGCGCTGGCGTGACTGGCTGGACCTCAGGGGCGATCCGACGCCGCGCTATCGTCCAGGTCCTCCTGGCACGCTCCGGGCGGAGATCGCGCCGGCGGAGGGCGCGCTGCTCAAACGGCCGCTCGCCGTCAGCGATGCGCGGCCGTGATGTAGGTGACAATCGCGAGGTTGGCGGCGATCACGATACCCGCGCTCGACGCCGTCAGCAGCCATCCCTGCCAGGTGATCGGCGTCCAACCCAGGCCGCTCTCGCGCGCGCGGAACCAGGGACGATCGGTCATGGTTGGCCCTTCCGCGGCCAGTCTGCGCGCCAACGGTTGTCAAACGGTGTGAGCGACGCCGCAACGACGCTGGCGCCGCTTGCGCGCCGCCGCCCTAGGCCGCGGCGCCTACTTCTTCTTCTTCGCGGGCGACAGGTAGTCGCGCGCCGGCGGCGCCGGCTTGGCCTTCGCCGCTTTCGGCTTGCGAATCTCGCGATTGCTTCGCTTCTGACCCTTCGCCATCGGGAAGCTCCTTTCCGAGAGGTTGAATGTCCGGCGCCGCCGGGTGCGGCGCCTGTCCGCTGGCTAGTCCGCCTTGTGGCCCAGCAGCACCTGTATCATCGCATATCCGAACAGCGCCAACAGGCCCGCGTAGACGACCACCATGAACTAGAAAAGCGCCGGCCACTTGTCGCGCCGCAGCGGCGTGTATTGGCAGATCACGCCGCGGGCGAAGCCGGACCACAGCTGCCAGATCAGCACGCCGATCAGGGCGAGAACCAGGTGTTGCTGCTAGGTCCGCCCTTTGGCGGCGCTCGTGATCGCCATCAGGACCACCGCCAGCATGCCCCAGCAGGACAGCATGACGAGAAAGGCAGCCATGACCTGGTCCTGGACGGGCAGTCCGATCTTGCCGCAAACGCCATAGACGACGGCGCCCAGCGGCGCCTGGACGATCAAGCTCAGAAGCCAGCGACTGTTCATCGTCTCCCCCTGCACGTCGCCTCCGCCAAGTTGAGCGCGGCGCAGCAGTCGAGTCGAGCGGCGCGCCTATAGCAATGTGGTCTCGGCGCTCCAGATGACCGTGGGCTCGACCGGTTCGCGCGGCTCTGGGACGGCGGCCGCATAGCCGAGGCAGATCGCCGAGACGGGCGTCAGGTCCGCCGGAATGCCGACCTCGGCCTTCGCCTCGGCCGTCCTCAGCCACAGCATCGGCGCGCCGACCCAGCATGCGCCCAATCCGCGCGCGTGCGCCGACAGGAGGATAAGTTGGCCCGCCCGGCAACAGTCCTCGACCGGACCGGAGATGATCACCACGACGGGCGCGTTCCAGAAGACCTTGAAGTCCTCCCGCTCCGTCCAAGCCCAACCGCCGCCGTCGGGTCTGTGATCGCGGGCGTACGCCTTGGCGCGCGCGCCAAGGCGTACGATGCGTTCGACGCCCTCCAACACCGTGAAGGTCCAGGGAACCTGTCCGGCGAACGGCGGCGGCGCTTGGGCCGCGTCAGAGATGACCGCCCCGATCAAGGCGCGGGGGAGGGGATCTGGCCGATAGTCCCGTATGGAGCGCCGCGAACGGATGGCCTCGATCACATCCATGGCCGCCTCCCGCCAACGCCGCCCGTTGACCTTCGCACCCCGGGGGAACGCCGGGCAAGCAGAGCAGTCGCCTATGTCCGCGTTCCGGCAATGCGCTATCGTCGGCCCAGCCGGCGCAAACCCAGTGGGGTGGAAAATGGCTCGAGCCTTCAGGGACCTCATGGTCGTGTTCGCCTTCGCGCTCGCGGGCGCCGTGATCTGGCCGACGCATGGCTCCGCGGACACCACCGCCGTTCCGGCCCAGCTCCCGGGCATCGGCATCGCCGCGCACCGACCGGTGTTCGGCGGCGCCTGCAAGACCTGCCCGTGGGGCGTGGTGGCCGATGTGGTGAAAGCGGCCCTCGCGCCTTACGGTTACGACGTTCAGATCTGCTATCACTGCTTCATGGCCGACGCGCCGCGCATCGTCGGCGACGCGCGGATGCCGCCCCCATGGAACCCGCACATGGGCGGAACCGTCATCCCCGACAGCTTCATCCCCGCGCCGCCAAACGGCCGGGTGGAGTTCGGGGCCACGGCCGATCAGTTCCTGATCGCCGCCTATGACGGCACGGGGCCTTACGCTCGGGACGGCCCGAGACGGCAACTTCGCTTGATCGCCAACATCGCATCGCCCGTCTACATCATCGTGGCGGTCAGGCGCGGCTCGGGCATCACCGACCTGGCGCAGCTCAAAGACCATAAGGGACCGCTGAAGATCGTCGCCGATCCCGACGTCGCCGGCGTCATCTTTCCCTACTACGGCGTCTCAATGGACGGGCTGAAGGCCGCCGGCGCCACGTTCGCCTCCTCGCTCGTTCCGGCAGAGCGCGCGGACGCCGACGTGATCATCCACTACGGCAATCTCGCCAACTCGCCGGAATTCAACATCTGGTACGACGCCAGCCAGCGCGAGGACCTGGCCTACCTGCAGCTGCCAGAGGCGCTGCTCGCCAAACTCTCCCACGACCTCGGGCTCGAACGCCGCGACATTCCAACTGGGCTGCTTCGCGGCCAGGAGACGCCGATTCACGCGGTCGCGCGCTCGGGCACCGCCATCTATGGACGCTCCGACATGCCGGCGAGCTTCGCCTATCTCGTCGCCAAGGCGCTCGACGAGCAACAGGACCTGTTCCAGTGGACGGTCGGAAACTACTCGTACAACCGCTACCGCGTCGCCAGGGTCGGCGACGTCCCGCTGCACCCGGGTGCAGCCCGCTACTATCGTGAGCGGGGCTATCTGCCGTAACCAAGCAGAGCCATAGGAGCCAACGACCGAAGGTCGGTTCTCAGCCAAAGGAGGAATCGGCGCCGCTCTCAGTGCGTCCAGGCGCCGCCGGCGTTGGTGCGGTAGGCGGCGTCGATGAGGCTCTGGCCGCGATCGTTGAGCAGAATGCCGAGGCCCATGCGGTTCATCGTGTAACCGAAGCTCATCCGGCACTCCGGGTCGGCGATGCCGATCGAGCCGCCGGCGCCGACGTGGCCGAACGCCGCCTCCGACAGCACCACCGAGCACGACTCGGCGTTCTCCAGCCGCCGGTTGTCCATCGACTTCATGAAGCCGAGCGAGAAGCGGGTGGGGATCATCAAGGTCGCGTCCTCGTGCGTCGCCACCGACACTTGGCCCATGCGGACCAATGCGTCCGCGCCAACCAGGCGCACGCCGTTCAGCGTCCCGCCGTTGGCCAGCGGCGCATAGAGCCGGGCCAGACCGCGGCCGTTGGAGATGCCGGTCGCCGAGCCGATCTCGGCGGCGTGCGCGGCTCGGCTATTGACCCCGAAGCCGCCCTGGTTGGTCATGAACAGCGCCGTCGGCCCCTGCCGGTCGGCCCGCATGGCCCGGGCGATCCGCGTGTCGCGCGCGGCCATGTCGGTGGGGTAGGGGATCATCGGCGCCACTCGGGCTTCATGCTCCTCCGGCAACCCCATCCAGAAGTCGACGCTGAGCGGCCCCGTCACCTCATCGCGCAGGAAGACGCCCATGCGCTTGCCGGTCGAGCGGTGGACCATCTCGCCGACCGTCCAGGCGCTGGTGATGCCGTGGTAACCGTGGCGGGTTCCCGGCTTCCAGAACGGCGCCTCGCGCTCGAGCATGCCTGTCATGTAGTCGTAGTCGTAGAAGCCGCCCGGCTTCACGCGCTCGCGCAGCGCCGGCACGCCGACCGAATGGTCGAGCATCATCGACACCAGTGCGCTCTCCTTGCCCGCCTGGCCGAACGCCGGCCAGTAGCGGGTCACGGGCGCGTCGAACTCGAGCAGGCCCCGGTCCGCGGCCATGTGGGCGCACAGGGCGGATGCGCCTTTGGTCGACGAGAAGACGATCGAGATGGTGTCGCGCTCCCAGGGCTCGCCGCTGGCTGTCTTGCGGCCGCCCCACAGGTCCACGACGGTGCGGCCCTCGGCGGTCAGCGCGACGCTCGCGCCCACTTCGCCGCGCGTCTCGAAATTCTCCGCGAACGCGTCTGCGACGCCGCGGAAACGCGGGTCGCAGTGGCCCTCGATAACGCCCTGCGGCGTCGCGAACGAAACGATGTCCACATCCGGTCCCCTAAGTCTTGGGCTTTGAGAACCCTATCCTGCACCGGCGGGCGTTATGGGGTCCACGGCGTCCAGGTGGGCCGTGTCGTTGACGCGCGGGACCCTGGGCTCGCCCTCGCCGACCTCGATCTCGTTGATCGCGCAGGGCGACTGGGCGATGCGCCAATAGGCGGAAAGCGGCTGGTCAAGCACCTGCATCAGGATGGAGCGGTTGACGCTGTCGTGGCCGACCATGACCACGGTGTCGTCGGCGCGCTCCTCGATGACCGTGCGCAGGGCGTCGGCGGTCCTGGCGACGAGGTCCTGCAGGCTGTCGCCGCCCGGAAAGCGGACCGTCTCCGGCGCCGCGAACCAACGGGCGAACAGCTCCGGCTGTGCCGCTCGCACCTCGTCGTAGGTCTTCCACTGCCACGCCCCATAGTCGAGGTCGGTGAGCGAAGGCAGGGTCTCCACTTCGGCGCGGCCGGCCGCGGCGATGGCGCGCGCGGTCTCCAGGCAACGGCCCATGGGGCTCGTGTAGACCAGCGCGAACCGCCGGCCGGCCGCGAGCCGGGCCGCTGTCGCCGCCGCCTGCCCGCGGCCGAGCTCGCTCAGCGGAACCTCGGTGCGGCCCCTGAACCGCTCCGGGACGATGCCCTCGACGTGTCCGTGACGGATGAGAAGGATGCGGGTCATTCTGCGGCGGGAACTAGAGAAAGGGCATGAGCATGCCGGTGCGACACGCATAGGCGTCGTATGCGTCTGCCCCGAGCTCGGCGCGCAGGAAGGACTCCTCCAGCCGCGCCTTGATCCAGTAGCCCAAGGTTATCAGGCCCAGGCCGACGAGGCCGGTGACCGTGCCCCGATCGACGGCCGTGGCGGAGGCCGCGACGAGGATGCCGGTATAGATCGGGTGGCGGACGAGGGCGTACGGGCCGGTGTCGACCACGTGGTGCCCTTCCTTGCGAGTCACCGAACTCGACCACAGCCGCCCAAGATAGAACCGCGCCCACCAGCAGAAGCCGAACCCACCCGCGGTCAGCGCGACCATCGCCCAGCTCAGCGCCGGCGGCGAAACCCAGAGCGGCGAAGCGGCGCCGAGGATGAACGGATCGAACAGCAGGAGCACGCCGCCGAAGACGGTCACGCGGTAGAGCGCCTGAGAGCCGGCCGCCGGCCTCGCTGCGGTCGGACCGCTCCACGCCGCCGCCACGAGCCAGGACATCATCCAGAACCCCAGATCGCGCCGATCGCGTAGACCGGCCCCTCAAACCGGTCTGGCCCCAACCCCTTGCTCCTCGACCGCGAAACCCGCGGACGCCAGACTGCCTCGTTGCGGCCCCGGACGCCAGCCGCCGCCGCGGGCGGTCAGTGCGACAGGAAGAGGTGCAGGCCTTCCGCGTGCAGGAAGGTGCGGGTCGCGCCGCCGAAGATGGTCTCCGCCAGGCGCGCGTGGCCGAAGGCGCCGGCGACGAGGAGGGCGGCGTCAAGGCTATGACAAGCCTCGAGCAACGCCGGTCCGGGCTTGGCGCCGGTCACCTGGCGGACGCTCGTCCCCGGCACGCCCTGCGCTTCGAGGTAGCGGGTGAGCCGGTCTGGGTCCGCCGCCGACCCGGCCGAGACGTGCAGCTCTCCCGCATACTGGAGGATCGTGACGCTCGAGGCCTCCTTCAGCAGCGGCACGGAGGCGCGGACGGCGCGGCCGGCTTCGGGGCTTCCGTCCCAGGCGACCGCCGCCGGCGCCCCGGCCAAGCGCTCGCGAGCGCCCGCGATCAGCACGGGTGCGCGGCCGGCCATCAGCGCCTCGGCGAGCAGACCCGTCCAGGGTCCTTCCCCGCGCGCAGCGGAATGGGCCATGACCACGAGGTCCGCGAGCGGCAACTCCCGCTCGAGAGCGAACCACGGGTCCTCCGCCGCCAGCGCCATCGCGATGTGCGCCGGCCCGCCGGCGTTCAGGCCGTAGCGCCGCGCGGCCTCGGCGACGGCCGCACCGACGTCGTCGATCAGGCGCTGACGGCTGTCGGCCAGCCCAGCCCACGCCTGTCGCGCGTAGCGCGCGCCCGCTACGGACATCGACGCCATTGCGGTCGCCAGCTGCGGGATCGCGACCACGACGGTGGCGGACGCCTGATGCCGCTTGGCAAGGCCGCAAGCGACGGACAGGGCCGCGGAGTCGTCGTCCGTGGCGGCGGTTGCGACAACGATCGAAACATAGCCCATGGCGGAATCTCCTTCAGTGTCAGCATGAAGGACCGCTTGTGGTCCGCGCGCGTTGATCAGGATCAAGCGCAGCCCCCGCCCTCGGCCGACCGCACAATCAGAGCGAGGGCGGTGGGTGCTTGGCTTCCAGCTTGTGGCCGTCCGGGTCGAGCACGAACGCGGCATAGTAGTCCGGGCCATATTGTGGCCTCAGGCCCGGCCCGCCCTCGTCGAGGCCGCCGAGGCGCACGGCCGCGGCGTGAAAGGCGTCGACGGCCGCGCGGTTCGTCGCGGCGAACGCCAGGTGGAAGCCGGGACCGGGTGGCGGGCCGGCCTCCGGGTGCAGCATTATGGCGAAGCGCTCGTCGGTCGATCCTGCAGCGCCGTACCCGGCGACCCGGTCGCTCGAGAACAGGCGCACGTAGCCCAGCGCGCCCAATACCGCGTCGTAGAACCGCTGGCTGCGTTCCAGGTCTGACACGCCGAACGAGATATGCCCGAGCACGGTGGCCCTCCGCGACAACCCCTACGCCGCCACCTTCAGCGTCCCGTCCAGCAGTTTGAACAGCGCGCGCCAGTGCCGCTCGGCCGCGTCCTCGTTGTAGACGGGCATGTCGGCGCAGGCATAGCCATGACGGGCGCCTTTGTAGATCGTGATCTCGTTCTCCACGCCGGCCGCGGTCAGAGCCTCGCGCAGTTTGTCGGCCTGTTCGGGGGGGAAGCCCGCGTCCTCGTCGGCGCCGGCGATGTAGACCCTGGCCTTGATCATCGGCGCGAGCAGGTGCGGGCTGTCGGCCGCGTCTGTGGCCAGACGCCCGCCATGGAAGCCGCCGGCGGCGACGACGCGGTCCGGGAAGTTGCCGGCGGCGCGCAACGAAAGGCCGCAGCCCATGCAGTAGCCGGTGACGCCCACCTTCGTCCCCTGCACCTCAGGCTGCTTGGCCAGCCAGTCGAGGAAGGCCTTGGTGTCGCGGGTCGAGCGCTCGGGGTCGGTCGAGGCCATGAACTTGCCGAACCGCTCGCGCCGGGTCGCCTCGTCGCGGAAGGCCTCTGCGATGTTGATCGGCTCGTAAGGGCCCGCGCGCCAGAACATGTCGGGCAACAGGACGTAGTAGCCGTGGTCGGCCAGTCGCTGGCTCATGTCGAACAAACACGGGCGGATCGCCGGCGCGTCCATGAAGAAGATCACCGCCGGCCACGGGCCTTTTTGCCCGCTGGGCGTGAACACAAAGGCGCGGGCGTCGCCGTCTGGGGTTGGTATGGCAACCTGCTGCATGAAATGGCTCCCTTGCTCAATTCGCCAGAAGTTCGCGGCCCGCCTCTCGGATGTCGGGGCAACCGGTGAGCGCGAGCGCGGTCAGCATCTCGCTACGCATCACCGCAATCACGTGTGCAACGCCCTTTTCGCCGGCCGCGCCCAGCGCCCAGGCCCAGGCCCGGCCGATCAGGCAGGCGTCTGCGCCGGAGGCCAGCGCCTTCACCACATCAAGGCCCGAGCGCACGCCACCGTCGAGCAGGACGGGCATGTCGCCCCCAATCGCGTCTGCGATGGCGGGCAGCGCCGCGATGGTCGACGAGGCCCCATCCAGCTGCCGGCCGCCGTGGTTCGAGACGATGATCCCGTCGACGCCGATGCGCTTGGCCTCTCGCGCGTCCTCGGCGTCCAGGATGCCCTTGAGCACGAAGGGCCCCTTCCACTGCTGGCGGATCCAGTCGATGTCGGCCCAGGTGATCGAGGCGTCGAAGTTGCGTCCGATCCAGCCCCAGAAGTCGCCGAGCCCTTTCGCCTCGGGCACGGCGGCGGCGATGTTGCCGAAGCTGTGCGGGCCGCCGTTGATCTGCACGTCCCAGAGCCAGGCGGGATGGGTGATCCCGTCCCAGGCGCGCGACAGCGGCTGGAAGGCCTGCGGCGGGCCGGAAAGCCCGGTGCGCACGTCGCGATAGCGCGTGCCGGGCACTGGCAGGTCGACGGTGAACAACATGACCGGGCACTTCGCCGCCTGGGCCCGGGCGATGTACTCGGTCATGAAGCCGCGGTCCTTCAGCATGTAGAGCTGGAACCAGGGCGGCTCGACCTTGGCCACTTCGTCGACGTCACAGATGGTGAGGGAGGAGAGGCAGAAGGGGATGCCCGCCGCCTTCGCCGCGGCGGCCGCCTGGCATTCGCCACGGCGGGCGTACATGCCGGCCATGCCGATCGGCCCGAGCAAGAGCGGCATGGAGAGCTCCATGCCCAGGATCTCGGTCTTCAGGCTGAGCTTGGAGACGTCGACCAGCACCCGCTGGCGCAGCTTCAGCGCCTGAAAGTCGGCGGTGTTGGCCCGCAGCGTCTGCTCGGCGTAGGCCGCGCCGTCGACATACTCGAACAGCACGTGCGGCAGCCGCCGTCGGGCCGCCTCGCGATAGTCGGCGACGTCGGCCGGACGGCTCAACGCAGCGCCTCGGCCACGTCGCGCAGCATCGCCTTCTTGCCGCCGGGCGGGGGAGGCGGCTGCACGGAGGGCGGCGGTTGCAGGTTGGCGGTCAGCCGCTTCGGCTGGCCGCCCTCCTCGTCGAACAGCTCGGCCAGCTGGTCGGTGATCACCCCGCCCAGCTGCTCGACGTCGACGATGGTCACCGCGCGCTTGTAGTAGCGGCGGACGTCGTGGCCGATGCCGATGGCGATCAGCTCGACCGGCGAGGCGTTCTCGATCTCGGCGATGACCGTCCTCAAGTGCCGCTCGAGGTAGTGGCCCGAGTTCACCGACAGCGTCGAGTCGTCCACCGGCGCGCCGTCGGAGATCACCATCAAAATGCGCCGCTGCTCTGACCGCCCCATCAGCCGGTGGTGGGCCCAGATGAGCGCCTCGCCGTCGATGTTCTCCTTCAGAAGCCCCTCGCGCATCATCAGCCCGAGGTTCTTGCGCGCGCGCCGCCATGGGGCGTCGGCCGATTTGTAGACGATGTGGCGCAGGTCGTTCAGCCGCCCCGGCGAGGGAGGCTTGCCCAGCTTGAGCCAGTCCTCGCGGGTCAGGCCGCCCTTCCAGGCGCGGGTCGTGAAGCCCAGGATCTCGACCTTGACGGCGCAGCGCTCGAGCGTGCGGGCCAGGATGTCGGCGCACACGGCCGCCACCATGATCGGCCGCCCACGCATCGAGCCCGAGTTGTCGATCAGGAGCGTGACCACCGTGTCGCGGAACTCGGTGTCTTGCTCCTGCTTGAACGACAGGGGCGCGGTCGGGTCGACGATGACGCGGGTCAGCCGCGCGACGTCCAGGATCCCCTCCTCGAGGTCGAAGGTCCACGAGCGGTTCTGCTTGGCGAGCAGCTTGCGTTGCAACCGATTGGCGAGGCGCGAGACGACGTTCGACAGGCTGGCCAGCTGCTGGTCGAGATAGGCGCGCAGGCGCCCCAACTCTTCGGCGTCGCACAGCTCCTCGGCCCCCACCACCTCGTCGTGGGCGGTGGTGAACACTTTGTACGGCGGCTCGCGGGCGCCGGGGTCCTTGAAATCGGGCCGCGAGGCCTTTTCGCCGTCGCCCATCTCGGCGTCGTCGTCGCTCATCTCGGCGTCTTCGTCGGCCTCGGCTTCGGTCGACTGCTCTTCCGAGCCCTCGGCGTCGCGTTCGGCGGTGCGGGTCGGGTCGGGCTCGGCGCCTTCGCCGTCCTGGTCGTCCTGCTCCTCGCCGGCGTCCTCCTGGATGTCGCGGGGCATCTCAGGGGTGTCGCTTTCGCCGGAGTCCTCGGCGTCGTCGCCCAGATCCTCGCCGAGATCGAGGTCCTTGATGATCGTGCGCGCAACGCGGCCGAAAGCGGCCTGGTCCTCGATCGACTCCACCAGCTTGTCGAGGTCGGCGCCGGCCTTGGCTTCGATTTCGGCCCGATGCCGGTCGACCAGCATCTTCGCCCCGTCGGGCGGGGCGTCGCCAGTCAGCCGCTCGCGCACCATCAAGCCCACGATGTCGGCGAGGGGGGCGGCGGCTGGGTCGTCGAAGCGGTTCAACCCCTTCTTCTCGACCGCGGTTTCCAGCGCCGCGTTCAGGTTGGCGCGCACGCCCATCAGCGCGTTGGCGCCGATCGCGTCGATGCGAGCCTGCTCCACCGCCTCGAACACCGCCCGGCTCTGGATCGCGGCGGGCCTAAGGCGCGCGTGCGTCGCCTCGTCGTGGTGAGCGAGCCTCAGCGCCATTTGGTCGGCCAGCCCGCGGATGCGCGAGGTTTCCTTGCCAGAGAGGTCGCGCGGCGGGTGCGGCAGGACGGCGCGATGGCCGGTCAGCTGCGGGCCGTCGCCCGAGAAGGTGACCTCCAGATCCGGCTGCTCGGCGAGCGAACGCGCGGCGTGGCTGATCGCGCGCTTGAAGATGTCGGTGGGGCTCTCGTGCTTTCCGCTCATGTGAGGCCCGTCATATAGCGCCCGCTCCTCGGCGGGAAAGGGCTTTGCTCCGGCGGCTTCCATGCGAAGCCGGGCTTCGGCTATGGTCAGACCCGGCCGGGCGATCAGCTGGCGGGCGAGGGAAGGGCGTTAGCGATGGTCGGCTTCATCATCCGGGCGTTGATCACCATGGGGGGCCTCTGGCTCGCGACCCAGCTGCACATCGGCATCTATGCCCACTCGTGGAAGAGCCTTCTCGGCGCCGCGCTGCTGCTCGGGATCGTCAACGCCATCGTCCGGCCGATCCTCATCCTCGTTACGCTGCCGGTCACTATCCTGACGCTCGGCCTCTTCCTCTTCGTGATCAACGGCCTGATGCTGGGGCTGGTCTCGCTCTTGCCGATCGGATTCCATGTGCACGGCCTGATCTCGGCGATCCTCGGCGCGATCGTGGTTGGCCTCACGAGCTGGGTGGCCTCATGGTTCATCGGCCCGTCCGGCCGCTTCGAGAGGTATCGCCGCTAGCGCAGGAGCGTTCGAGCGCGGCGCCAGGGGGCTCGGTAACGCACTCGGGGTCACACAGGCCGGAAGGGCTGCCAATGGATGTCAGCGAGGCTCTGCACAAGCGTGTCTCCATCCGGGTGTTCAAGCCGGACCCGGCGCCGCTCGCGACGGTGCGCGCGATCATCGACGATGCCCGTTACGCGCCCTCCGGCGGCAACCTCCAGCCCTGGCGCGTGATCGTCGTCGCCGGCGAGGCGCGGGCCGCGGTGATCGATGCGGCGGCCAAGGCCATGGCCGGCGCGCCGCGTGGGTCGGAGGACGCCGAGCGGCCGGTCTATCCCGAGAACCTCTGGGAGCCCTTCCGCACCCGCCGCTACAAGGTGGGCGAGGACATGTACGCGCTTCTGGGCATCCCGCGCGAGGACAGGCCCGCCCGCTTCGCTCACCTCGCGCGCAACTACCGCTTCTTCGACGCCCCGGTCGGCCTCTTCTTCGTCACCGACCGGGGAATGGGTCACGGCCAGTGGGCGCATCTGGGGATGTTCATGCAGTCGATCGCGCTGGCGGCGGTCGAGCGGGGCTTGGCGACCTGCATGCAGGAAGCCTGGGCGCGCGTGCGCGAAACGCTCGCCGAGCATTTCGCGCTCGCGCCGCAGGAGATGATCTATTGCGGCATGGCCCTGGGCTACGCCGACGAGTCCGCGCCGGTGAACACCCTCCGCTCCGACCGCGCGTCCCTCGACGAGATCGCCGAGTTCCACGGCTTCTGAGCGCTAGGCAAAGCCCTGGTCGGCCAGCCAGTCCCCCAGGAGGTCGATCCAGCGGTCGACCGGCAGCCCGCGCTTGACCATGCCGAAGCCATGGCCGCCGCGGGCGAAGATATGCAGCTCGGCCGGCCGGCCGGCCTTCGACCAGTCGGCGTAGAGCCCTTCGACGGACTTCAGCAGCAGATTGTCGTCGTAGGCTATGCAGAGGAAAAGCGGCGGGGCATCGGCAGGCACGGGCTTTCCGGCTGTGGCGCCGCCGTAGATCGGCGCCGCGAACGCCAGCGGCGCCCCGCCCGGGTCCATGGCCACGGCGGCGGTCACGAAGGCGCCGGCCGAGAAGCCGATCATGCCGATGCGATCAGGGCTCACGCCAAACGCGCCGGCGCGTTCGCGCACCAGAGCCAGAGTGCGCCGCCCGTCGTCATTGGCGATTTCGCGCGCGGCGGCCAACGCCGGATCGGGCAGCAGCTCGTCGATCGAGGGCCTGGGCTTGCTGCTGTTGAAACGCTCGGTCAGACGAGCCTGCATCTTCGCCGACGTCTCTGCGTACTCGGCCGGATCGGCCGGCGTCGCCATCAGCCGGTACTTGAGCAGGAACGCGGTGTAGCCGCGCTCGGCCAGCCAATGGCAGAGGTCGACGCCCTCGTGGTCCCAGGCGAGGATGCGCCAGCCGCCGCCGGGCGCCACGATGACGCCGACGCCGTTCGCGTTCGCGGTCGGGCGGTAGACCGTCAGCGTCGGCTCGGACACGTTGCGCAGGATCGTCTTTTCGTCCGCTCCGCCGGCGACCGGTCCCTTGAAGCTCTGCTCGGGCGGAACGTCCGGGTTGGTGCGCGCCGGCGGCGTCTGCCACAGCGCGATCACCTCCTCGGCGCTCTTCACGTCCACGCGTGCGTCGTCGGCCATGGCGATCTCCTTCTTGTCCTTCCCCGCACTGTCGCGCAAACGATGCGGCGCGTGAAGGTTTGACCGAGCCGGGAGATCGACGTGGCCCATCCAGCGCTTGAAGCGGGTCGCACCGCCGTGGTCACCGGCGCGGCGAGCGGCATCGGGCTCGCTTCGGCCAAGGCGTTCGCGCGTCTTGGCCTGAACCTGGTCCTGGCTGACGTGCAGGCGGATCTGCTGCCCGACGCCGAGGCGGCGGTCGCGGCGATCGCCGACGCCGGCAAGGTGACGAACACCGTTGTCGACGTGGCGCGGTTCACCGACCTCGAGCGGCTGGCGCAACTCGCCGCCGAGGCGTTCGGCGACGTGCACGTGCTGATGAACAATGCCGGCGCTGGGCGAAACCCNGGCAAGCCATGGGAGGGGCTGGACGGCTGGCGGGCGCTGATCGACATCAACCTCTGGGGCCCGATCAACGGCGGGCAGGCCTTCGTCCCGGCGATGCTGGCCCATGACGGACCTGGGCTCGTGATCAACACCGGCTCTAAGCAAGGCATCACGCTCCCGCCCGGGAACAGCGCCTACAACGTCTCCAAGGCTGGCCTGAGGGCCTACACCGAGCTTCTCGCCCACGAGCTCAGGGGCGCGCCGGGCGGACGCATCACCGCCCACCTCCTGATCCCCGGCTCGACCTTCACCGGCATGAGCGCGCGCTCCGGCCGCGAGAAGCCGCCGGGCGCGTGGACGCCGGAGCAGGTCGCGGACTTCATGCTCGACAGCATCGAACGCGGCGACTTCTACATCCTCTGTCCGGACAACGACGTCAGCCGCGCGCTCGACGAACGGCGCATGGCCTGGATGGCCGGCGACATCATCGAAAACCGCCCCGCGCTGTCGCGCTGGCATCCCGACCATGCGGCGGCGTTCGCCGCCTTCATCAAGGGCGTGTGAAGCGCCCTTAGCTCGCCGAGACTGAGGACACCGCCGCCAGCCGCGCGCCGACCGCGGTCAGGAGCATGTCGTAGGCGCGGTCCACGATCTCGTCCAACGAAGGGGTCTTGGCGAACATGTCGATTGCGCCGGCCAGGATCTCGTCCCGGCTCGGCATCTGGGGCAGGCGGACGGCAGCCAGCGCCTCGCTGGCGCGCCGCCAGTCGCGGGCAAGCGCCTCCTGCAGGGCGACGAGTTCGGGATCCTGCAGCGCCGCGGCGATGGCGCGGGCGATGGGCTCGGGGTTGAAGCGCGCGGCCAGCTGTTCGGCCGCCCGGTCGATCACCCGCGCGCCCAGCCGCTGCTCGCCCTTGAGCAGTCGCTCGGGCGGCAGCTTCAGGTCCCAGACCAGACCGGTCCACGAGAGGGCGCGCAGGATGTAGTAGGTCGCGTCGACCTCCCACCAGCGGAATCCCTGGCGTGCGCTGCTCTGCGCGGCGTGATGGTTGTTGTGCCAGCCCTCGCCCATGGTGAAGAGCGCCAGCGCCCAGTTGTTGCGGGAGTCGTCGCCCGTCACGTAGCGCGTCTTGCCAAGCACGTGGGCCAGCGAGTTGATGCAGAAGGTGGCGTGGTAGACCAGCACCGTGCTCCACAGGAACCCGACCACCAGCCCCGGCCAGCCGGCGATGAGGAAGCAGGCAAGCGCGGTGAGCACGGCTGGCGCGTGTTCGAACCGGTCCAGCCATGCCAGTTCGGGAAACGCGGCCAGGTCGGACACCAGCACCAGGTCGGTCTCGGCGTGTTTGGGATCGAAGATCCAGCCGACGTGCGCGTAGAAGAAGCCTTGCCGACGCGGCGAGTGCGGGTCCTCGGCCGTGTCGGAGTAGAGGTGGTGGCGGCGATGCTGGGCGGCCCACCAAAGCACGCTGTTCTGCGCCGCGGTCTGGGCGAGGAACGCCAACACGAACTGGAAGACGCGGCCGGTGGAAAAGGCTTTGTGGGAAAAGAGCCGGTGATAGCCCGCGCCGATCGCAAAGATGCGTAGCCAATAGAGACCGAAGCAGAGCGCCAGCGCCTGCCAGGTCACGCCGGTCCAGATCGCGGCCAGGCAGGCCAGGTGCACCATGACAAACGGCAGCGCCTGCGGGTTGAGGGCGCGTCGGGCGCCCAGACGTTCAGTGGACATGGATGCGGCGTTCCTGGCCGATCCGCCGCGCCGTCGGGCGGAGCGTGGGGCAGTCTGCAGACAATGTAGGCATGTTCTCTTCGAGATGTCTGAACATCCAGGCGGCGTCGCGCAACCCGGCCGGCCCCAACGATAGATGATTCCCTGCCTGCAAAGTGGCAGGCCGTTGCGAAATCGACGGTTCACGCCACTCGGAAGGTCGATTCCGCGGGCGCGGCGCCGTGTCGGCCGCGGCGAAGTGCCGCGAGGTCAGGCTGGCCTCGGCGACGCTTTCGGTCGATCATCGACGCCGGGAAACGCGAAAACCGGAGGCGCAGCATGCGCACTAACGGCATCAACCATCTGGCGCTCGTCTGCCGCGACATGGCCGAGACGGTGAAATTCTACACAGAGGTGCTCGAAATGCCTCTGGTGAAGACCGTCGAGCTGCCCGGCGGCGGCCAGCACTTCTTCTTCGACTGCGGCGGCGGCAACCTGCTCGCCTTCTTCTGGTGGGAGAACGCGCCGGCGGCCGCGCCGGGCGTCGCTTCCGTCGAGGACTTCCCGCGCAAGCCGATGAGCGCCATCGGCTCGATGAAC